>Ga0307515_10019760_pt1 | contig 12088 bp, 9 predicted proteins | sample 17_EM_MG_FD_194513 | JGI IMG/M metagenome (GOLD analysis project Ga0307515, IMG submission 194513) | Populus trichocarpa ectomycorrhiza microbial communities from riparian zone in the Pacific Northwest, United States - 17_EM | ecosystem: Host-associated > Plants > Roots > Unclassified | place...
CCTTAGCCCCCCCCCTATTTAGGCACCGCGATCCTTACGATCCTCTGCGAGAGTAAGAAGAAGAAATTAATTGAGACCAAAACCCCCCCCTACCGTGATCCGAACAATAATGCTTTGCTTTAAATCTTCTTAAGACTCTATATATTTAACCTATTATACTAAGCTTATCCTTTATAATACCACTCCGTTTATAATATTTTAAACACTCTACTCTTTTAATATTTTTAGCTCCTAGCCGTACCCTTTCCCACAAAATTATACAGCGCCCTCCTAAAAAGACTCGCTCTGGTATATCGCTTATAGCTGGAATTAATAAAATATTAATTACTATATACGATAACCTTAGCCAACACTTTCTTTATTAATCTTAACACCACTATTTAAAAGCAGAAATTTTTCTAATATCATATGGTTCTCTATTAGAATAGTCTTCATACTTATCCTAACTTACCAGCTAAGCGTACTTTCCTAGGTCCTAAGCAATCCAATTAAACACATCAAGATCTTAATCTTAAGTAGACTTCCTTTTATATAAAGAAATAGGAGGGAAAGGACTTCTTTTTTAATAGAACTCCTAAAGCTCTTTTACCTTCTTAAGTACAGGCTTTTACTACTTTACCTTCCAATTCGCGCGAATATACTTAATATGACGGTTTAGATAAAGAATAAAAGCGGCCGCGTAGAGAGGGCAGTCGTCTATCTTAGTATAGTACTTATTAAAGGCCTCCTATCCCTTTCAAATTCGGGAGCTAAACTCCTTATCATCAGCATAATCAAAGAGAGCCTTTTTAAAGTATTAAATAAGGATATCCATTATAAATAGTACGCGATCAATTATTACATTATATCCTTAAGTTTCAAGTATTGCTTAATAGAATAGTTAAAGAAATGCCTTAATTTTCCAAAGCCGATCCTAGTCACTTAGGTAAAGATAGTCCTTTTTAAGCGTGGCGAAGTTATTCTTTAAATAGGTATCAATAGCTCCTACTTTTTTAATTGCTATAACTAGTATTAGATACCAGCTATTCTATCTTATCTAATTATTAAATAGAATTATCCTTCCTACTAGAGCTTTAAACTCCTTTATGCGATTAGCGGAACTGCGGATATATACAATAATATTATAAAGTTTTCCAAGTGGACCCATTACTTAAAAGGTTGCCCACTTCTCTTCTTTATTTTTAACTTCTCCTATTCCTTCCTATTTATTATACTATTTAACTTACTTTATTTTAATTAGATTCTAAAATAGAAAGGCTTATATAGCTAGGTTAATAATATACCTAATATAGCAAATCCGTCAATACGAATTATCCCACTTAATTACCTCTTCCTCCCGGAGGTAAATACCGAGTTTTTAGCAAAGAGTATTATTTAAAGAGGCGTTATCAGAAACAATAGAACTAATTTTTTATATAATCCCATACTCTTAAAGGACTAGAAGAAGAGTAAAGAATTATTTACTTCCACTATAATTCGTAACCGGACGAAGCGTAATAAGAGCATTTAATAGCTTTTCGCTAATTAATTTAACAAAGTAAGCGCAGATCCTAAGAAAAAGAATTTGATTTGGAGAGGTCTAGATATTAAGCAAAAGATAAACGCTTAATATTACTAACTAAAGCTTCTTTTGTACAACGTCTTTATAGAATAGCCATAATTTTTTAATCTTCTTTATAACTTTAGAGTGTGCGGTTATAATATTACCTTTTACTTTGGGATTAAGAACTTAATAAAAGGTATAAAACTTTGGCCATTCAATAATACGGAACGGAAGGTTTCCTATAATAATTAAGGTAACTAGTGCCTTATTAATAACGTCTTTATCTAGGACTTTCTAAAGAACTTAGACGTTAAGCTATTATGTTTAACCTATAGACATTACCCTAATATATAGCTATTATAGTTAATCAAGAGTTGCTAATTTAACTAGGCCTGGAGTAGATTTAACCTTAACTCTATGCTTGCTTTTAAGGTAATTTCGGAAGCTATTACTAGCTATAGCACTATAAGGCGGGTCTAAATAGTATTTACAATAGAAAACAAGGTTTTTTCCTTAACATTCTAGCTCTCCATCCTTTGGCTCGCGTGCGTAGGCCCAAGTTTCAATAGCTGAGCGTTTTCTGCCCTTTTTTTCTGTGGTATTAATTAAGTCTTAAGTAATTAAAGGGGCTAAAGAAGATAAATTAATTTTAGAATCTATATTTCGTATATTACGGGAAACAGGTAGATTTTTAAAGTGGTCGCAAAATTTGAGTGTGTGCTAAGAATTATTGACAATAATTTAAGCGATATTAACCTTATCAATAAGCGATATTAATTAATTAATTGACAATAAATTATCGACAATAACACTGGCAGTTACTATTATTACCTATATATACATGTTAATTAGGTAGCAACGTGAGGAACATTCTATTACGTTATTTAGCCTAGTGGTTAATATATGGTATTTGACGTATACACACACACACAGGGAATTCAAATGGGAGCAAGGGCAGGCACACAAGGCCTTACGGCAATCTCACGGCAATCTACAATCGAGTGGAAGCATGGTACGAATGGCAGACAGGGGAAGATAGGCAATCAGGACACTCCCTTATGGGAGTCTCAGAGCAGCGACCTAACGGTATTTTCCCTCCCGTTGACGTAGTACAGGCGTGCTACCTGGTGGGGTATATGCTGTATTACCTCTCACATCTCCCTTGGAGGTTTTTGTACCTATATCACGGCATTAGTCTGCATGGACCCAGATGGGGACCGCATCAGGCGTTAAATGGAATCAGTAGTAATAATATATGGTATTTAGATGATTGAGACCATATGGTTTTATTGAGGTGTGTTGCTATAGAACTGTTAGGATACTAAGGAAGATTGTTTCTGCTAGATTAACGCAACTGCAAACATACAATTTCAAAAAGAAACAGACGTGATTGAAATGTGAGAGATATTCTATTGGTTAAGTTCATGGTTTGATTGATTGGCCGACGTAAATAAATGGCAAGGGGAGAATATCAGACGGTTAAGGATGCTTATCTCAGTCGCTATTGACACGTCCACTCAATTTTTGGTAGTCAAAGTCATTCTTTCGTGAATGATGAAGTACTTTAGAAGCTCACCAACAACGCACATGGCATGGTGAGGATTCAACCAGTAACCCTTCGTGTGGCACCTTTCTCAGCAGCGCATGGGATGCTACTTTTCCTTGGTGTAAAGCTCTATGAAGTCTTAATCGAAACTAGTTCAAAATATTCTACTCCTTAGGTCTACTACTATGGAATACGCCAACTAAGTCCAAAGATGTTCTAATGATCATCCGTTACTTTGTTAGAGATGTCTCTCATTTTAGGCTTCCCTGATAGACAGGTAGGGCATACACGCTTTCTGTCAGTGGATAAAGCTGAAGATAAAATCCTACTGCGCCGCTGACGAGGAGCACGTAATAGGCGATCGTCCAGGAAAGAGGCAGACTGCCATCGTCTACCGGTGCACCTTTATTTGGTCCTTCTCCGTCCTCTTTTTTCCCAACGTCGTTTGATTTGGCTGGTGGTCCATCATGGGCTCTGACCCTGCCCCAGAACCGTGGAAGACCCATCCAATTACAGAAGCTGTGAGCTAGGACGATGGCGAAAATATTTCCAGTCCTGAGGAAGACAAAAGCGGCGAAGAACCCAAACAATGAAGTGTAGGTGAACTGGAAGAACGAGCGCATCACAGCTGGTAAGGTAGGTGTGTGTGGATGGGTGAGTCTGAATTCATAGTAATGGTGAACATGAGCGATTCCAAAGTAGAGCGGAGTGACGAAGATGATCTTGGTTGGCGAAAACTTAGCTAATAGATGAAGGGGGATCACCAAGGAGCGCCAGATCAGCTCTTCTGTGATTGGTCCCTATCGGTCGTTAGCCTTGTCTTTTCTGCAAGAGGATGAGAACTAACAGCAACAAAATTCCTATAGCCCATCCAACTGCTGAGGACTTCACGGACGTGAGTGCCTCGCATCCAGTCCTTCCATCCGCCTTCGACTATGCCAGCCTCAAAAAGTGGACCAGCAAATAGGATTGCTACAAGTAGCAGGGTCTTTCCGATGTCGACAAGAGAGACTGGCCACCAGCCTAGGAGCTTCAGAGTCTCTGCAGGAGAAGCATCACCCCACTGGACAATGACGTATATGGCAATGAGTGCACTTAGGGGGCATGAAAGGGTGACTGCGCGTATCCTAGCGCGTATTGAAGAGGGAGCGTCTCGAGACAGCTGAGGAGAAGGTCTGGTGGCGGAGGAGAGATAGAATGGGACGACGTAGATAAGAGTGAAGAGAATCTGCAGCTAAGGAGTCAGTATTTCCCCTGGCTTTTGTTATTCATGCTACCTAATAGGTAGATCCTGCTAACGGTGGGGCGGGCGGGTTGCGAGCATGAATGATAGAGCAGGACGCACCGACAGAAGAACCGCAGATCTGGGAGAAATGGCTGGTGCTTTCTGGGCTAAAGAACATGTCAAGTGAGCTAAAGAACATCTAACGGCGATTGCGACATGTGGGAATTGGGGTACAGTACGAGGGGCGGACTGTGCGTCTTGGTGTTTCGGAGGAGGGACAATGGCAGCCAGTGGATCACGACGTACCAGGCTCTTTGGTGTAGTAGGTCTTTAGACGGTGGAGCAGGCCGATAGGCGCCATTGTACGCGGTAGTTGTTTACAGCGCGTGATTGTACGGGCAGACAGTGTCCGCGTCGTAGGTTGATATATAAGAGACGGGTGATAAGGCTTCCCTGAGGGGTAGCTGTAGCATTGGAATTCGATCAACAACAGGCACGGTTTCAGCCTCGCACAACAGCAGTGGCAGGGTGGCAGGCCAGACCAGACAAACCGGACAAACTTGGCAAACTCGACAAACTGGATAAACTTGACAAACGCGCCAAGTAGGTCAATCGTTCACGCGCTATCCCGCCACGGGAGGCGAACCCCTGGCTTTGCCTGGGAGTTCCCTTCAGGCCGTTGACCGCTAGCCACCACCAGCGGTCGCTAGGGCCAGTGAGCAGCCCCATCGATGGCAACGGTGTGTCTGGTGGCCCAAAGATTAACGCAACTGGCCAGGGATAGGCTCGTAAAATTAAATCCTCATTTCCCCAGCGCGCGACAGTCGACCAACGCGCGTTTCCGATCCGCCTTTTGGTTATCGAGTATCGATAGAGTGACGAAATCGCGAGTGCGCAATCGGCTGGTCCGAGGGGCTGCAGAGATAGAGAAAAAGATCCCTGAGGGGCTCCTGGGCTGAAGAAAAGGGCCAACTCCTTCCCTCGGGTGTTCGTATCGAAATCCCTAAATTCATAAAACCGCGAAATTCCAGAATTCCCTCTGGCTACTGCGCTTCAACTTCACGCCGCACTCTGGGTCTGTGCTGTGCGCTTTTGCGGGTACCTGAATTGGCCGGGTTGGCATTGGAGCTTCGGCACCTGCATTCGCGAGGTGCAGCTATCCTGCATCGTGCATCAGCTCAGCTTTTACCAGCTGTCCTCCTGAGTTTTAACAGTCGCCCACCTTTCCTCACCTCTTTTCCAATCCTTTACAACTTTTAATGCCTCTGTAGGCCAAATTGTCACTCCTTTGGCATGCCTGTCTAACGTTTCTTGTCACTCTTTACGACTACTATTTCTGTCCATTATTCAAAGTCTCTCGTTTTGACACTTATTTCTTAATTTAATGTCTCCAGCGACCTGAAATCTCTGAAGTCCTCTGAATATATACACGACCTGTATTCAGTTTTTTTTCTCCATATTTCGACATGTCTTCATCAGCAGACCCCAATTCGAATTCGCGTTCGCATTCACCGCACTCCTCAAACTCTTCTCCAAGAAGACGGCCACTGCACGAACGGTCAAACTCACAAACCAATAAGTATGGCGGCCCAACAATCCGCATAGTGGACCAGCCGGACGCACAGATCTATTCGAAAACCCCGTTCCCGAGCCATCCCTCCCAAATACTTCCTCCTCGAAATGCGCCTGGGTATACGTTCGAGGACAGGGGTTTTCGTGTTTCAGATCGCAACACTGGCACCAATGCGGTGTTAAAGTCTAAACCTATCGATACCCTCGTCCCGAGGCCCTTACAACCCTGGAAAGCAAATCGACACTCGACGTCAACTAGCATTTCAGATGCAGACACTATCGTCAACAGCTCTCCTTTCCCCTCCACATCCAGTCGATTCTCACAAGGCACGACACCCCGGTCATCGCCCACCCCATACGAAAATGAAAGTGCAGGGACGTTGAAAGTACTTGAGGAGGGACTTCCCCGAGCGAAACGTCCAACCATTCGGGCTGTCATTCCTTCAGATTCGTCCGCTGGTCACGCATTAACACCGAAAGCATCTGCAGCGTCTCTGGCGTCGTCAGCATCGTCAGCGTCGTCAGCACCGTCAGATACCCTCACCCTCCGCAAGCACAACTATCGAAGTGGCTCTTCCACCTCTAATCCTCCAGTACCTCCACCGAAGAGCCATAAACGTTGCCCCTCGGCCAGTTCTAATCATAGAAAGAAGAAGCAGGCTTCATCTACGGGAAAATTACCAGTAAAACCAATCCTAAAAAACCCCACAGAATCCCTAGCGTACTCCTGCACCTCCAGCGAGCGGCCCAGGTCATCATCAAGTCCACCATCATCTACACATGCCGCTCGCCAGGTTACTCTCGAGAACGGAGCCAGAATCCAGTTTCCCATCGTTCGGCCGCCATCGGCAAGTGGCTTATGGGCAGAGTCGCGTGTACTGCCTAAAAATCCTGCCCGAATGAACAACCGTTCCTCACAAGTAGTACACCAGTGGAGCTCCCAGCTTTCCACAATACCTTCGGAGTCTGAGCGTGGGTCACAGTCTATACGTGGTTCTCAGTCAATTACCGAGGTATCTGGGCCAAGCGGGCAGCTACCGAGAAGGCAGACAATTGCGAGTATCGCGTCCTCAGATGGTGTCAATTCGTCTTCTGAGCCCACGGATTCGTCTGTGTCGGTACCCTTACCTCTATTTTCACCCGCTCTCCGGTCTCCGGATGGGAGGGACTCTGACGAACACCAGGACACAGTTTCACCGCTCCAATCGCCTCCGCTGAAACAACAAAGATCAGGTTATTTGAGCAGGAATAATAGTGATGCACGGCCGGGCTCGTCTCAGTCAGATTTTGCAAATTTTATAGCCAGTACAATCCCAGCATGGGCCAGGTATTTACCCCTATGAGCTCCGCAATGCCATAGAAATCCAAGTCAGCTAACAAGTTCCAAAGGGTCTACTATCGACGAGGGGAACGTACTTCCCTTGGAGCTCCAGAGTCCACGACAGATGGATCAGAGAGTATTCGAGTCCCCACGGCGCAAAGTGGCCGTACCGTAACTCCTTCGGAAGGAAATTTCCCTTTGAGCATCTATAGACCACGGAATCGACCGCACCAACGTCTCCCACAACCTGTCACAGACTCGATGGTGATATCTGATGCTCCCATTGAGCAGGATATCCATGTTATCGGGCCTCTACGTAATATCTCCTCACCTTTCACACCACGACTGGGACGAGACAAGAGGAGTGCCGCTCGATTGAGCGCATGGCGAGCGCCATCTTTCAATGAGCCCTTCGGCGGCTTGTTTTTCAGCCGTCAGAATAGACAAATCTTGCTTTTCTGTTTAGGCTTCATTTTTCCTTTTGGTAAGCTAGTCAAGCTTCAGGATCAATTAAACTCGAGGAGCTCCACTTACACCTATCACAGCATGGATGATTGCCGCGTTTCTTCCTTTGCCTATGAACCCGGAACTGTCAAAGGAAGCGACACCCAGTCAGGCAGACGTGGAACGGGCCTTTACTCGACAGGTCGGTCATATTGACGAAAAGCGTTATCACAAAGCTCTGTGGTGGCGGAATTTAAACCGAATAATGTCTGCTGTTGGTATCTTACTCATTGGAGTAATAGTAAGTTTGTGTTCTCCAAGTGGACGAACAATTGAAGACTAATATCATTTCACTATAGATAGTGTTAGCCGTGTTGGCGTCACGCATGAAATGATCACCCCGAGCATCTTGTGAGCATGCTCCTAAACACCATTTACGATATCACACACCACGTTCCTTATCATATCATAACTTCATCCATATCTCAATGGGCGTCACTCCTTTTCGCTCTTTCTCCTACCTCCTTCGATTTCTTCTATCTCACGAATGCCATCTACGCACGATTTATGCACCACCCATGTCTCCTAATAATGCTCTTTATTTTTAAGTTTTGCCACGACTGAATGGCATAGATGACGAATCGATTGATCGTCACGAGTGCTACGGAATCTAGAATATGTTAAAACCTTCATGTCGGATGCAAGCGTTGCAAATTTTCTCATTTCTGGCGGGGGCTTTTGCAAGCGTATCGCATAGCGGGAGTTTTGATGCTTTAAAAGCCTTCATGAGAGGCTTTTAATATTAGCCGAACATCTTTTGGTTTTTCTTGTGTTGTCTGGATTTTTTCACCATTCAATCTGCGTTGCATGCTGTGAAAGCAAGGGAGCGAGCAGTTCATATTACCCTTCTCTCCATCTACTCAAATTGGACATCTTCATCACGCTGGAAACATGTAGTCTCTTTGTAAATGAAAGCTTAAACCCTATCAATGAGTTTAGTAGCATTGCAACCTCCGCCATGGAGGTTGACAAATCAACGATTTTACTTCTCATCCTGAATCCCAAACATCATATGAAGTTCGCTGAAACTCTAAGTAGACGGATGTAATGAACACGTCTGAAAGGTAGTGGAGACGGCCTGAGAATGCTTTGCAAGTACAGGAAACGTTGATCTGTTTCCCGAAGTGCTTGCTTGATGACTGAGTACATTAAACAGTCATCCTCGCATGAAATCAGTGCTTCGCCTCCGCCTCAAACTTGGGTATGAGTCGAAGATCTATTTTCGCGCTCCTGCTTGGCACTAAGCCCAAAGCTCTACTGACGTCGCCGCCCTCATAAGCTCCAGCATCCGCACAGCTTTTTCGCCCCCAAACACTTCCACTCACTCCTCGCAAACAATCCAGGCTAATACCCTAGTACCTACTTTACACCTAGGCCTCCGTGTACTTCCCCCGAAAATCCGAAAATAATCCACCATGGCTGTCCGTGCACAATTTGAGAATTCCAACGAGTAGGATCATCTGCCCCGCCATCCCCACGTTATCCAACACAAGAAAAATCTCTAACTTTTGCTCGCGGTACAGAGTTGGCGTGTTCTCTACTCTTACAAATTCCTATGCGCTTGTAGCAGTCGGCGCATCTGAGAACTTCTATAGGTGCGGTGTTCCCTTTCGCAGCTAAGGTTTAGCTGCATGTGAAAATTGAAGGGGGGAAGAAAAGCTAATGTGATCTGCATTGCACAGCGTTTTCGAGGCAGAGCTTCAAGATGTTATACCGATTTGCCATGCCACAATTGCGGGGACGAGGATAGTGGGGAGATTGACAGCTGGGTAAGGAATCCCCCGGACCAAACCCAAAACATTTCATTCTGTCTTGCGAGACGTCGGAGGGCTATTTGGAGAATCCAAAGTGCTAAAACATATGCTACAGCAATCGCAAGGGCCTACTCGTCCCAACCTCCACGACCGACCAAGAGCTCCAGCACCTACGGAATTCAATACCAGATGAAGTGAAGATCCAGCGGATAGAGGAGCGGCTCTCGGCCCTAGGAAACGTCATCTGTTGCAACGACCATGTAGCTCTCGTACATCCGGATATCGAGCGTGAGACGGAGGAGATAATAGCAGATGTGCTAGGCGTTGAGGTTTTCCGGCAGACAATTGCGGATAACGTTCTCACGGGCTCTTATATGGCGCTTAGCAATCAGGGCGGTATCGTGCATCCAAAGACATCTATCCAGGATCAGGATGAGCTTTCGAGTTTGCTCCAGGTCCCATTGGTAGCAGGGAGTGTAAACAGAGGCAGTTCGGTTGTGGGCGCAGGAATGGTGGTAAATGATTGGATGGCTGTGACGGGTATGTTCAATTTCCCTTTAAAGCATTTTCCGCATTGGACGCTTCAGGATTCGCATTATTTGCTAACACGATGATATTAGGCCTAGACACTACTGCAACAGAACTCTCAGTCGTCGAGTCCGTCTTTAGGCTTGGCGAAGGCATGGGACCTAGCCATATTAACACTACAAATAAGGACACCATGGTGGAATCATTCTACTGAAGTGAGCCTTTTGAGGAAGTGGGTGGCATGAGTTTATATGTTTCATGGTAGATGGCTTGGATGGTGGATGGCGCATGGCGTCCGGGGATGCAAGGCTAGAAAAGTATTCATAGCTTTAATCTTGTGGAAACAACGACACCAATGCTATAATGCTCTGCAGATTTTACTCTCATCAAGTGTATCCCGTTTAACCCCTAATTCTGCTTGAATATGGTGACAAATACAGTATCAAAACCTCCGTAGGGCACTCTAGGACATTTTGGCAGGATATGGAATAGCTCTGTGACTAAAATGGACAGACTCCGGTGCATATTGTCTATTATGGAGTTATAAACATAACATCAGGAAGGCATCAGAAGCTGATCATAATGAATCATATTGAATCATATCTAACCGGGCTGAAGGCGGTGAAGGATGATCAATATTAAAGCTTGGCGTATTACATATCGAAATGTTATGCTCTTTCACCACTGTCCAACTATCAGTGCCTTTCTTTTCTTTTTCCCAACCTGTCCTTGCCGTCTTATACTGAGAAAATTACAATGAGCATTCAGCTGCTCTTCTGAGAGTCCATTCAGGGTTCTGTTTCACCATACGATGACGCTTTAAACCCTCCCACCGGACCTGTTTAGAAACCCACTACAGGCTCTCTCCCACTCCACCGGAGTTAAACATACACCCCCACTATGGAATCCTCTCAATCCTCCCAAGCGCTGACGAAGCGCTCCTCCGATACAGCGCTCATGCCCCCGCCACCTGCACCTAAACGAATAAAGCGCCCTGCAAAAGTGCTGGACGAAGACACCTACACAGACGCACTCTCCCACATCATCGCGCGCGACTTCTTCCCCGGCCTGCTAGAAACCCAGACGCAGCAAGAATACCTCGATGCGCTGGAATCGCAGGACAACACCTGGATCGCCGAGGCCGGGCGTAAGTTGACACAGGTCATGACTCCAGGCCCCGACGGGCGGCGAGTGCGCGGGCGACGAGGCACCAGCATGACGCCCATGGTAGGAGCCAGAGGAGGAGAAGAGACGCCGCGAGCCTGGAGCGGCGCCGAGACGCCCCTATCGGTCGCCGACTCGACCAGCTCAACACCGGCGCCGAAGCAAGAGCAAGTCGACCTGAACCTCAGCCTCTCGGCGTTCCAGGCGAAGTACACGTCCGAGGACAACGAGAGCTTCAACGCGCTGCTGGACAAGCAGAACGCGAAGAAGGCCGAGAAGTACGCCTGGCTGCATGCGGGGAACAAGATCCCATCGGCGCGCCAGCTCGCCCACCGCGAGCGCGAAGCCCGCCTTCTCACCTCCTCCCAATCTACAAAAGCCCTCGCCCCCCGCCCCTCCGCCGACCTCGATGCCCGCCCGGCCCAGCCCAACACCGCGCCCATAGCTCCCCGCAACGCCCTCATGTTCATCCCAGACTCCGTCGACCCGCCCTGCCCCGCCCCTTCCACCACGAATTCTGCCTCCACCTCCTCCTCGACCGCCCCTCCCCGCGCCGTCATCTACGACAACACCCGCCTCCCGCCTCCCACCACCAGCTCCACCGACCCCTCCGCGCCCCCCTCCCCAACCCTCTCCGCCGTCAACGCCGCCATCGCCGGCCGGCCGCGCCCGACCGCCTCGGAGCCCGGCTACGACGGCAGCGCAACTCCGCGCGTGAACGGGTACGCCTTCGTGGACGCCGATCCAGACCCGGAGCCGGACCCGCAACCCGCGCCGACGGATCTGCTGGCAAGGTTTGTTGGCGGCGACGGCGGCACGGAAGCAGGGAGCCCGTTTCGGATCCGGGAGGCGGGGCGCAGGGAGCGGTTGCATTTAAGGATGGTGGAGAAGATGGGGGGTGGGAAGAGGAAAGGGGAGGGTGTTGGAGGGT
>Ga0307515_10019761_pt1 | contig 12087 bp, 11 predicted proteins | sample 17_EM_MG_FD_194513 | JGI IMG/M metagenome (GOLD analysis project Ga0307515, IMG submission 194513) | Populus trichocarpa ectomycorrhiza microbial communities from riparian zone in the Pacific Northwest, United States - 17_EM | ecosystem: Host-associated > Plants > Roots > Unclassified | place...
GTTTCGGGCCTATCTGGAGGGCATTCAGAGGTCTGTAGATATACAGGAATCGATCTATGGGCATGATTAGAGGGAGCGCGCAAAAAAAGGGGGTGGCCCCAGGACCACTCCGTGTGCCATACTTAGGTGGTGTACTTCTCCATTCACCACTTCTCTATTCAATTTTGTATTGTGAATCCCTTCTTTCAATTGGAAGACTTCTTCGGGACGGGTTCTTCATTGAACTCTATCCCCAGGGCCTGGGCCCACTGAATTAGAAGCCCTCACGGGGCGCCTCTTGCCTGGAAAACATGAGGCGCAATTGAAAGAGCATAAAGGTAATTTATGTGATTGGCTCTACACTATCAGGCTCTGCGATCCGTTATTCAGTATGAACGCTCGCCTGGCGACTGTACCCCCGGCCTCAACCGCTGGTGTCGCCAGTTTGTTTGGACAGCCATTGTGCCTGATGAGCCCTCTAGGGCGAAAGGCCTTTGCGGTAGGACTTGACTCCTACCCCAACCTTGCACATTCGCCGCTGCCCCCCCACTGCTCATCCTCTGTTGTCTCTGTACCGTGTGTATAGCATACCGGTACATTTGACCTCCGCCTACTCCAGCCTTGTACCTCGGCTTCCACTTACGGCAGGGTCAAAGTACTGATATCGCGTTTTTCTCAGGAGTTCCTGGCACAGCAAGCCTCTTCTAACCCCATCGGCCTCCAATCGACTCACGATACCCTCTCCCGGGTCCATCAAAATATTTCTGCATTTTCTGATCCTTATCGATCATGTCCGGTACCCGTTCCCAGTCTCGCGCCGCCGCAGTAAGTGACTCGCACCCTCCCATCCTCATCCCTGGGCGCCGTGTGCGATCCCATGGGGCTGCTCTGGTGGGTGGCTCCCCCCTCAGTAGCCCCGTTCCCTCCAGTCCGGATGTGTTGAGCCCGCTCGGGAGGCCATCCTTGGAGTCCCTTGAATGCTCGCTCACCCGTTTCCCCTTTCAGCAAGCCTCTAGCCAAGGCGAAGGTCATCTCCCTTCCACTTCCGCAGCCGCAGTGGGTCGCGCCCAATCTTTGGGTGTGGCTTTAGAGGAGGTCAAGCGCAGCTCTCCAGCTCGCGACCCCTCAGTTAACGATGTGGTGATGGAGTCCACTACGGAGCGGGAGCTCTGCCGGACCCTCAACGACATTCGTGCCCGATTGCCTCTCCCCATGGGAAAGGTTGAGAAGGCCGTCGACGAGGCGAAGGCGAAAATTCATGCTACTTCGTCACAGGACGGGATCGTGTCTGCTCTGCATTCACAGTTCCAGCCCGATGTACGCGAGTACCTTAAGGGGTACAAGCATGAAGTTGAGGTGCTTGCGGTTGCGAGGTCTACCCAGACCAAACTCCATAAACACCGGGTTGCAAAGACGTTCCCCACGTCAATGAACAGCATAAAGGCTCCCTCGATTCAGTTCTCAGGCGCCTTCATCAATGCTCCGGCTGATGATGGTGTACGCGGGTCTTACAAACTCGCACCTGAGGCTGAGCATTCGAACTTTGAGTTGAGTGTGGAGCGTGCCATCAGGCATGTTAAGGAGAAGATCTTGGAGGACTGGATCAGCGAAAAGGACAGGGAAGTTGACTTCCTTGAACGCAAGGCCTCAGTGGCTGCCACGGTGACCCAACTCCAGGAAGTGGTGACAAAAAAGCACGGACAATTGAAGGGACGCTATGATTACCTCCAAGGCTCCCCCACGTATAACGATGTTATTCGTGATGTCGATTCGTTCGCTGCAATGACCCATGCCCTCGCCATGACGATCATTACCAAGGTTAACTCCTTGGTCCTCGATGAAGAGGATAAACGGCTCGCGATCGCCGTGAAAAAGATGACTCTGGCGAAACCCGCCAAGGAGGCCGCCGTGCAAGGCCCCAAGAACGAGCTCACGGAGCTCAAGAAGATGATGGACGTCCTCACCAAGAAGGTCGATGCCCAGTCTGGGAAGGTTAGCACTGCTCTCTACTCTCTTCTTTGCACATGCGTCGGACACCTTTCACTGACGCCTCCATTTCTGGAATCCCTTTTGATAGAAATCGTCAAAGCAGGATGGGAAGAAGTCGGGAGGCAACAAGAAGAAGGGGAAGAAGGGCAAGTCCGCGCCCACAGGAAAACAAAAGGCCAAGAAAGCTGAAGCTGCATCCAACGCCGTCAAGGCCAAGGACAAGGGCAAAGGCAAGGCCAAGGGTCCCGCTGCGAAGTCAAAGCAGCAGGGCAACAAGAAGAAAGGTGGCAAGAAGTAGGTGTGCCTTTTGGACTCGCGTTTCAGACGGACTCTGCTCCGGTAGCGTTTGGACTGTATGGGTTTCTTGACCTGTACGGACTGGATTGGCTTTTGTTGACTGGTGACCTCCGCTTCCTCTGTATGTCCTTCCCACCCCATGTTTTGTTGAACGAACGCTTGGTTCCATTAGTTCACTTATGTTGTGTTTTGTATTCTCTTTTCCATGCCACGCCAAAAATAAATATTTTTGACTACACAACGTATCCTGATTTAGTCGTATATATGGAACAAGATCTCGCTCTCATGGTATTAAGTAGATTTGCACCCGAGTGGCTCCTCGGATGTCGTAGGTTCACAAACGTTCTACATTCCAACCTTGAGATCGAGTTGCCGAAGACAGTTGTCGATACTTTCTCGGCTGGACTTAAGTATTTATCTCCAATTGCAATGAAAAAATCCCTTGTGAAAGAGTCCTGGTGTGAATTCACTGACCGAGCCTTTAAGTCATGGGCCGGGGGTTATCATAATGTTGATAGGGAAGATGATCCGAATGAAGACCCCTTCTATTCTATACCAATACCTTTTAAATTAACTGGTCATGTAAAGCCATTCGATGGCGATCGTGACGAGAGCATCATGCGTATCCTCAAGGAAGGATGGAGAGAGTTGAATTCTTTACTCTCAAATGTGCCTAACCTTGATAGAAACGGCAGATCTATAGATGTAATATTGAAAGATGTGCTTGAGTGGTGTTTTAATAATGATGTTCTTATTAAAGCCACAGACAAGAACCTCGGTACTGCTCTTGTATCTATAGTATGGTATGAACAGAAGGTTAGCAGTTTTCTGCTAGGTAATAAGGGTTACTCCCTTATATCGGAGGGTGAAGCTTGTACCTTTACCCAATGTACGGTCAAAAGGATTAGAGACCTCTGTTATTTTAACAGTACTACCAGAACTTTTACGTCAGGCAATCTCTCCAAGTTCCTGGGTAGTAGACTACCTCCCCCTCGTGTGGAGGTGGACCCCCTCACAGGGGATGAGATTGTACTCGAAGATGAGTGGGAAACGGTTGTATTACCGTTGCCAGTATTTAATGGACTTCCTAAAATCCATAAATCCCCCTGGGGCATCCGACCAGTCATTCCATGTCATTCAGTCACACAAGGTCCAGTTAGTGAATTTCTGTCTTGTATTCTCAAGACCCTCCTTGTGGATCATCCACAAATCCTAACCTCTACAAAAGAACTGGTGCACGCCTTCGAGTTTGAGCTACGCGATAAGCTTGTCAGGCTCTCGGAGCTGCAGTGGCGGAAACATATCTACCTCTGCACCGCCGATATTGAAGGCTTCTACACCAACGTCCCCCTCCAAGACTGTGCTCTCAAGCTTAGGGACTTGATTGCTACAAAGTTTGGACGGAGTCGAATGGGGAGAGAAAGCAGATTTCATTCAGGAACTGTTTTCTATACAGCAAGAAGACCTTATCTTCAGGGCTCAGATAAACGGGGTTTGGGAATACGTGCGTCAAGTCGATGGCCTCGCCATGGGCATGCCGGCCGCTCCCGACATTGCGAATCTCTATGCCGCCTGGTACGAAAAGAGATTACCCGCTTCCCTGACAGATAAGATGTTGCTTTTCAAGCGATATATAGATGATATCATCTGTGTCGTCTATGCTGATAGTCTGGACCACTGCGAACAGGTCCTCAGGGATTACAAAATCCCTGGTTTAAAGTTGAATTGGGAGATCTCAGAAACGAATGCCATGTTTCTGGATCTGGATATATGGAGATCTCCCTCCTCGCGGGATCATCGGCTCAAGTATAGACCATACTGAAAGCCCTTGAACAACTTTGAAAGACTGCCATGGTGCACTGGACATGCGCTCCAGCTCCTTCGTGGAGCCTTCAAATCTGAAGTGCACAGGTTCGCCGTTGCGAGTTGGTCTACAGCGATTTATGCTGAAGAACTGGATTGGTTGAAAGACCTTTACATCTCGCGCGGGTACCCTCTGGCTACGGTCATACAATGGATTAAGGGATCTAAAGAAAATGCATACAAAAATCGACTCAATTGGGTTACTAAGCATAATGAGCTAAGTGACGCTGAACGCATTTGGCCCCTGAAATCTGATATGAATCTGGTTTGGCAAAAATTGAATCTAGGAATGGTTACTGAAGCTATGCGTAACACTGCAGGTGTCATCTGCGAAGAAGAACGGGTGACTTGGATAAACCATTGCCATGAAAGCGGTGATGCTGTGGACCCAAGTTACAATGGACCATTTGCGCAAAGCATTTGGAAATGGTTTGGAAGGTTAGTCGCCTCTCAGAAATGTCCGCTTAACCTCGGCGATAAAGAGAATAGACATAACCGATCCTTACTTGGCATCCTAGGTCGACATGGTAAGCTTGCTCTCGCTGGCCGGTCTGTTGACCAACGAGAGGAGGACGATATTCAAATACAGTGGCCTAAGTACATGCTTGAGGATTACGGTTTCACCTGGGAACGTTTACCCAGAGCTGGCCGCCTCTAGTATTGGGAAGTGTCATCTTTCAACTATAGCCGTATTTGCTTGCTTACCTGTTGATTAGGTTCAAAGGTTAGATCCTGAGTGTCTGTCTCCTCAACCTTAGACAGTGCTTGGGAGAAGGTACAATACCCAAAGTCCCTGTGTCCCTGCCCAGGACTTAAATGGGCAGGCACTCCTAACCCCAACCCTAAGTAAGTTCGAATAACTTTATATCATTTAAGCCGTGATTAATTTCATCGCTTGTGAACCTAGCCCTAACCCTACTTGCTTTGTTGCTGGCATTTAGTACTGCATTTAGTGGCGTCCTTTGTGATGTCATAGCAGTTAGCCGGTGACGTCATAGTGAGTGGGTTGTTATGGTGAATCGTGAGCCTGGGCAACCAGCCTCGCAGTGGGCCAATCGGTCCACAACGGTTTGTATTGACGTCCTAGAAAGGCAACCGCATTAAAACCTAACCTTAGTCAGCGAAACAAAGGAGGGTTCTTTTTAGAAAAAAGTTGCGCGTTGACGTCCTTATTCTAGTGATCAACGAGTCAGAGGTTTAGCTTCAATAGCCGTTGTGCTAAACCAGGGGGAGTTGACGTTCCCCTGGTTGAATTTAGGTGGTGTACTTCTCCATTCACCGCTTCTCTATTCAATTTTGTATTGTGAATCCCTTCTTTCAATTGGAAGACTTCTTCGGGACGGGTTCTTCATTGAACTCTATCCCCGGGGCCTGGGCCCACTGAATTAGAAGCCCTCACGGGGCGCCTCTTGCCTGGAAAACATGAGGCGCAATTGAAAGAGCATAAAGGTAATTTATGTGATTGGCTCTACACTATCAGGCTCTGCGATCCGTTATTCAGTATGAACGCTCGCCTGGCGACTGTACCCCCGGCCTCAACCGCTGGTGTCGCCAGTTTGTTTGGACAGCCATTGTGCCTGATGAGCCCTCTAGGGCGAAAGGCCTTTGCGGTAGGACTTGACTCCTACCCCAACCTTGCACATTCGCCGCTGCCCCCCCACTGCTCATCCTCTGTTGTCTCTGTACCGTGTGTATAGCATACCAGTACATTTGACCTCCGCCTACTCCAGCCTCGTACCTCGGCTTCCGCTTACAGCGGGGTCAAAGTACCGATATCGCAAGATGTGTGCTCCTGGGATTATAGAACCTCCCATATCTTGGTTAATAAAGCATTGCTGTTGGAATGCGTGATGGCCAACAGGTTTCATGTCAGTTTTATCCATGTTAAACTTAGAGCCAATGGTATGGGATACTTCAGTCAGGCAATTTGAGACCTCCTGGATGGAATCAAGGTTGCCTAGGAAAAGGTTGATGTCATCTGCATACAACATGACTTTAACTGGTCGCAGACCCGGGACTGAGAGGCCCACAATGCAGTCTCTCAGTCTAATGGCCAGCGGTTCTATAGAGAAGTTAAATAGGAGGCAAGATAGAGGGTCACCTTGCTGTACCCCTTGCTTTAGCGTGAGGTATGGGCTGTATCTGCTGTTAATACGCATGCGCGATTTGCACCTGCTGGTGAGGTCGCTGATAAGCAGTATGAGGTCTGCAGGTAGCCCGAACGCTACCAGGACCCTCAGTAGCCAGAACTGGTCCACCCTATCATACGCCTTTGCTTGGTCCAGGCCAACGATAAAGCCTGGTGTTCCCATTGCATCACAGAGGTGCACAACCTCCGACACTAATCTAGTGTGCTCATTCATGAGCCGTCCTGGCATGAAACCTTTCTGATCAGGGTGTAGCTTAGAGATGGCCCAAGGGGCCAGCCTCGCATTAATCAGGTTAGTATACATTTTACAGTCCATATTCATGGATGAAATGGGCCTGTAGTTTGAGACCAACATTGGGTCCCCTTTCTTGTAAAAAAGACTAATATTAGCATTTTTGAAACCTTCCCGGGGTGAACCTCTCTCCGCAATGTCATTCGTGAGCTCAGAGAACACGCTCCAGAATGTCCTGGGGGGCGGGGTGCCATCCTGGAGGCTGTCTAGCAATTTAATAAGCCTTTTCCAGAACCCGTAGGGGATGCCGTCTGGCCCTGGGGCTGTGTTCGGCATTTTGGTAAGGAGGGATTTCATTTCGTCACCTGTGAAGGGTCCTCTTCTGGACTGGGGTTAGGACACAGTAGGCCCTGGAGCCTGACCTCTTCTAGCAGAGCTTGCTGCGCCGCTTCCTGTTCCTGGTCAAGCGGCTCCAGGGTGTGTAGGTCGTAGAAATAATCTGCTTCTCTCCACTTTTTTTTTTTTTTTTTTTGTGGGTCAGGGAGGCAGCTCTGCTGCCAAAACCAAGAAAAGTCAGAGAGGGGAGATGGTCTCCTGGCCCCAGCAGCTGACAGTTCCATGGAGTGACACCCCATCATCCGGCACCACCTGTTCTCTAGAACTCTCCCTACCGTCACCCGCAGGAATCTGGTTTAAGACCCCATTGTCTGTTGGAGACACCAATACACTAAGCCGCAGACAGGACTTACACCAAATCTGCCTTCTGCACACCACCTAGTTCAGAGGCCGGGAGTGTGGGGGTTGCCAACGACCAGAGCGATCGCAGAATACCCACTAAACCTGTGGGGGGCCTCCTGTCCAACATTGGCAATGGTGGCCCCTGCCTGTGGCTGACAGGGCATGCCATACCGGACCGCCCAGAAATGGTTTTACATCCCTCCCTGGGTCCCCGCCTTATGCCCACAAGCAGGCTCGAGCGAAGACCACTATCTCCACTGTACAGCGGGAGTAGAACCCACTCCCAGAGGGCATGAGAAGGGTTATGAGGACAACATATATGGTAATACTCCCCTATCCTCATGGGATGGGGAGTCACGTGCTCGCAGGGTCCGGCGTCACCGACCATCAGATTTAGCATCATCAGGCGAAACACCCCAGGGGTTTACTCATCATCATCGGATATCTCGGGTTAACAATCATTGGGCGGAATGCACAAAGGCTCCCAGGGGGAGTGGGGGTTCTCTCATCATTACCAGGCCATCTGGCTACCCTCAGGGCTCACAGATGCCGGCACAGATTTAGCCATCATTGACATACTCCTCCCACTAAGGTACCTTCAGGGCGTTACTCAATCTCAATGGTGGACCACCACTACCTGTCTACTAGGAAGTGCCTGTTGCTTTCTCACAGCAAACTCAGGCCCGCAGCCGCGGAGGGATACCTATGGAATCGGGGGGGAATCCTGCAGGGTTATTCACCCAAGTCGGTAGATAGACACACCCACCTGCTGGGAGGTAGACGTCACAGGCCTGCTCCCACGGAGGAACAATGCATAGTGGCATGCCAGGGACTTACAGCGACCCTAGAGACTGACACTGTCATAGACACTGCTCAATGGGAACACTCCATGCTATACATCCCTGGTGGTCACACCACCAAGCACATACCCCTAGTCTCCCATCGCAGGGCTTTCGGCCTAGGCCAGCCTGTTACAGGCACCCTACCATTTAAAGATCCATTAATGGATTTATCCACATCTGCGGCATGCACACCCACAAGACACTCCCTACTCTCACCAGCAACCCGGCTAGAGAAAGCTATTACAGCCAGTTCCCAGCTATTAAAAACCCCTTGCACACAGAGTGCAACATACCCTCATACCCAAGACACCCGACTAGAGTGGGCCGCCAGGCCAATCCCAAGTATTATATAACCTCCTGTGCTCCTGGGGCGATCACACCCTCATACCCGACAGGTAGGTGCAACTGGCCCGGCCCGCAAGCCCATGCTCTACACATCACTCAACCATAGTTGAGGAGAGGTTGGAATGGGTGGTAGTCCAAGGACATCCAAGGACTCCACCCGGGCATAATGCTGTCAAGGGCACATTATGGCACACCCTCTCTTCAGCTGGACATCCGCGGACCTCCAAGGAGGCCGCATGGGGTAGGCGCGGAATTTCTGAGGGAGCCTCATGGGCCTCCAAGAAATTCCGGAAATTTTCAGAAAATTCTGGAAAATTCAGCAGGCATCACTGGTAACCCCTGGTGACTCCAGAGCGGCCATAGCGGCTAAGGAGTCCTGCCCACAGGCAGCCAGGGGAGTCACAGTGAAAATCCTGCCGCTGTGTTCTGATTCCCTAGGGGGTGGGGCAACACCTTTTCAGGATTGCCCAGCCTAGGTACCACTAATCCTACGGAGTAAAGAGAGTCTCGGATACAGGGGGGCACAACCCCTGCACCGGTTTCCTACCTTTACTCACTAGTGTTGCATCGTGATGATGTGGCGACTGGGGGGCAATAACTATGTACATGAAAATTCCACAAAAAACGGAAGTGTAACTAAGTACCTATATGAGAAGGTAAATGTGGTTAGCCAGGCCCAGGCCCACGGCCTGAGCCAGTAACCTGCTCTTCACCTTCCACAACAACAACCGCGACTGGGGGCCAGAGCCCAGGGTCATCTGCAACCCCCAGCCACTTACCCTGACCACCTTCAGCCGCCCTGTTGAGGACGTTGCCCAGTTGGAACTACTTGGAAGTAGTGGTCGGGTCCAACCTCTGCTTCTCTCCACTTTTTTTTTTTTTTTGGTCAGGAAGGAAGCTGCGCTGCCACCAGTTCAAGGATTTTAGACTCAAAAAGAGGGAAATGGTCTCCCGGCCCCCAATGAGATTCCCAAGAAAAAGGTGCCCCTAAACGGGGATGTCCGTTTCCGGGGAGTTGGGCCTCATAAGGCTTTAGCCCAGACGTGACAAGCCCCTCAACTGGATCAGCCTGTTCGCTAGAACTCTCCTCCTTCTGAACCCGCAGAAATCGGTTTACCGACCCCATTGCCTGTTGGAGGCACCAATACAGCCTCACTGCTCCTCAATGGCGAAGTGGTCTCCCGGCGCCAGAGAGGAAGCAGCGGTTTCACACCTACGGCTTCAGTGGCTGGGAGTGTGGGGGTCAACGTCAGGCCAGAGTGACCCTAAGACGCCATACCCACTAAAACTGCAGAGGGCCTCTAAGTCCGACATTGGTGTTGGTGGCCCCTGCCTGCGGCTGACAGGGCGAACCATACCGGACTGCCCCTAAATCGCTTAACATCCCTCCCTGGGTGTGGGCATCAGACCACTAGGGATCGTATAGCCCGACACCACTATCTCCGCCTTACAGCGGGAGTAGAACCCACTCCCAGAGGGCGGGAGAAGGGTAATGGGGATGATTTATGGTAAAACTCCCCACACCATCCATGCGACGGCCGAGGCCCACACTCTCTAAGGATGGGGGAGTCACGCCCCCGTGGGACAGGGAAGCAACCGGGCACCAGACTTAATATCACCAGGCGAAACATCTCGGGGCACAAGGGGTCCATACGCCGCAACGCTATCCTTGCCGGGACAGCGACTTACTGCGCCAAAAGGCTTCCACTCTTCGGGTACAACTGCCCCTAATCGGTGGTACTGCACAGCCAGGGGGTATTCTTTTAATGCAGGTTTTATAATGCCGAACCATGAGGCCCACAGTGCGACTAAGGCAACAGCCTTCCAGTGGCTGGGGGTCGCCCCCCATCGGCTCCCACTTATACCAGATATCCCCGAAGGGGTCCTACCAATTGGTACACCATGCGAACCAACTAGGAAGGATTATGTGTATATAACGGGTTATAGGGCCCAAAAGTTATGGCCCACCCACACAACCTAGTGGACTCCGGACGCCTAAAGCGGCAGGGATCCCACCCCTATTACGGCTAAGCTAAACAGCGCTGGTGCCCCTGATGCTGACCAAGACGATCACACCCTCACTTCCAGTGGCCTGGCGACATACCTGTGTAGCCCAGGACCATGCTCTATGCATCACTAGGCCAAGGCCAAGGAGAGGCAAAACAGTTGGGCATCCAAGGACGCCCAACTACGGCATAAAGGTTTACAAGGGCGGAGGTCCAGGGACACTCATGGGCACCCAGGACCTCCACCATGGCAATACGCCATCAAGGGCACAGTGTGTCATGCCCTCTCTTCAGCTGGGTATCCGCGGACCTCCATGGAGGCCACATGGTATCAGCGTGGAACTCAAGGAAGCCTCGTGGGCAACCAAGAAAATCCCGGAAAATTCAGTGAGCACTCTGGCGACCTCTGGTGACCCCAGAGCAGACGTATCGGCTAAGGGGTTGTGCCCGCAGGCACCCAGAGGAGTTGCCAGAGCGGCAACACCAACTGTGTTCTGATTCCCCAGGGGGTGGGGCGACACTCTTCCAAGGCCGCCCAGCCTGGGTACCACTATTCTATGGATCAAGGAGAGCCTCGGATATGGGGGAGCACGACCCCCACACTGGTTTCCTACCTGTTTACTCACTGGCACCCCGTCGCGATGAGGTGGCGACCACAGGGCAACAACTACATACAAGAAAATTCCGCTAAAAGCAGAGACACTACTATGTACCTAAACGAGAAGACAACCGACGTTAGCTAGGCCCAGGCTCGTAGCCCGAGCCAGCAACCCGCCCATCACCCTCTGCGACAACAACCGCGACTGGGGGCCAGAGCCCAGGGTCGTCTGCAACCCCCAGTCACTTACCTAGACCACCTTCAGCCGCCCTGTTGAGGACGTTGCCTGGTTGGAACTACTCGGAAGTAGTGGTTGGGTCCAACCTCTGCTTCTCTCCACCTACACTGTTACGATGCACAAGTGACAACCTTAATAGTCGTAATGTACAGTATTCTGGGGTTAGACCTGAGGACTATTATTTCAGTCCTACGAATATTGGTTTAGCAATTCACCAGAAGCGCCTCACGGATATTTGCTTTTATCGATGTAAGAGTAGTGTAGTTCATATATATTAACTTCCTAATGTCTATAGAGAACTATGACCTTTTAATAATGATGCTGCGCGCACCTCAGGATATGACTCCTCAGACGGTTTGTCAATGAGCGCAGAGTGACTACGAAGGGTAGTGCTGGATAGATAAAGGTAATTGAATGCTATACGAAGTAGAATATGTAATAAAGCTTATTTACTAACTATCCTTTACCTATTGTCCCACGCACTCCATATCTCTTTATGGATCGGCTTGCAGATGGGCTACTTAGGTGTTTAGGACGCGTCAGAATGTGAATGGGTAAAGATTGGATGATATTCAAACTCCGCTAGGGGCTGCCCCTTTTATAGGCAAGCGCCCATAGCGGGTTACTAAGTACACAGCCGAGTCCACATCGCTGATTGTCATAGCAATGCAGTGCATATTCATTTACAGTGAGCAAAAAAACTGATTCACAGAAGGTCAAATTTTGCTTGTGAGTCAAATTATAGCCCAGAGAACAAAGGTAAACCTATGAGAATTTGTGATAACAAAGCTAGATATCATGTCATTTGTTG
>Ga0307515_10019763_pt1 | contig 12087 bp, 7 predicted proteins | sample 17_EM_MG_FD_194513 | JGI IMG/M metagenome (GOLD analysis project Ga0307515, IMG submission 194513) | Populus trichocarpa ectomycorrhiza microbial communities from riparian zone in the Pacific Northwest, United States - 17_EM | ecosystem: Host-associated > Plants > Roots > Unclassified | place...
TGTTTTGTTTTTTGATTTTCGTGATAAATGAGTTTGTATTCTGCATTATTATTTTGAGTTTGAATCAAAAAAGAAATTGCGATTTTCGTTTGAATGTGCACACTCATGAAAAGATTGACTAGGGCAGCAGACGCACTTCCATTCTCTGGTTTAAATCTTGTCACAAAAGGCATTTTGATGGGAAAAAAGAGTTGCAATGGCAGGCATTTATGTAAGACCTGCACCCTTTTTCCACGAAAAGCTTTCAAGTTCATTGAGTTGAGCTACAAAGCGAGAGTAGTTGGAAACAGAAGATTAACTGGCCTCTCATCATCCGCTGGAATCCGTTGGGATGTCAATGTAACCTGATTGCGTGATAGGAAACTGTCAAAGGAAACAAGTAAACTTACGAGGTCATGGAGTTGAAGTAAAAACAAGTGAAAAACGCTTGGCAAAGTCGAGTGTGGCCTTTTGATGATCCTGCTAGACTTTCTTTCAATCTTTCGACAGAAAAGTTTAGATTTAGAAAGCCAGAACCAATCATAAACATATGGTATTAAGCTCGACTTGGCATGAGTGTGCTCCTAATTAAGGTAATGGATAAACACGCAAACACAAGCTTACGACACTCTGAAAAGCTCTCTCAAAGCAAGGACTTGAGCGAGGGATGGTAATGGAGTTTAAGTAAAACGGATAATGCACCCTCCACCTTTGTCACCGCCTCTATACCCATCAGAGTCAAATTGCAAGGCACCATCTCCACCTCCATCGAAGGATGGACCTCATCGGAGGTTCGAATTCTACATCCACAGGGCACTCATATTTGATTACACTAAAATTGGCCTAAGATTCTTTACATTTGAGCTGGACAAAGTGTTCTTTGAAATAAAATTAGATTTAAGAAGTAGGATATAAAATATTTATATATGATAGTATAATGGAAAATTGATTACAACCAATGAAAGGACTCCAATGACTTCGAAAGAATTAAACGAGCCGTGTGAGGTGAAAATCTCATATTTTTAATTTACATAATTGGATATGGAACTCCATGCAAGAAGAGGATACATTCTTGACTCTAAACCCACCCTCATCCATTCGGATAATTGGAGGCGGAGGCCATTGCCATCCCTTACTTGAACTCCAACTCCTCAGCTCCTGAGGTCTATCAATGACTTTCTGTTGCGGCCCTGTTTTTGGCAAGAACATAACCATTTCTTGCAAACTACACCTTTCAAAAACAGATTTCATCCATAAGAATTACTTTGCAGATGCAGAAACATTATAGCATCAAGATTCGGGAACCAAGTGGGTATCGAAATGTCTGCATTACTTCAAATTTTACCAATTTACAGAAGCAACAGCAGAGCATTAAACTGCTCAAAGTAATTAAGGTCCGCACCCTACAAACAGGAAATCTGACAAACAAGACTGACAGAAGAAAACATAATGTCAATGGGAATTGGCTATCCAGCAGAAATGACAATCTGTTCTCAAACTCCAACCAAATTGACATATAGCTTACTATAAACGAGGTCATTCGGTATCATTTGAAACCAAACTTGAAAAAAATAAACTGAAAAATTGTTTGTTTTTGTCTTTTGATTTCAAAAGACGTAAAAAATCAACAATCAGTTTTCAGTGGATACAATCAAAAACCAATTATATACCAAAACGAACACCAAGCTTTTCTTGCTCCAGCCTGCATAAGCTTCATTGAAGCTCTTAGCAGCAAATCTTACAGAGCACTCCACACAAAAGGGAGTAAATAAAAACATCGGCCACATTGCCCACTTCCATTAATTACCACAATTTGAGGTTACCTGGGTCTAAAACCAGGGATAATACACACAGCAGCCAGCAGCCAGCAGCTAAATAATGTTTTGCTAGAAAACCCCAGCAAAAGAAACCTAACAGAAACAATTTTTTCTTCTTCAAGTGAAACAAGGAGCCAGCCATCATGAAGAACACAACTTGATTGCTTAAAACATTAACTTGTGTATTCAAAACAGTAAGTCATACAACAAAAGACAAATTAACCAAACCCACTTCATCTCCCCTCTAAGAAGAAGACACGTCACTCTTGTCCTTCTTAGGATGAATAGCCCCAACAAGGGCTTCGATCTCTTCCTTGATTCGTTCAAACACACTTGGTCCTTTAACTTCATCTATGGGGGTATCCTCATCAATATCATCACTTCTTCCATGTGTTTCCTTGTGATGGCTTGGAGATCTTCCACTATGAACGATTGCCTCCATCTCTTCCTTGGCTCTTTCAATCACATTTGGCGCTTTTACATCTTTTTCTTCTGCATCAAAAATGAAAAAAATTACAGCAAAAAAAATATATAATCTTTTTCTGTTTCACGCAAAAACCCATCAAGAAAATCTACAGAATTAAATTGATGATACTGTACCTGATGGTGAAGGATATTTTTGGTCTGCTTTTGGTTCTGCCATTGAAATTAAAAACCTATCTTGATTAAAATGTGTGCCCCTGACTCTTAAGTCTTAACCAATTAGAGAATTCCCATCAGGGCCGTCAATTTTACACATGATGACGTGGATGGCTCAGATGCTACTTCCTATTCATAATTGGTTTATTGGATAAGCATGCGCTCAACTGCAAGTTACGTGTTTCTTATCAAAGAATAATTAGGCATCATAAAATGGCATTCGGTGCTGTGATGTTAATGGTTTTTTAGAGTATTTTTTATTTAAAAATATATTAAAATATTAATTTTTTAATTTTTTAAAATTAATTTTTGATATTAACCTATAAAAAAACTCCGCGCAGCAAAGACAAACAGAACCTTATTATTATTTTATTATTTTATTATTATTATAAGGTCGGCTTGCCAGCCCATTGCACATTCTTATCTTGCCTTGGTGTCAAATGGACCCACCTATATTCCTATCAGTCTGTTTGCTTTTCTTAACCAAAAAAATGGCAATTGATGAATAATATTCTTATCCTACGCCATAATGAATCACCGTCGTAAAACTCTAGCAGACGAGGGAGGTTTACTTTCGACTTGTGTATGTTGGGCATGGTTTTTAGACATGGTTTGGTGGCCGGTCTGATTTAAGACCTGGATTTTAAGTTTTGATTGGATCATTGAGTCGTTCAAGTCAATTTTTTTAATCAAAACAATGTTATTTTAATAAAAAAACAAAAATTAATTAATTGCAACAGGACTTTTGTCTGGGTCTTACCAGGTTACTGGATCAACCTGCCGAGTCACACCGAGTTTTTTTTTTTTGGTTTTTTTTTCAACCCAGCCCGATTCCAGTCCTGAATACCGGTTCGGGCCGGAATTAACTTTTGAGATAGAGTTTAACAACTATTCTCTTAACTAATCAGGGGGGATTTCCATTAGGATCGTTAATGGTTCACATAATGACGTTGGGCATATGCAAGTCAAGTATTTCTCATTAGAGGATAATTAGACATCAAAAAAATTTCCCATATTTTATATACATACACACGGATAAATAGCTAAATTTGTCTTAATTGTTTTTTGAAAAATTAAATTTATATTTTTATATATCTCACTCGAGTATTATTAAAATGAAAAATATAATTATGTTAGTTTAAAAAATAAAACTTGAAAGAAAAATATATTAAAAAATTGGATATTATACAAAGACATCATAGATATAATTACAAATGTAAGAATATATCGAAGGTTATATAAAAATAAATTGCATGAATTATCCAAAAAATTAAAGTTTCCTTCTATTTTTATTTTGAAATTCTTAGCGAACTATGTTTTTGCAATTTCTAAAACTCAATTATAAAAGAGATTCAATCCCATCTCGACGCCTAAATAAATAAAAATTATAATGTTTAAATTGTAATTATTAAATACATACATCATATCATAACACAAAGACTTATCAAATAAAAAAAAATTATGACAAGCTTTGATTATTAGATATTTATAGTATGAAAAAGAGATAAACCTCATGTTACTCTCGTCTTCTTACATGTAAATATCTAGTAATTATTTATTAAACACCATTAAATCTCTCTAATAAAACTTAATCCTAGAATATCTTGACAGGAAAACTAAAGAAAATGCTAATATTACCGCTTGCATTTTGAATTAGCTGTTGCTTTGAATTATCTAAATAGTTTTTTTTAAAATATATTGTTTTAACATATTTTCAAGTGAAAAATATTTTGAAAAGAAAATGAATTTGAAATCCCAAAAGCTAAAATGAATTGTTGCCACTGCAAACTGTTGATTCAAGAATAATCCAGAGGGAGTTAAAAGGTATTCATCACTTGTAATTTTGACCAATTTACATTTAGTATGTGATATGTTTATGTTTAATGAATGAATGTGTTTCGTTAGGGCAAAACAAAGCAGAAGGGCCAATCCTGCTACAAGCCAAGAAGCAGCAAGCTAACAGAACACCACATGAACGATGCACAAGGACATGATGTTTTTCTTGTAAAGGAGAAACTTTGGCTGATAATTTTGCATCTATCAGTAATTACCTCCTCCCAGATTCGACATCTTCAAGAGGCATAGTCGAGTCACGTGCCAGATGCAGCCCCAAAAATCCGTCATTATCATCTTCTTTGCTCTCAACATGTGAATCCATTGGCTCTGCATTGAGTGGATTTACAGTAGCAGCTGCTTGTGAATATGCACCTGACTCCTCGAGTTCCCGAAAGTAAGCATAAGGTCCCCAACCTGCATGCAGAAGGTCAGATGAACATGTCACCGCAGAGAAGAAAACATAATGCCAATTCATTTAGGTTGTGGTCAGATTTGATGACTGACACTTTTAAAGAATCAAGACAATCATTTAGCAGAACGCAACTTGAAATTTTGCATGCTCCCTTAGATTAAATTGAGTTCCACGTAGAAAACAACAATAACAAGGGAATTAGCTATGTTTTGGATATCAGAGTCTGCATCTGGCTCCAGCATTAGAAGCTTCATACCAATCTGAGACACAAAGAACATAGCCCCCCTTCCATTACTCTGATTTGAGTATATGGGTCTAAAACCAGAAATAGCAGCAGCCAGCCGCAGCTGTGCAGCTTGCATCTATGATAGCAAGAACGCTCTAAGAAGCTAAGTACATTAATTGGATATCTTTAGTTGTAGCCTAGATGTCTAATCAAAATAATATTCGTGCACAAGGCGAATAAGCTTAAAATTAAATCTTAATCATTCTCTAGCAAAGAATATGAAATGTTCCAATCAAAATCCTTCCTGGACTCTAATGTTCAACAAAAATTAAAGGAGCCATATAAAATTTGCCAACAAACATACCTTGAGGGTGATATGGTGGAGGAAAGAACTGCAAATAGCAAAATGTTGCCACTACTAGTCCTGCAAAAGATGCCTCTGCAATAGTTAGCAAAGGTAATCATCCAATAGACAATGAGGAAGTTTCATCTAGATGACTAAATGAACAATGAAAAGGAACACACCTAAGAGACCTCCTGCAAAGACATCCTGCCAATGATGCCAGTAGTCATCCACTCGGGAAATGGCAACAAGACTTGCAGCTAGTAGTGGTAAGAAGATGATACATAGTTTTGCAACATGGCCCTCACGGTCAAACGCTTGTAGTTTTCCAGACAAGTAGAGTGATAGGAAACCCAGACCAGCAAAGGACCCTGGAAATTGAAAATCATTATTCCTCAAATCAAAGCTAAAATGACTGCCAAAAAGTATCGAACCAGCATAGCTTTGGTATTAGGTGTTCAATTTCTGCAGCTTCCCTAACCAAAATTTCCATATTTCAATGTAGAGATAAGAATATTTCATCATCACTCGGCATAAATTAACTTTGTGGTCAAGAATTTTTTAATTGTTTTGTATAGAAATTATTTGTAATGGTGAACACTTACATGAAGTGTGCCCACTGGGAAAACTCTTATGCCCTTCCTTTATGACACTTTCCTCACCATTGCATATCACATTTCCCAACTGATCATAAACCTGTAGATCAATAAGGTTTCAGGTATTAAATTATGTAACCACAAATGTTATGAAATGTGGACAGGAGGTGATCTTATATCAATCGTCACAGTAGAAAGTAACAAATAACTGCAGGTCCATAAAAGCATACATCCTTTCCATCAGGAAAGCAACGCCAAAAGAAATCAGGTCGAGGCCGACCAACTGCATTTTTTATTGCATCAGTAATGACAGCTGTCACTAGAATGGAGAATAAGAGGCCTGCAATAGTGAACACACATAAAGCATCATGAGAATTTTTTCAGCAGATTGGATAACAGAAATCTTTTACAGATAAAAAGGTAAGTAGAAGGCAGGATGTTATCACCTAGTATGGCATGATGAAGATCATAGATGTCTCTCCTACGAAAGTAGACAAAGAGGAATATCACCACAGGCAAGAGAACAGCATATATCTAATCATCAGAAAACAGAAAGGGTCCCATCAATGTTATTGTTACTCACATGGTTTCCTTGGAACATATGTTATTATTTAGCAAATGAAGCCACAATACTTACTGGGACAGTCCAAACAGGCACTGTATTATCTAACAAAGGGTATTTAAGATTTGTCATCATATCTTTCCCAACATATCGATAAAATGGAGGCGTGAGATAGAGGATGAACTCTATCACCACAAGAAGCAGAAGTATAAGCCAATCATGCATGTGTGTCTTTGCAAGTGAAGCTCCATGGGACCTCACAGTATGTACACCATAACCAAGCTGGAACTCCCTCATTTGGACCTCTCTCATCTTGTACTGCATTTATGCATGTCACCATTTAGAGTAATCTAATATCAGACTTTGAGCTCCAAATAAAGGGACATTAGGAAAGTAACATAAGGTCTGTTTGGTGAAATATGATAACAGGTATTAACAGTAAAAATTATAAGGAAAGTTATTGATGTTATGCCTTACTTTTACTGTTTATGAATGCAAGAAAGGTATAAGCACCTTTCTCAATGCATATGCAACTCGAGCTCCATAAGTCATCAATCATACAAGCATTAAAGAGCAAAGAATAAAGAAGGAAACCCAAATTATGCATGCAGCAGTATCACTACTTAAAGATACATATCATAAATACACTTACAGCAGAATTATCTATTCTAGATCACGAATTTTGACAGTTGATACTGAAATATTTTTATCTATGGACTAAAAATGAATAAAACAGGAAATGACTAGGGACTATCTTCACCATTGAACAGAAAACAGCACTACATAATAGCATCTATTATAAAGCTTAAATAGGTACAGCAAAAACGAATTGATAAAGAGGCTCTCCATAACCATGAAATTTATAGTGATTATAAAAATGAAAGAGCTTAAATTCAGCAACTTTTTCAGAAAAAGAGCCAGAAAAATAGAGCCACTAGCCTTGTAAACACAAACCCAAAACTTCACATTGTCATATTGCAGAGAGGCCTTCACACCACAATGAAGATCTATTAGTAACAACTATACCTCTTCATTCGTGTGCTCTATTACTGGAAGGTCATCAGCGAAAATGGCTGACAATTATTCACAGTCATATCTAGCCTGTTGATTGATGTATCCTTGATAACCCCAACAAACCAATATTTAGGTAAAAAAATGAAGATCCCAGTGGTCACACAATTCATTAAGTTTAATACAGTGTATATCAGGCCAAAACCTCAGATATAAAATTATCAAACTTTTAATCAGAACCCAAACAGTAGACTTGGTACATATTAAAAAAAAAAAAAAACACACCTATATCAAATGTTATATATAGTGTTTAAACTACTAATCACAGCATCTAAATAAGAAATGACAAGACGTTATCCATCCAATACTTGGATCATCAGCATTCCATTCACTCACCAATCTGCAAAATTAGTTCCCTATGCAGTGATACTTGCTTGCTTGTCTCCAAAAAATGCTATGCAGAAATGTCATCAAGATAATGTTCTTCATGAAAGCATTATCCCAAACATTGGTAGCCATTTATTTTGTGGCATAACTTATTGACAGTAACCAATGAATTTTAAAGTCTTTTTTGCTTTAACACCTTGAAGGACCAGCCAACAGGACTTCTCATGAAGGATGATAGAGCTTCTTCCATTGTTTCAAACTGCACCATCGACTAAGACTTGCAACCCAGGTTCAGAATCTGAAGATCAGTACTTCAGGCCTTCATTATTAGCAAGTCCTCAATGTTTAGATGCCATACAACTAAATATTGTTCACAACAAACTGGATAAAATAAAACTTCTGATCCTTTTAATGGTCATTCTATGTGGCAGCTCAATGCCTACATTAACAACTGCTATGCACTCACTATACTTACCCTCATCAAGGAGTCTTACAACTGCATCCAGAATTAGCACTGGAGAAAAGCACAGCCCTTACACTTATCCTCCCTAATCTGAAATGCGTGATAGTTTATCACAATAAGAGGTGGCACATGGCATGCACAAAACTGTTATACTTATCCTCCCTTATCCTCTTATTGAACTATTAAACTTAGCACAATCACCCGTCACCAGCATCATGAAACCAGCTCCAAAACTAAAGTGATTAACCATAGACACTCATTCAGAAGCATCTATGAGAAACTAGAGATTGGAGCTAAACCGCAATAAAAAAAAAAAGAAGCCATGTGATATAGAAAATCCAGTGCACCTGTTTTCTCAAGGCTTCCAACTTTGCATCATTGTAAAATAATGATCTAAGATACGATTTCTGGAAACCACTGGAAAAATATAACATTTCATAGAATAATTGGAGAAGGCAGATTAACCCAATGCTCCAATTTAAAGAGTCACTTCTCACTTGTTATTTTGACTACTCAACTAAAGCCTATGTAGCAAATCTACAATTCAATTATATGTATTAATATTAACCGAATGCTAAGTAAGGCATGTATGGGTCAAAACGAAGATTCAACTTATGATGTATTAAACCTAATGAGACTTACAAGATCTCATACTCCTCCATTAATGGCTGTTTTTTATCGAACAAATTAACAACCAAAACCCACACTGAATAAAATAAATGCCCAAGTATGAAGCTGTAAAGGACCGCTATTCAACTACAGCATTCCCTGAATCCCTATTTAAACAATTACCAGTAAGTATACTGAATCCTCTCCGATTAATAGCAGTGAATAGCAATTAGCTCTAGTTGTTCAATGCTTTCATTTTTCAGTGGTTTCATTACATTAAATTTTAATTTGCTTTTTATTGCAGGTTTCAAATTTCAACACAGACATAGCAGACATAAGTAGAGACTTCCTCTTTACCCTCAAAACTCTAAAACCCCAAATTTTAAAATCCTTCTTCAACAATGATCTGATCTCTCACCACAAAAGTCCAAATAAACCTACCAGATTTCACAAAGAACTACAACATAAATGTCTCTTACATATATTGTTATGTTGGTAGAGAAAATCAAAGGAGTCACATTCTGCTATACAAGTAAGATGTCAACAACATCAAAAACAACAAAGCAAACCCACATAAGATATTCCAATTTAAAAGCCAAAGGCTAAGAACAAAAGAGAAAGAAACAACCTTTTCAGAAAAGAAACACTAACCTGAAAGAAGCCTCTAAAATTCTTAAAGCGAGAAAGAGATCCATAATCCCACAAAGGCATTGTACTCACCCACCAAACAAAACCGCAGAAAATTAAAGACTTATTTATTAAGTTTCAATGATAGTCCTAAGATATAAATAATGTCCCAGAAAGTGTCAACATGGTATAGGAAGGTTCCTATTAGTCAACAAGGTTCATATGAAACACACAAACAATGTCTTATCCACTTCAAAAGACAATAGAGATGAAAGCTTTGAGAAATGATTATAAAGAAGAAGCCAAACATATGACTACATAAAGACAATTCAAAGAATGCAAGAATTTACCAAAAGAAAACAAAAGGGTAAATTACCTGGTAAAAGAAAAAGTTGGGTTCTTGCTGAGAAATTGAAAGAGAAACAAATGGGGCCAACCACGTTTGTTTAAAGATTATTTTGATTGCTTTAATACCAAAGTGTTTCTCCCAAAATCTACGACATCTTCATGGCCGAATCAAACTGGTTTAGGAAGGCAATTCAGTTACAAATCCTTGTAACCTTGACAAGGTTATATATTTTAGACTTCTTTCCCCCCCCTTATTTTAGGGTGTTGTCACAACTTACAGGCTGTGGCAAAAACCCAGCATGGCCTGGCTATATTTCCGGAGAAAACAAGCCATTCTTTTTTCTTTTCTTTTTTGCAGTAATTCAATAGCCATCTTTTTTTTTTTTTTACCATCAATATCCGAGTCAATTTACGCGCATCTCAATTAATTCCCTGAAGCTCTAAAGTTAATGATCATGTAAGCCTGACTCTGAAGTTTATGACACTCCAACTGGTAACCACTAAGAAACAAACTCAGTGCTTAATCAATTGAGTTAGACTCTTCAAGATTAATAGTCAATTTTTCATACACTAAAAGAGTGTCTCCAGATCATGATAGGAGGATTGAGTTTTTCCAAAAAAAAATTGAGAATTATGATGGTAAATTGTTGTTTCTTGATGATGATTGAGATTTAAATTATTAAGTGGAGATAATTAAATATTTTTCCTATTTTAAATTTGGTTAGTGAATCTATAACAGTGTTTCAAAAAATTCAAGTTGCTAGGGGATAAGGTTCATGTTATAAATAATTAGTTAATCTTTTAGTTATGACAATTTAATCCATTCTTTTTAGTCAAGAAGGTTGGTGGACCTGATACCTGTAAAAAGTCTCTTTTAGTGAATTTAGGAACTCTTAGATGCTTAAGTATCTTTTTGAGAGAAAATGCAGTAATATTTTAAAGAGAGACTCCTAAAATAAATATGCAATAGAGAATAGAGATTCAAAATCCTTTACTTGGGTGATTTAAAGGGTATTTATAGCTCTTATACCTTGAACCTTCTTGTTTATGCTAGAGGGGTCAAAAGTCTTTTCCTTTTAAATATACTAGTAGGGAGGGAGTCTCTTATATCAACAATAATGTTTGAAGAAAATATCTTTTTACACAACATTAATGTTGATGAGAATACCACGTGTCTATAGAAAATTTTCATAATCTATCTCGTACACAACATTAATGCTGATGAGAATAATTCTTATAATTAGCATTAATGTTGATTGAAATATATTCAGCTCTTAAAGAACTTTTACACAGCTAGGGTGTAGAGAGATGATGATCATAAGTCCTTGTTATCCTCTACTAAGGGTTGGTAGGGATAGCCTTATGACCTAACAGGAGGCCAATTATATGTCTAGTCTTGGAATGATCCTAGACCTAAGGATGTTGGGTCTAGCATCTTTCTAGGCCTAAAGGCGTCTGGGCTCAACGTGTAGCCGGGCCTAAAGAAGTTTAGTTTAGCACATTGTCATACTCATATGCGTTTAGACCTAACGCATAGCTGAGCTCAAGAGAGTTAGGTCTGGTACATTGTTAGACCCATATGCACTTGGATCTAGTGCATGGCTGGGTCCAAAAAAGTTGGGTTTGGGAACAAGCCAGACCTTTATTTCACGGGTTTGACTTCTATTGAGCTTTTAGGCATAATAGGCTTGACTCTTTTATCTACGGGCCTTTCAAGTATATAAATTGAATATTAAAATATGTTGATACATCACTATTTGCATTAAACAATGCAATAATTTTTCTTGCGGTATATTTAGAAATAAAAAATTAGGTGACATAATTAAATAAATTTTGCCCCTTTTTTCCCTCACAAAACCTTAGATAGTCTCCGCTAGCAAAAATAGATTCAAGTTTATTATAATAATAATAATAATAAAGTAGGTTTCATGTATATGGTTGAGTTGGATTTGGACTAATAATTGTATCAAATTCAATTTTTGAAGTTTTACAAATTATAAACCCAATTTATTCAAAAACAAATGGATCCGGGCATGTTGGACACATTAGGTTAAGCTAATTTTTTTATAGATATTATAAATATTCACGAGTTAAGCTTATATATTGTTTTTTTTTTATGGGTTTATCTTAATTAGAGCTAAGATTTGGACTCAATAAATTAGCCCAAAATCAATTATAAGCTATAACAAACAATTTAGGCTTAATACATCAACTGAATCAGTTGACTAAAAT
>Ga0307515_10019764_pt1 | contig 12086 bp, 9 predicted proteins | sample 17_EM_MG_FD_194513 | JGI IMG/M metagenome (GOLD analysis project Ga0307515, IMG submission 194513) | Populus trichocarpa ectomycorrhiza microbial communities from riparian zone in the Pacific Northwest, United States - 17_EM | ecosystem: Host-associated > Plants > Roots > Unclassified | place...
AATATAAAACATGTTAGTATCAAACATTAAAGTCCATATTGAGTTTACACTATACTTATTCTTACACCATTAGTGTAACCTTTTCACCTTGACATAATAAACGTAGCTAAACATAATGAAGAAGAGAAACATAAATAAACAACATAAGAACATAAGTATAGTAAAGGAAATGAAAAACATAAACAAGAGATTAAGGAAAATATATTATGAAATAAAACTTAAATATTACAAAAATATAAAGAAAGAAAGAAAGAACATGATCTTGATCTGAAAACCAAGATGCGTAAATGCATGGCAAATGCCTCTTTTATAGGCCAAAGTTCAGAACTATTGATTTGATGACTAATTGTTGAGTGGGTGGCCACCTCTTGACTTGGTAACAATCCTTATCTTCTTGTCTGCAGAAAACATCATTGCTCATATCCGAATTTGAGCAAATAGTCTTCATGAAAGTTCTAGGAAATTGTCTCAGCTTTCCAACAAAACAAGAATCGGTGCATTTAGACTTCTAGAACTCGAGATATGGGCTGAACACTGAATAGTGTCTGGGCTGCAGGACAGATTCTGACTTCTCTGTTGTTGCTACAATTTGAACTTGAAAACGGTCCTTTTGAATCTTGGACTCTTCATGAAAGTTTTAGGCTTATGTCTTAGCTTTCCATACATATAAATCAGGCCTAAATCCAAGTTCTACAGCTCTAGTTATTATCCAATAAACGAATGGTGTTCTAGTTTGGACTGAACCAACATCTCTTTTCTAAGCTTAGCCCTCTCTTTGTCTTCTCAATTTCAGGAGTTAAACTCATCAATCAATCCTTTGATTTATGTGATGGGCCTGCATTAAGGATGAAAATTTACCATAAATTAAAGGTATTTAATAGTATCAGACTTGTTATTATAAAAAATGCTTTAGTTAAGGAGTTATTGGTACTTCAAGTGCAAAACGATGATATAAAACCTTGATAAAAATACACCTTTAAGTACTAATCACATCCCCTAACAAGCTTATTACTATTCCTTAGTAATCAAAGCTTTAAAATAGAATAACAATTTACAAGTTTCACAAAGCAAGGCATTCATTATTCAATTTCCATTAATCTATCCAAATAAATAAACTTTCATTAAATTTATATATCTATTTCATACTGTTGAAACAATATATTAATAAACCTTCTTTTTATGTGCTTAATGTATGAAAACATAGATGATCGGGCTTTTATTGGAAGAAAACAATATTATGTTCTAAAGTTTTTCTAAGGTTGACTTCCTTGGGTTGAGATTATTATATATATATTTTTTTCTTTTTTTCTTTTTTTTTTAATACATATACATATAACTTAAAACACAATGCATCTTTAACCCATGTAACGAGCTTTCTGCTAATAACTCCCAGACCAATTGGTCTTAGGGCATTAGGTGTTGAGACACCCCTTCGAGCTTAGTAACTTGGGTTGCAGATACTGATACATAGATAGTGCAATGTTTGATTCCCTTAAGCTTTTCTCCCTAACCCATGTAACAAGCACTCGACCAATAGCTCCCAAGTCAGTTGACTTTAGGGTATTAGGTGTTAAAACACCCCTTCAGGCTTAATTGCTTAGGTTAGGGAGGCTACCAAACCAAACTTATCTACGTTTTTATTATCATCAATATTATCAATTTGTTTTTTTTTTTTTTGCAAATTATATACTATCCCTTTCCTTTAGTTGTTACCTTTAACAAAAGAACATAAATAATGTAATAATCCAATGTGCAATCCACAATCATATGTTAAAGTGTGTGTGTGAAAATAAAGGTTTAAGAATACTTGTTACATGAGTATATGAGTAAAATCAAGTGATAACAATGCGAGAGTTTGTAAACCTGAATATTTCAAGAAGTATCTGATAGACCTTATTAAGAATGTTTACTAAGATGCGTCTCAAAAGTCACTAAAGTTTCTCCTTTACTCTGCCAACCTAGTAACAACAGTTTTGTAAATGGTTTTAATAATAGAAAACACAATTAGTTAAATTTTTTTTTAATATCAACTACTACCCCCCAACCAAAACGAGACATTGTCCTCAATGTCTTAAGGTAGAAAGATAAAATATAGAAGACATCACCTGAAACAACGACTACTGACAAACCTGAAACACACTTAAACAAATATAAGAAACAACAAAACATAAATATTATGCTATTAATAAAACCAAAAGACACAAGGTTTCATAAATGAAGGCTCAAATCTAATCTAAGCTTTTTACGGCTTTCCATAGTTGATCAATTTATGCAACTCATGGAGGGATCAAGTACAGGGATGAAAGATTGTAGTTGGTCAATCAATTGATCAGCAGTAGCAGCAAAGATTATGATTTGTCGTGCCGAAGATGTTAGAAATTTCTGTTCCACAGCTTGATAAAAAAAGACAACAAATTATCATAAAAACCATTAACATTTAACAAACCTATAGGTTTATGGTGAATGTGCAGTTGGGCCCAAGAGGAAATATGAAAGATCTTTTCCAATGTGCCCAGACCACCTGGTAAGGCAATGAAGGCGTCAGCATGGTTAAACATTGCATTCAATCGATCAGACATTGTGGAGACCTGTAGTTCCTCTCCAATTATTTTTCCAATGATTTTCCCTTTTGCTAAAGCTTTAGGGACGACCCCCAAAACTTGACTACCTCCTAAAAATACAGCTATTGAAACAACCCCCCCATTAACCCAAGGCTGCCTCCTCCATACACCAAATGAATCTTTCTCTCAGCTAGTACCTGACCAAGATGATTTACTGATTCTAAAAACTCTTTTTCTTTTCCAGGACTGGATCCACCGAAAACACAAATGTTTCTTATATTATGACTTGAGGAATTTGTCATTTCTACACACTTCTATAAATATTGAATGTGTGGGTTGAGTAGAAATGAAGGGAAGGAAGATAAGATTTTATAGATGAGAAATTGAAAATGCAATCATACCACCTATATGTAGGCCAGCTGGAGTCTCTCTCTCTCTCTCTCTCTCTCTTTTGAAAACATGTGTATGTACAAGTAGTTATGATTGTGGCTCACACTTCCCTTGGTTTTACGTCTAAGAACGGCTTAAACGCCCTCTATGGGTCGGGGATAGGCTTCCCATCCAGTTTTCTTAAAAACTAGCAAACAGGGTCTTTTTTAGTTAGATTCCCAAGACTATGATGAGCATGTTCTTTATGAAAATGGGGCCATAAATCATGAATTGCACGATGCACATCTCCACTATGATGAGACTTAAGAGTCAATAAAAGATTATCTAAAGACTCTCAATGTTTTGAAATAAATCCCACCTTTTGACAATTTTCACAAGTTTTGCAGAATGCATGTGAGCCTTTGAACATGGTGGGCCAGTAAAATCCACTTTGTAAGATTTTTGCAGTTGTCTTTCTTGATGAGAAATGACCCCCACATGCCTCAGAATGATAAAATTTCATGACACTACTTACCTCATTGTCAAGAATGCATCTTTGATATATGTGATTAGGACAATATTTGAATAAGTAAGGGTCATCCCAATAAACGTTCTGCACGTCGCTCAAAAACTTTCTTTTGTCTTGGGTATCTAAATGAGTTGGCAAAAATCCTGAAGCAAGAAAATTGTCAATATTAGTAGACCAAGGTATTGAACTAAGAGAAATTAAAGATTCATCAGGAAAGTAATCATCAATTGGTGTGATGTTAGATGTTGAATCTATTGTCAATTTTGACAAATGATCCGCAACAACATTTTCGGTGCCTTTTTCGTCCTCGATTTCTTCCTGTTTGAAAGTTTCAAAGATTTTAGAATCGTGATTAACTTCCCTTTGTTTAGTCATGGCATGAGGAAATGGAAGTACTGGTGGGGAATCAGTCTTTTCTTTGCAATGTTTAGGTTTAACCCCTTCCTTACTCTTAGAGATTGACTCATCATCTTTCTCACAAGGTTCAAGAATGGGTTTTTCAATAACCTTACCACTATGAAGAGTAATGACTGATTGGACTTGATCCATGTGTTGGCTTCCAAAACTACTTGCATTTGCATTGTATTGCTCCTTGGGATTTTGTTGTGGTTAAGTCCTTTCTCCTGAAAACTGAGAGTAGATGTGAATTTTGCAATAGTATCTTTAAAACCTGTCATGGTTTGAGCAAGTTGAGTGTTGATTGCCTCTTGCTTTTCAATGAATGCATGCAATGTTTCCTCAAGATTTCTTCTAGGAGGGGGAGCATAAGGAGGTGCATATCCATGAAAATTTTGGAAATTATGGTGTGCTTGAAACGATGGCTGTGAAGTTTGTGCATTATTGTTATCACTCTTCCAACTAAAATTTGGGTGATTTCTCCAACCAGGGTTGTATTTTTGCAAGTATGGGTTATGATTGGGCCTTTGAAAACTGTTCAAAGCATGGGCTTGTTCATGGAGGCGTTCCTTGAAAGAAGATAAAGTTGGATAGTCATTGGTTGAGTGTTCATTGGTTTCACAAATTCGACACACAATGTCTTGAATAGATTTTAATTGACCACTCTTTTTCAATTCTAGTACCTCGACTTTTCTAGTTAAAGATGCAAACTTGGCTTGGAGGTCATGATCTTCCATAAGGTTGTACATAACTCCACTAGATGTATGAGGTTGAGTTTTACCTGGTGGCTCACAAGTACCTGTAGTGTCCTAATTTTGAGCATTTTCAGCTAACAAGTCTAGATAATCCATTGCTTCATTATGGTCTTTATCTTCAAAAGTTCCATTGCACATCAATTCCACCATTTGTCTATCTTTAGGTGTTAACCCTTCATAAAAATGTGAAACCAATCTCCATGTTTCAAAACCATGATGAGAGCAAGTATTAAGCAAGTCTCGATACCTATCCCAACATTGGTAAAATGTTTCTCCTGGTTTTTTAGTGAAAGTGGTGATTTGTCTTTTGAAAGAGTTTGTTCTATGAGAAGGGAAAAACTTCTTTAAAAATTGTTGTTGCATTTCATCCCAAGCACGAATGGATCCTGGTCTCAAATTTTGTAGCAATGTTTTAGCTTTATGTTTTAAAGAAAAAGGAAAAAGTTTTAATCTGATGGTGTTCATGCTACAATTTGAGTTATTATAAGTGTTACAGACCTCCTCAAATTCTCTCAAATGCAAGTATGGATTTTCTAGATCTAAGCCATGAAAAGAAGGTAAAAGTTGAATAATATCTGACTTAAAATTAAAATGAGATGCATCAGGGCGGAAAACTATGCATGAGGATGCACTTGTTCTTGTGGGATTCATGTGGTCTCTAAGTGTTTTAACACGGTTATTCTTATTATGAAGCGACTGGTTATCTTCTTTGGCCATATTTTCTAAAAATGATGAGGATACCTTACAAAGTCTACCACTTAATGTACGTGACCAAACTCTCATGCACGTGTAGGAAGAGAATAAAAGGAAGAAAAAAAAAGAAACAAAAGTTAGATAAAATGAAAAGTGAAAAGAGAAAATAAAATAAATATTATAATTTATACAAGAATTTACCTCTCTGGTAACGGTGCCAAAAACTTGACACGATCAAAAGATTGATGTCTTATCCCAAGTGTAGGAGTGTCAAAGTAATAAATAATCCGGCAAGACCGGGGTCGAACCACAAGGAGGTGAACTATATAAATTACAAATAATATATATATTTAATAAAACAAGAGTTTATGAGAATTTTATGGGATATTGATGTAAGGATTAAACAAGGATAAAACAATTGTCAAGGTTAGAGGATCCACTAATGGTATTTCAAATAAGTATAGTATAAACTCTTTTTATTACTCAACTGGAAACCACACACAAAGGAGGTTCCAATCGGATTATAAATTGTTAACATGATTACATTAGTTATCTTATTTGAATAATGCTAATACTTGTAAATGTTGGCAGGTATTCATGTTGTTAATTTATGTTAACAACAAATCAAGTTCCTTTCATAACACAGGTGTCGGTTATACCATACAGTTGGTTATGAAAAGATCAAGTATTTGTTGTACCAAGTGTTATACAACATAAATCTAGACTAACCATTTAACAAGCAAAGTATTAAGAGTGAATAAGATAACAAATACAAAACATGTTAGTATCAAACATTAAAGTCCATGTTAAGTTTACACTATACTTATTCTTACACCATTAGTGTAACTTTTTCACCTTGACATAATAAACTTAGCTAGACATAATGAAGAAGAGAAACATAGATAAACAACATAAGAACATAAGTATAGTAAAGGAAATGAAAAGCATAAACAAGAGATTAAGAAAAATATAATATGAAATAAAACTTAAACATTATAAAAATATAAAGAAAGAAATAAAGAGCATGATCTTGATCTGAAAACAAAGATGTCTAAATGCATGGAAAATGCCTCCTTTTATAGGCCAAAATTCAGAACTATTGATTTGATGACTAATTGTTGAGTGGGTGACCACCTCTTGACTTGGTAACAATCTTTATCTTATTGTCTACAGAAAACGTCATTGCTCACATCAGCATTTGAGCAGATAGTCTGTATGAAAGTTTTGGGAAATTGTCTCAGATTTCCAACAAAACAAGAATCGGTGCATTTGGACTTCTAGAACTCGAGATATGGGCTGAACACTAAATAGTGTCTGGGCTGCAGGACATATTCTGACTTCTCTGTTGTTGCTACAATTTGAATTTGAAAACGGTCCTTTTGAATTTGGACTCTTCATGAAAATTTTAGGCATATTCCTAGCTTTCCATAATATAAACCAAACCTAAATCTAAGTTCTACAGCTCTAGTTATGATCCAATAACCGAAAGGTGTTCCAGTTTGGACTGAACCAGCATCTCTTTTCTAAGCTTAGCCCTCTCTTTGTCTTCTCAATTTCAGTAGTTAAACTCATCAATCAATCCTTTGATTTATATAATAGGCCTGCATTTAAGATGAACATTTACCATAAATTAAAGGGATCTTATAGTATCAGACTTGTTATTATAAAACATGCTTTAGTTAAGGAGTTATTGATACTTCAAGTGCAAAATGATGATATAAAACCTTGATAAAAATGCACTTTTAAGTAATAATCACTTCTCTTTGTCTTCTCAATTTTAGTAGTTAAACTCATTAATCAATCATTTGATTTATGTGATAAGCCTGTATTTAAAATGAACATTTACCATAAATTAAAGGTATCTTATATTATCAGACTTGTTATTATAAAACATGTTCTAGTTAAGGAGTTATTGATACTTCAAGTGCAAAATGATGATATAAAACCTTGATAAAAATGCATTTTTAAGTACTAATCACCTACCAAGTTGTACCTAAAAAGTCTGGAGTCACTGTGATAACAAATGAGAAGAATGAGTTAATTCCAACTAAGACTATTACTGGTTGGCGCATGTGCATTGACTATAGGAAACTTAATTCAATTACTAGAAAAATCATTTTCCTTTACCTTTCATGGATCAAATCCTAGAAAGAGTTGCAGGTCATGAATTTTATTGTTTTCTAGATAGCTATTCAGGTTGCAACCAAATTGAAATTGCATTGGAAGATCAAGAGAAGACTACTTACACATGTCCATTTAGTACTTTTGCATATCGAAGGATGCCTTTTGGATTATGTAATGCACCAGCCACATTTCAAAGATGCATGATTAGCATATTCAGTGATATGGTTGAACATTTTCTTGAGATTTTTATGGATGATTTTTCTGTTTTTGGTGATTCATTTGATGATTGTTTAACTAACTTGGAAAAAGTTGTGAACATGTGTGAAGAGAAGAATCTTGTGCTGAATTGGGAAAAATGTCATTTTATGGTAACAAACGACATTGTACTTGGTCACATTGTTTCATCAACAGGAATTGAGGTTGACAAATCTAAAATCAAGTTAATTGCCAACTTACCAACACCAAAATCTGTAAAGATGTTAGATCATTTTTAGGACATGCTTGTTTTTATAGAACGTTCATTAAAGATTTTAGTGTAATATCTAAGCCATTGAGTAACCTTCTAACAAAGGATAATATTTTTGAATGGACTGAACATTGTGAAGAAGCCTTTATTAAACTTAAAAACTTGTTTACTTCTGCTCCTGTCATTCAACCTCCTGATTGGTCATTACCTTTTGAAATAATATGTGATGCTAGTGATTATGTCGTGGGTGCTGTCTTGAGACGAAGAAAAGATAAGAAACCTTATGTAATTTACTATGCAAGTAAAACTTTAAATAGTGCTCAAATGAATTACACTACCGCTGAAAAAGAATTACTTGTAGTAGTATTTGCATGTGAAAAATTTAGGTCTTATCTTGTTGGCTCACCTGTTGTTGTTTTTAGTGATCATGCAACATTGAAATATCTTCTTTCTAAGAAGGATTCTAAGGCTAGATTGGTGTGGTGGATTTTGTTACTTCAAGAATTTGATATCACAATTAAGGACAAGAAAGGCACCGAAAATGTTGCCGCTGATCATTTGTCAGGATTGACAATAGATTCCACATCTGACATCGCACAAATCAATGATTACTTTCCTGACAAATCTTTACTTTCTTTTTCTACAATGTCTTGGTTTGCTAATATTGTTAATTTTCTTGCAACAGGATATTTGCCAGCTCATTGGAGTACCCAAGATAAAAGAAAGTTTTTGAACGAAGTAAAGAATTTTTATTGGGATGACCCTTGCTTATTCAAATATTGTCTTGATCAAATATTTTCGAAGATGCATTCCCGACAATGAGGTAAGTAGTGTCATTAAATTTTGTCATTCTAAGGCATGTGGGGCTCATTTCTCATCAAAGAAGATGACTGTAAAAATCTTACAATGTGGATTTTATTGGCCCACCATGTTTAAGGATACGCATGCATTCTGCAAAACTTGTGAAAATTGTCAAAAGTTAGGATCTATTTCAAAACGTCACATGATGCCTTTAAATCTTATTCTTGTGATTGAAATCTTTGACTGTTGGGGTATAGATTTCATGGGTTCATTTCCTCTAACATTTGGTTTTGTGTACATATTAGTCACAGTGGATTATGTTTCAAAATGGATAGAGGCAATTCCAAGTCAAAACAATGATCATAAAACAATGATCAAGTTTTTAAAAGAAAATATTTTGAGTCGGTTTGGAAACCCTCGGGCCATGATAAGTGATGGTGGAACACATTTCTGCAACAAGCCATTTAAGTACTTAATGAAGAAATATGGAATCACACACAAAGTTGCCACCTCTTATCACCCTCAGACAAGTGGACAAGTAGAACTTGCTAATAGGGAGATTAAACAAATCTTGGAAAAAACAGTGAACCCTAATTGGAATGACTGATCTTTAAAACTTAATGATGCACTTTGGGCTTATCGAACTGCTTTTAAAACATCATTAGGTATGTTACCTTATAGGTTGGTTTATGGAAAATTTTGTCACTTGCCTGTGGAACTTGAACATAAAGCTTATTGGGCTATCAAAGATTTCAATTCAAACCTTGATGATGCTAGCCAGCTGCGTAAGTTACAAATAAATGAGCTTGAGGAAATAAGAAATGATGCATATGAGAATTAAAAAATTCATAAAGCAAGAATCAAAGAGTTTCATGACAAGAGAATTTTGAGAAAAACATTTGATGTTGGTTAAAAAGTTTTGCTTTATAATTCTTGACTTCATTCATTTCCTGGAAAGCTAAGATCAAGATGGAGTGGTCCATTTATTGTGAAACATGTGTATCCTTATAGGGCCTTTGATATTGAGAATCCAAAGAATGACAATGTTTTTAAGGTAAATGAACATTGTTTGAAAGCTTACTTTGATAGTTTTCCTAGTGAAAATGAATCCATTGGTTTGAATGATCCTGTATATAAAGGTTGATTTTTTTTTTCTCACATTATTTTTGTGTTTCTTTTTGGTGTGACTCTTGTTTTGCTAGTCTTTCTCCAACCCCGGTCAAATGGGGGATAACGGTACTCCGTGACTCTTATGTCGGTTCTTTCAATTTCCCATGATAATTGATATCTGTGTATATATTTGTTCAATTCCTTATTCCTTCTCTTTTCTTTGCATCTCTTTTCCATTTCTCATCTAAAAAAATGGACACCACTCTTGAAAAATTGAAAAAGTATTTTCACGCTTTGCCTAAAAATGCGATTGCAAAAATTTACCGTGCTAGGTATGAAAAATTAAGGTTATTAATGAATCATGGAATTCCTAAAGATATTCATTGGATGATTGAAGCAAAGGTCCAATTATCAGGTGAGTCTTCAAATTCTTTTATTCCATACATGCCTGGGACAGGTAAAAGCACTTTTGCAAAGAAACGTCGTGCAAAACAACTAAAAGTCTGTCACCGATGTGTCAGATGGACTTGTAATGCACAATGTCGTTCTTTAGGAATGGTATCTATAAACCGTGAAGATAAAATACAATTCATTAAGGATGGCCTGAGTAAGGAGTCTTTAGATAATCTTCTATTAACTCTTGAGACGCATTCTAGTGGAGATGTGCATCATGCAATTCATGATTTATGGCCCCATTTTCATAAAGAACATGATCGACTTAGTCTTGGGAATCTGACTAAAGAAGACCCTGTTTGTCAGTTTTTAAGGAAACTGGATGAGAAGCTTATCCCCGACCCATAGAGGGCGTTTAAGCCGTTCTTGGACATAAAACCAAGGGAAGATGTGAGCCACAATCACAACTACTTGTATATACACATGTTCTGAAAAGAGAGAGAGTGAGTGAGACTCCAGCTGGCCTACATATAGGTGGTATGATTACATTTTCAATTTCTCATCTATAGAATCTTCTCTTCCTTCCCTTCATTTCTACTCAACCCATACTTTCAACAGATATAGAAGTGTAGAAATGGCAGGTTCCTCAAGTCATCAAATAAAAAATATTTGTGTTTTTGGTGGATCTAGTCCTGGGAAAGAAAATGAGTTTTTAGAATCAGCAAATCATCTTGGTCGGGTACTAGCTGAGAGAAAGATTCATTTAGTGTATGGGGGAGGCAGCCTTGGGTTAATGGGGAGTGTGTCAACAGCTGCATTTTTAGGAGGCAGTCAAGTTTTTGGTATCATTCCCAAAGCTTTAGCCAAAGTGGATATCATCGGAAAAACAGTTGGAGAGGAACTACAGGTCTCCACAATGTCTAAACGAATGAATGCTATGTTTGATCATGCTGACGCCTCCATTACCTTACCAGGTGGTCTAGGCACATTATAAGAGATATTTCATATTTCCTCTTGGGCCCAACTAAACATTCACCAGAAACCTATAGGTTTGCTAAATGTTAATGGTTTTTATGATAATTTATTGTCTTTTCTTGATCATGTTGTGGAACAGAATTTTCTAACATCTTCGGCATGACAAATCATAATCTTTGTTGCTACTGTTGAACAACTGATTGATCAATTGCAATCTTTCATCCCTGTAATTGATTCCTCCATTAGTCGAATAGACTGGTCAAACAAGGAAAACCGTAAAAAGCTGAGATTGGATTTGAGCCTTACTTTGTAAAAACTTGTGTCTTTTGGTTTTATTATTAGCATAATATTTTTCTTTTTTGTTATCTCTTATATTTGTTTAAGTGTGTTTCAGGCTTATCAGTAGTCACTGCTTCAGGTGATGTCTTCTATACTCTACCTTTCTACCTTAGAACATTGATGACAATGTCTCATTTTGATTGGGGGGAGAGGGTAGTAGTCGTAAGTTAAAAAAAAACTAACTTTTTGTTGTTATTAAAACCATTTGACAAACTGTTATTGTTAGGATGACAGAGTAAGGAGGAATTTTAATGACTCTTGAGACGTATCTTAGTAAACATTTTTATCAAGGTCTATCATAATACTTCTTGAAATATTCAGGTTTACAAACTCTCGCATTATTATCATTTGATTCTGCTCATATACTTATTTAACAAACATTCTTAAACCTTCATTTTCACACACACACTTTAACATATGATTGTAGGTTGCACATTGGATTATTACATTAATTATGTTCTTTTGTTAAAGGTAACAACTAAAGGAAAGGGATAAGATATAATTTGTAAAAACAAATTTAAATATAATATTGATGATAATAAAAAGGTAGATAACTTTGGTTTCGTAACCTCCCT
>Ga0307515_10019765_pt1 | contig 12086 bp, 14 predicted proteins | sample 17_EM_MG_FD_194513 | JGI IMG/M metagenome (GOLD analysis project Ga0307515, IMG submission 194513) | Populus trichocarpa ectomycorrhiza microbial communities from riparian zone in the Pacific Northwest, United States - 17_EM | ecosystem: Host-associated > Plants > Roots > Unclassified | place...
CATGCTGCCGACCCCGGAGATGCGCGACCGGGCGCCGGACGTCGCGGTCGATCCGCTGCTCGAGGCGTTCACCCGCAAGCTGATGATGAAGTCGCCCGATGACCGGCCACGGTCCGCGGCCGCCGCCCGCGCGCTGGTCGATCTGATCGAGCGCGACCGCGCGGCCGCCGCCGCCGCGCTCGAGGTCGAGCTGCCGGAGACGCCGCTCGCCGCGCGTGCGCCGCTGATCACGGTGCGCTCCTCGGCGCCACCGCCACCCGATGCGCCGATCGGCGCGCGCCCGCCGACGCCGCTGCCGATCCCGGCGCACGCCGCGCCGCCGTACGTCGCGCCGGTGGTGGTCTCGCTCGCCGCGGCGCGCCTCCTGCCCCGCGCCGGGACCACCGAGCGGCTCGAGCCGGTGCGGCCGCGCCGCGGCGCGATCGCGATCGCCACGGTCGCCGCCGTCGCCGCGATCATGGCGATCACCGCGCTGGTGGTCGCGCTGCGCACGCGCGACCACGCGTCGACCAGGCGACCGGCCGCGCAGTCGCTAGGCACCGCCGTCGCGAACCCACAGCTCGAGCGCGTCGTCGCCGGCGGGGTCGCGCGAGATCCGGGTGAAGCCCGCGGGCAGCTTGCCGCCGAAGCCGTGGAACGTGACGACCCGCGTTCCGGCGCGCACGCTGGCGAGCCGCTGCTCGACCCGGCGCAGCGTGGCCTGGATCGCCGCGTAGCGCACGAACGGGCTGGCGTGCGGCGCGAGCATCACGGTGGAGAACGGGTTGTAGAAGTAGATCGCGTCGAACTCGTCCCACGCTAGCTGCGAGCCATCGCCGACCACGAACCGGGTGCGGCCCGCGATGTCGAGCGCCCACGCCGCGTGGTTGGCGGCCGCGACCTGCACGGCATCCTGCTCGATCCCCCACCAGGTCGCGCCGCTGACCAGCGCGCCGACCAGGCACAGCTTGCCGACCCCGGCGCCGACGTCGAGCACGCGGGTGTCCGGCGTCGGCGCGAGCAGCTCGGCGGCGCGCATCGCGACCGCGACCGGCGTCCAGTGGACGTGCGATCGGTCGCGCAGCTCGTCGGGGAACACCTGGTCGAGCTCGACGTCGGACACCGCGGCGCGGCGGCGCAGCGCGTCGCCGACCGCGAGCGCGTGGCGCGTCATCGCCGGCCCCCGACGCGAGGCGCGGCGCGGCGGTTCGAGTCCCGCGAGTCCGGCATCCCCGGCAACGTAGCAGCTCCGGTCGTGCACCGAGCGGTGATGCGCGGTGCGGTCGCCGTGGCGGCGCTGCCACGAGGCCGCCGCGAGCGTCGGTCGGGTCACGGGCACGGCCGCTCGATCAGATCCGGACGCCGACGAACGCGCTCGGCCAGGTCGTGACGGTCACGCCGCTGTCCATCGCCGAACCCGAGGTCCGGCGCTCGAGCACCAGCGGCGACTGCTGATCGCTGGTGATGTACGTGTTGAGGTTGCCGCCGGCGACCAGCGCGAACGGCCCCCAGCGGTGCGCGATCGACAGCCGGAGCTGCGCGAGGATGCTGACGTCGCTCTCGTGGCGCGGGCCGTGGTTGACCTGCCAGCCGATCGCCTCGAGGTCGACCACGGTGTCGCCGAACGACATGCTGGGGCCAAAGCCCAGGCCGTACATCCATACGTCGTCGTTCGGTCCGGTCGTCTCGTTCACCGGGTGGCCGCCGACGCCGTACACGTTGTGCCAGCGCCGGCCGCCGTGGCGAAACAGCACCGTGCCGGTCCGGCTGGAGTCGATCGCGGTCTCGAGGTCGTAGCGGCCGCCCGGCACGATGTTGATCAGGCCGAACGAGAACCCGTCGCGCGAGCCGCCGACGTTGATCACACCGATCTGGACGCCGTCGACGTCGTGCGCGACGTTGATCGGCGCGATCTGGAGGCCGACCACGCGGCGGGCGACGTTGACCACGCCGGCGAGCTGGATGTTCGCGGTGCCGCGCGCGACGCTGGCCACGCCCGCGGCCTGGACGTTGGCGTCGCGGCCGGCGTACGAGGTCACGCCCGCGAGCTGCAGGCCGGCCTTGCCGCGCGCCACCGCGGCGACCCCGGCGGCCTGGATGCTGGCGTCGCCGCCCGCGAACGTCGCGACCCCGGCGAGCTGCGTCCCCGCCGAGCGACGCGCCACCGCGGCGACCCCGGCGGCCTGGACGCCGTCGACCCGATCGGCGACCGCGGCGGTGCCGGCGATCTGCACGCCGTCCACATCGCCGGCCACCGCCGCGACGCCTGCAACCTGAGTCCCGGCGAGGCGACGCGCCATCGCGACGACGCCGCCGACCTGGAAGCCGGCCACGAGCCCGCGCTGGATGTCGGCGACGCCGCTCAGCGACAGCCCGCTCGATCCACCGGAGATCCCGACCAGCAAGTTGACCGACAGGAAGTGCCGCACCGAGCCGACGTGCGTCAGGTCGGTCGACAGCACCGGCACCAGACCAAGCTCGAAGAAGCTGTGCTCGCGCGCCTCGGGCTCCTCCGGCGGCTCGGGCCGCGCCGGCGCCTCGACGGCAGGCGCCTCGACGGCAGGCGCCTCGACGGCAGGCGCCTCGACGGCAGGCGCCTCGACGGCAGGCGCCTCGGGCGCCGGCGCGGGCTCGACCGGCGGGGCTTCCGGGACCGGCGCCTCGTCGGGCGGCGACGGCACGTTGCTCGCGTCGGGCCGCGGGAGATCGCGCGGCGGCAGCCGGTCGAGCACGTCCTGGGCCTCGTCGCGCACCACGTTGCCAGCGAGCAGCGTGATCACCAGCGGCCACTGCGTCGTGTCCGCGCCGAGCTTGATCGCGCGCGCCCGCGACCACCCCGAGCGCGGCGAGTAGACCACCGTCGCGATGTTCTTGCCGTCGACCGAGACCGCGAGGCACGGCACGTCGCAGGTGCCGTGGACGACCGCGATCGCGATCCCGAGCTCCCGGGCGAGCGCCGGTCCGATCGTCGCGCTGTCGACCGAGCCGTGGACCACGAGGTGGAGCGTGCGGTCGCCATCGGCGCGCGCGGTGGTCGCGAGCGCCAGCGCGATCAGGATCGGTGCGTGTCTCATGGCCCGTAGTCTCCGGACGGTTCCGATCCGTTCACGCATGATCATGGATAGTGCGCGAGCCGCTCGACCAGCTGCTCGGCCTCGGCCTGGCGGTAGCCCTCGGGCAGGACCTCGCCGCGCGCGAACGGCACCAGCGCCGCCCGGGCCTCGGCGTAGCGCCCGAGCCGGACCAGCACGAGCGCGCGGTTGTAGCGCGCCTCGACCGAGAACCGGCCGTCGGGCTCGACCGCGAGGTAGCTGTTCCACGCGGCGAGCGCCCTGGCCGGATCGCGGCCGTGGAAGTGCAGCTCGTGCGCGCGGCGGTACAGCACCTCGACCGGCGGCGCGGCCGGTGGCGACGGCGGCGGCGCGATCGCGCGGCGTGGCGGTGGTGGCGGTGGCGACGGCGGCACCGCGACCGGCGCGGGCGGCGCCACGGCCTCGGGCGGCAGCGAGGGCTTCGGATCGACCGCCATCGCCTGCCGGCGGTGAGACGGGCGCGGCGGCGGCGGCGGCGCGACCTCGGGCTCGACGCGCGGCGCCGGCGCCCACAGCGTCGCGACGTGGCCGGTCGCCAGCGCCCACGACACCGTGCCCACCAGCAGGATCGCGATCGTGGTGACGACCCCGACCAGCTGGTGCCGGCTGCGCGCCCGGGTCTCGAGCGAGCGCACCACGCGCAGCCGGGTCGCGGCGACGAGCTCGTGGTCATCGCCGTCGTCGATCCCCGCGGCGCGGATCGTGCCCAGCAGATCGTCGACGCTCATGTCGTCTCCTCGAGCATCGCGCGCAGCTTGCGCTTGGCGTGGAACAGCCGGGTGCGCACCGTGCCCTCGGGAGCGCCGACGATCCCGGCGACCTCGACGGACGTGCGCTGCTCGGCCTCGCACAGCACGAACACGACCCGCTGATCGATCGGCAGCTCGTCGAGCGCGGCCCACAGCCGGCCGGCGAGCTGGCGGTTGATCAGCTCGCCGGTCGCGTCGACGGTGCGCGGCATGATCTGCTCTCGCTCGGCCAGCCGTTCGGTCGCGCGGCGGCGCCGCATCGCCGAGCGCACGTGGCGCCGCGAGTGGTTGGCCGCCACGCCGATCAGGAACGCGCGCAGCGAGCCCTCGCCGCGGAACCGGCGGATCGCCCGGGGCAGCGCGACGAAGGTCTCGTGCACGATGTCCTCGGCCGACGCGGTGTCGCCGACCAGCCGGCGCGCGAACCCGCGGATCGCCGCGTGATGCGCGATGTAGGCCTGCTCGATCGCCGCGCGCTCGCCCTCGCGCAGTCGCGCGACGAGGTCGGTGTCTGTGGCCGCATCGTCTCCCACGGCAGACATCACCAGCGGCATCGAGATCGCGGTCACCAGGCCATGGTGCCCGGTCCTTGCGCGACCGTTCAAAACAATCGCACGCGATCAGGGACAAGCCCGAAATGGTTGTTATCGCTCATGATAGATCCGCGCGCGGCCCACGCCACGCTCGCTTGGGCCGCGCCGCGCTCGCACCGGGCGCCGCACACCGCGGACAGCGATGGACAGTGACGTGAGCGACGCCGGACGGCGAGGTCGATGGACAGCGCCATCGTCGATGGTGACGATGGCGCATGCCGTTGCCCGTGGTGCCGCCCGCGCCGAGCGCAGCGGGATGCGCTGGTTGCTCGCGCCGCGAGGTCCTGCGCGGCCTCGCCGCGACCGCGGCGACCGTGGTCACCGGCTGCCCGAGCAACGACCCCGGTCCGGAGGCCAGCGTGTCGATGTGCGGCGACAACCTGTGCATCGATCTCGACGATCCGGCGAACGCCGCGCTGCTCGAGGTCGATGGCTCGCTGATCGTCCGCGCGCCGCGCGACCGGATCATCGTCGTGCGAACCTCGGCCACCATGCTGCTGGCGGTATCGGATATCTGCACGCACGCGGCGTGCGGCGTCCGCTATCAGCGGGCCAGCCACGTGTTCGACTGTCCCTGCCACGGATCGAGGTACTCGCTCACCGGGGCCGTGCTGCAGGGGCCGGCGAACCGGCCGCTCGCGAAGTACCGGATCCAGGTGGACGCGGAGACCAATCTGTTGACGATCTTCCTGTAGCCCATGGCTCGGCCCGGCCACTGCCGCGCGCAAGACAACGCCGGCTCGCTGGTAGTCACCGCACCCATACGACCGCATCATCGTTATTCGCACGTCGGCCACAGCGGCCAGGCAATGTCGGATATCTGCACTCATGCTGCATCCGGCCTCCAGTACGGCCCGGCCAGCAAGGATTCAGCTATCCGCGCCACAGGGACGAAATACTCACTCTCCGGACCAGTCCTCCAGGGTCCTGCGATGTGCCTTTCTTCACGAAACTCCATCATGGCCAGATCCCCGGAGTGAAGTTGATCACAATCGTTTGGTAGTCACGACTCCGGTCTGGTGGAGCAGTGGTGGTGATCCTGGGTTCAGAACCTACGCCAAAGACCAAAGCACTCCCGGGATGTTAGGTCATTCAGATAACCCCACCGCTACCCGAATGACGGTCCTGCAATCTTCCGCTGCGGTTCGATGACGTGCATCCTCGACTGTCATGGGGCAGCGCGCGCAATCCGTGCGTGTTTTCCGTCGTCGCGCGATCACCGGTGTAGCAACGCGCCGCACGATCGCCGGGCGGCGCCGATCGCGAGCCCTGACGCTCACTGTCGCTCGATCGCACCTGCTGCATCACTCTGCGGCGTGGGGACCGAGTTGACGTGGGAAGCGTTTCTCCCCTTCACCGCGGGATGAAGCTCGACGCCGAAACGCCGGCGCCGGCGCCGGTGATCGTCATCGCCGATCGCGACGCCGAGATCCGCGAGTCCGTGCGCGGCTTCATGTCCGCGCGGGGCTACTGCGTGGAGCCTGCCGCCGATGCCGACGCCGCCGCGGAGCTGCTGCGCGGCGGCGACATCGACGTCCTGATCTCCGAGCTCGCGCTGCGCGGCGCCGACGGCACCGATCTGCTGTCGCTGGCGCGCACGTGGGCGCCGTCGACGCGCCGGATCGCGATCGCCGCGGACGTGACGTCGCGCGATCGCGACGCGGCGCTCCGGCACGGCGCGGTGCGCGTGCTCGCCAAGCCGCTGTCGCTGCTCGAGCTCGCGGACGCGATCGGCCTCGCGCGCGACTGCGCGGACGGCCTGCACGGCTGGATGCACCGCATGTCGCTGATCGACGTGCTGCAGATGTATCACCTCGCCGGCCAGTCGCTCGTGCTCCACGTGCGCGGCGACATCGAGGGCGCGATCGCGCTGCGCCGCGGCGAGCTGGTCGACGCCGAGTGCCGCGGCCGCGCCGGCATGCCCGCGCTGGTCGAGCTCCTCGCCGTGAAACGCGGCCAGCTCGAGACCTCCGCGCTCGATCACCGGCGGCGGTCGCTCTCCGGTCCGTTCGACCATGTGCTGCTCGACGGCCTGCGCGCGCTCGACGAGACCCGGCGCGCGGCGGGCCCGGCCGCGAACGCCACACCGGCGGTGAACGGCTGGTTCGACGAGCCGGACGCGCGCGGCCCGCTCGATCGCGACGCGCTGGCGCGCTGGCTCGGCGAGCATGCCCCGGGCGCCGGTGTGTGGCGGATCGATCCGGACGGCGCGGCGGACGGCGCGGCAGCCGGCGCGGGAATCGAGCGCCTCGATCCCCCCGGCCCCCACCCCGAGCGCGAGCTCGCCGGTCCACCGGGTTCGCTGAGCTGGGCGTACGAGCTCGCCGAGCTCGCCGATCCGACGTGGACGCGGGTCGAGCTCACCAGTGGCGACTCGGCCGTCGCGCTGATCCGCGTGTCGGGGCTCCTGATCGCGTTCGCGCGCCTGGTGTCCGGCGAGGCGATGCTGCGCCGGTTCCAGGTCGAGAGCATGCGCTTGCTGCGCTGGCTGACCGACCACCTCGAGGACGGGCGATGACGCGCGACCGGCAGTTCGAGATCGCCGTGCTCGATGGTGGAGCGCTCGGCGCCGCCGCGATCGACATCGCGACGCGCCGGATCGTGGCCGGCTTCGCGCACGACGGCCTGGTCCGTCCCGCGCTGCTCGATCTCCTGCTCGGCGCCGTGCTGCCGCGCGGACCGCTGACCTGGGTGTGCGGCGGCCCGCCGCCGAGCACGGCGCGCGAGCTCATGGTCGCGGGCACGGACCGCGCGCTGTTCTGCGCGGTGCTCGACCGCGGCGAGCTGATCGTCCTCGCGGCGCCCGTCGCGATGTCGATCGCGCTGGGCTGGGCGCTGGTCCGCAACCTGGCCGCCGCGGAGCGCACGCCGTGAAGCCGCTGGTCGACATCGCCGGCGCGGTCCGCGACTGCATCGTCGCGGCCTGGGTCGACACCCGGACCGGCGCGGTGCTCGAGCAGCACGTCCTGCGCGACGGACCGCTGGTCGCCACGGCGGTCGGCGCCGCCACCGAGGTCATGCGCTCGAGCGAGCGACCACCGCGCATGGTGCTGCTGTCCGCGCGCCACGTCCACATCGTCCAGCGCGTGGCCGGCGATCCGCGCCGCGCGCTGATCGTGATCTGCGAGCGCTCGCCCAACATCGGGCTCGCGCTCGCGCTGGTCCGCGCGTTCATCGAGCCGGAGCTGGCGTGATCGACGGCGCGCCCATCGCGGTCGAGGTGCTCCACGTGCTCGAGCGCATGCCCAGCGGCGCCAGCGGCGCGCTGGTCCGCGAGCAGGCCGACGGAACGATGGCCGGGGCGCTGCTCGTCGAGCACGGCCGGGTGTGCTGGGCGATGAGCCGGCGTTACCGGATCCGCCTGACCGACCTGCTGGTCGCCGAGCAGGGCACGCTGTGCGCGGCGCAGCTCGACGAGGTCGTGGCGCTGTGCCACCGCGAGCGCATGCCGCTCGGCGAGACCCTGATCGCGCGCGGCCTGGTCTCGCTGCCGGTGCTGCACCGCGTGCTGCTGCGCCACACCTGCGAGGCGCTCGACTGCCTGGTCCGCGACGACGCGTCGCCGTGGGCGTGGGTCGAGCACAGCGGCTACGGCTACCACCCGATGCTGACGTTCTCGGCCACCGAGGTCCTCGCCGGCGTGCGGGCGATCGCCAACCCGCCGCTCGCGGCGCGCGCGCTGGAGCGGCTGCGCGCCGTGGTCCGCGCCGACCAGCGCGGCTTCGCGATCGAGCGAGCGTCCGGCGCCAAGCTGCCGCTGGCGCAGCTCGGCTGCGACGGCGTCGATCTGGCATTGCTCGCCGACCTCGCCGCCCAGGCCCACGAGGTCATGGCGGTGGCGACCGCGGTCGAGCTCGACGCGGCGATCACCGAGCTCGACGGCTTCGCGTGCGCGAGCTGGATCGAGGACAACGTGCTGTTCGTGCTGCTGTGCAATGGCGAGCTGGCGTTCAACCGGCTGCTGGCTCAGGTAGCAGCGATGACAACTCACACCTAGGAGACCCATGGCGACCACAAGAGACGTCCTAAGCAAGTTGATGGAGATCGACGGCATCATCGGGGCCTGCATCGTCGACAGCAACAGCGGCATGATGCTCGGTTCCGCCGGCGGTGGCGCGATGCTCAATCTCGAGCTGGCCGCCGCGGGCAACACCGAGGTCGTGCGCTCGAAGCGCAAGACGATCAAATCGCTCAACCTCAATGACCCGATCGAGGATATCCTGATCACGCTCGGCCGCCAGTACCACCTGATGCGGCCGCTCACCAGCAACGACGCGCTGTTCATCTACGTCGCACTCGATCGCGCCCGCGCCAACCTGGCGCTGGCCCGCCACCACCTCGCGATCGCCGAAAAAGACCTCGTCGTCTGATGGCGAGCATACAAGGAGCCAATCAATGCCCGCAGAAAAGCACATCGTGGAGAGCTTCGAGAAGATCGCCGCCGAGATCCCGGGATTCATCGCGGCCTCGCTCGTCGATCTCGAGTCCGGAATGACGCTGGGCACCAAGACGGTGCGCGGCGACTTCGATCTCGCCGCCGCCAGCGCCTACAACAGCGAGATGGTCAAGCAGAAGCAGAAGATCATGCGCGCGCTGTCGATCAAGTCCAACCTCGAGGACATGCTGATCACGCTCGGCGATCAGATCCACCTGATCAAGCTCGTGTCGCCGACCACCTTCATCTACCTGGCGGCCGACCGCGCGTCCGCGAACATGGCGATCGTGCGTGTCGCGGTCAACAAGTACCAGGGGCTGTTCGTCTAGCCGCCATGGCGGTCCTCGACCTCGATCGCAACACGGTCGTCATCCGCATCGTCTACGACGGGCCGCCGCGCGCGGGCAAGACCACCAGCATGCGGGCGCTCGCCCGTAGCCTGGGGCGCAGCGTCGACACCCCGGAGGAGACCGACGGGCGCACCATGTTCTTCGACTGGATGGAGTACACCGGTGGGCTGTTCGAGGGTCACCAGATCCGGTGCCAGATCGTCAGCGTGCCGGGCCAGCGCGATCTCGCCGCGCGGCGCCGCGCGCTGCTCGATACCGCCGATGTCGTGGTGTTCGTCGCCGACACCGGCGATCGCGCGTCGGTCGACGCGAGCGTGGACCATGTCCGGGACATGGCCCGAGTCCTGCGCGGGCACGGCGATCCGCCGGTCGGCGTGATCGTACAGGCCAACAAGCGAGACCTGCCCGGCGCGGTCCCGCGCGACGAGCTCCGCGCCGCGCTCGGCGACGACTTCGCGCGGGTCGCGCTGACCGAGTCGGTCGCCGGCGCCGGCGACGGTATCCGCGAGACCTTCGTGCTCGCGGTCCGGCTCGCGCTCGACCGGATCCGCGAGCTGATGGCGCGCGGCGTGCTGCCGCGCGGCCGGCCCTCGATCGACACCTCCCAGGAGCTGCTCGCGGCGCTCGAGCGCCTGCCCACCGCACCCGCGGCCCCGGGCGACATCGCCGCCGCCGTGCTGTCGGTCGTGGCGCCGGCCCGGCCGCGCCTGCCCAACGCGCGCGTGCCCAGCGGTGCGATCTGGCCGCCGGTCGAGGGCCGCATGGTGCTGCACGAGGCGACCGCCGTCGACCTCTCGGTCCAGCGCCTCGACCACGGCGACTGGATCGCCGGCATCGGCAGCGGCTGGCGCCTGCACTCGGCGGCCGCGGCGGCGTTCGCAGAGTTCGACGAAGGACGCCAGGCGCTGCTCGCGTGGGCGAGGCTACACGCCGCGCACGTCGAGCTGCTGTCGCCGTCGCGCTGTGTCGTGCTCGCCGAGGCCGCGGCCAGCACCTGGCGGCTGTGGCAGATCGTCAAGATCGCGCCGTCGCTGCGCGCCTGGATCGCCGAGGGCGCGACGCTCGATACCGGCGAGCTGTTCGACCGGCTCGCCGCCGCCGCCACCGCGCTCGCCGAGGCCCACGCGCGCGCAACCGACAGCCGCCTGCTGCCGACGCTGGACACGATCGGCCGCGGCGCCCGCGGTGCGCAGTTCGTGGCGCTGATGCCCGGGCCCTCGGCCGCGCCACCGCCCCGGCCCTCCGATGTCGGAGGTCACATCGCGCGCGAGCTTTCCCGGATGCTGGCGGCCGAGCTCGCCGAGCGGCGCCAGGACCTCGCGCAGCGCGTCACCCGCAGGATCTCGCCGACACCGTGGGACGACGTGGTCGCGGCCGCGATCGCGGATCGCGGGCCGCCGCCGCTGGCCACAGCCCCGATCTCGGATCGTGGGCTGCTGCCACCGGCCACGGCCCCGCGCAGCTGACCTGCGTCAGTGCCGGACGTTGGTCGAGATGTTGACCACCGGCTGAGCCGGCATCGGCGGCGGGGGCGGAGGCGCGGCGGCCGCGGCGCCACCGCCGCCTCCACCGCCTCCCATCATCATCATCATCATCATCATTTGCATCGGGTCGCTCTGGTTCTTGTTGGTGGCCATATCCTTGATGGAGCTGGTGATCTGCGTCAGCATCAGCGTGAGCTGATCCGACGAGCTCCCCGACCGCGAGGTCACGCGCGAGGCGCCGCCCGAGACGTGGACGAGGTCGTTGGATGCAATCGAGCCGAACAGGGTGTGGTGCGGAGCCATGGTTCATTCCTTTGTGGTGACCCAGGAGCTCCGAGCACCCCCCGTGCCAGCCCCCCGGCCACCGATCATCACGGCGTTACGGCCGCGCCGTCCGGCCGATCCCGCCTCCCGGGGGTTACAAGCTGCTCCCGCTGCACGGCACCCTGCCCGGCCCGGCCCGGCCGATCTCACGGCGCGCGGAACACCAGCGAGTGGTTGTTCGCCGGCATCGCGACGGTGTCGCGCAGCGCGAGCCCGTGGCCGCGCGCGACCGTCGCGAGCTCGTCGACGTCGCGCACGCCCCAGCGGGGATCGCGCGCGCGCAGCGAGCGATCGAAGCTGGCGTTCGACGGCGCGGTGAACTCGCCGCCGAAGCGATACGGACCGTAGAGGTAGAGCAGCCCGCCGGCCGGCAACAGCCGCGCCGCGCCCGCGAACAGCCCCAGGGCCGCCTCCCACGGCGAGATGTGCACCAGGTTGATGCAGACGATCGCGTCGGCGCGCGCGACCGGCCAGGCCTCGGCGGCGACGTCGAGCGCGATCGGCGCGCACAGGTTGGGCAGCGCGGCCTCGGCGCGCCACGCCGCGATGCTCGCCAGCGCCGCCTCGGACGCGTCGCTCGGCTGCCAGGTCAGCGCCGGGAACGCGCGCGCGAAGTGGATCGCGTGCTCGCCGCTGCCACTGGCGATCTCGAGCACCGTGCCGCGCGGCGGCAGCTCGCGCGCCAGCACCTCGCGGATCGGCTCGCGGTTGCGCTCGGTCGCCGGCGCATGGTGCTTCGCGTCGATCATGTTCGATCTCCTTCCCGATCTGATCCCCGCTCTGGTTCCCGGGTTCGGCGCATAGTCGGCGCCATGGCGCTCAAGACTCCCGAACGGTATCTCGACGAGATCCGCGATCGCAACCTCCGCATCTTCTATCGCGGTCAGCGGTTCGAGAACCCGGTCGACCACCCGCTCGCGGCACCCGCCGCGCGCTGCGTCGCCGAGACCTACGCCGCGGCGCTCGAGCCCGACTCCGGCATGGCCGTGACGCCGCCCGGCGCCAGCGAGCCGATCAACGTCTCGAACCTGATCTGGCGCAGCCGCGACGACCTGATCGCGCGGGTCCAGTGGGAGCGGC
>Ga0307515_10019766_pt1 | contig 12085 bp, 10 predicted proteins | sample 17_EM_MG_FD_194513 | JGI IMG/M metagenome (GOLD analysis project Ga0307515, IMG submission 194513) | Populus trichocarpa ectomycorrhiza microbial communities from riparian zone in the Pacific Northwest, United States - 17_EM | ecosystem: Host-associated > Plants > Roots > Unclassified | place...
ATTTCTTTCCTTTTTTTTTATATATAATTAATCCTGATAGTTATTGCATATTTTGTTTATTTTATTAATAAATGGGTATGAGGAGGTTAGCGTTGATGGGAAAGTTTGCTAATGTCATGTAATTTGAAAACGGCGTAGGTTGGAGCAGATGAGTCTTCTTCTGATGAGAAACCTTTTAGCAACAGAGGAACAAACTCGCAGCGGAATTCACGAGGGCGGTTTCCAAGTAATCCCAACAGTGCGGGTAACAATTTTTGCCAGAAGGAACCATTAGAAAATAAGTCATTAGAAGATAGCATGTCCAGTACGGGAACGATCCTGCACGACCAAAGTGCTCCCAGTTGCAGCAGTATTGGGTCAAATCAGTCAGATTGTTCTGTGGCTTCAAATTCAGTTAACAAGGGCGATTCTGCATTGATGCCAGCTAGTTCAGGTTCTGGGGATATGAAGTCTGATATTGTTAGCGCTCCCTTGGAAAAGGGAGCAAAGGATGGTGCAATGCACCCTGATTTCTGTCTCAAATTGAATAGTACTGTCCCATTGCAAAATCAGAATGAGTCTCACCTGTCATTTCAAGCTGGTGCTAATGACCAGCTTTCACAAGAAAAGGATCCCAATATTGTGGTATCTGCTGGGGATTCGGGGTATTCAGAGCAACAGGCAGTGGTTGAGCCTTTTGATATTTGCCTGCCCAAGACTGGAACTACTCTTAAGCTAAAACCTTCTTTGCTTGTGAAGAATAGAGAAAAGAGGAATGATGTTAGACGAGCTGCAGATGGGGTGAATGGACGGATACTAAGATCGGGGATGGTTTTACTAAAGAATTACTTATCCCTGCATGATCAGGTGCTGCTTGCTTTATGCTCATTCTTTTCCCTTATCGAGTTAATTCGTCTTTGCCTCTTTAAAAGTTACATGTGCTACCCTTGGCTTTCATTCATTGATGCAGAATGTTATTGAGTTCATATTACATACAGTGAGCTCGACCTAAATCTACAGGACTATGAAATATAGTAAGACAATTGGTAATTAATAAACCTTACTAAAAAAATGGCTTCTGGTGTCTTAACAACTAGTCTATTGATGACTTGTATTATGAGTCTGAGAGAAATTAACGGTGCAGTCTGTGAACTTCCATTTTCATTGATTTATTATTTACCTTATGATTTAACAGGTATTAATTTATTGTTTGCTTTGACTTGATACTAGATAAAAATAATAAAGCTATGCCGAGATATTGGTCTGGGTCCTGGAGGTTTCTACCAACCAGTTTACCGTGATGGTGGAAGAATGCATTTGAAAATGATGTCCCTTGGTAGAAGTTGGGACCCTGATAGAGGTAAGTATTTAGAACATCGGCCAGTTGATGGTGCCAAGGCACCCATTTTTCCTAGTGACTTCCATCCGCTGGTTGAGAGAGCAATCAAAGATTCCCGTGCTCTTATAGAAATAAATTGTAAATCTACAGCTGCTGAAGACATTCTACCACCATTGTCACCTAACATCTGTGTCGTAAACTTTTACTCAGAAAGTGGGCGGCTTGGTCTTCATCAGGTTTGCAGTGTCAACTTTCTTATTCTAGTTGCAGTTTTCTCGTACACCTTTTATGTTGCCTTGTGCATTGTTCTGTATTAAAAAAATGATTTTGCATTTTATGAGGTTTAATAAAGATCTCTTTGGCTTTTCCTGACCGCCTCTTAGCACGCTTAGAGTACGTTGTCTCCGTGCAGGATAAAGATGAAAGTCCAGAGAGTCTGCGCACAGGATTACCTGTGGTTTCCTTTTCCATAGGAGATATAGGAGAATTCCTATATGGTGATCAGAGGGATGTTGAGAAGGCAGAAAAGGTTAAGTTGGAATCCGGGGATGTACTGATCTTTGGCGGGATGTCTCGACATATTTTTCATGGTGTAAGTTCTGTTCAACCAAAGACTGCCCCGGCGGCCCTGCTTGATGAAACAAATCTCCGTCCAGGTCGTCTAAATCTCACTTTCCGTGAGTATTGAAGACCATAAATATACTATGAGTTGTTTCTAGTGATTGTACACATGACAGTTCTGTTGTGTCCCCCCGCTTAGTTTTGTTGCGAAGCCATCAATACTCGTGGATACAATCTAAAAAACTACCTTTTTTTAATCTGCTGACTAGGGCATACGAAAGCATCCCATACGTGTGGAGATATAGTTGGGCTGTTTGTAAGCTCTTAACTACAATGTTATTTAAAATTTAATACACTATTGGTTTTTGTTTAGTTTTATTTGATCTCTTACGAGGCCACGATTTTTCAGCTTATTTTGTGAATTTTGGGGATTATTATGCAGAACCAGGTGCTCCTTTAAAATACTGATGATTTGTTCTGAGAAAGCACTTAAATTTTTATTCTGCTATGAAAAATAATCCATACAAGAAAATGATGGGTAGATTGATATGGTCTCCATTAATCCAAATTCTTAAAAACGTGACAGTAACATCCAATAATAGGTTGCCCATTCTAAAAATAAGATAGGGACGAACTCACACACAGAAGCATAGGCACGCTAGGAGGATGAGCTTGCTAGGATGATTATCCTTCGAAGCCTTTTAGGCAAGAGGGTTCTCTTATAGATTAATTAGATCTCCTACTAGGCGATGGTGGGTGGGCTGCCTTGCCATGGGGAAGGCCACTTTCAGTTGACAACTGGTAGACCTTCATATTTCCTGACATGGCTAGTGCTCTTGTGATTCGCCACTTCAAATGGGCTACCTCTTTTGGCAGCCAAACTTCCAACAGTCGCTCGATTGTTTGGTTAAGAATGCCTTTGAGATTTGCTTAAATATAAATGCTTATGTAACAAGGAAAGCCACAGGATCAACTACCTTCTCACCAACATATTTGTCAAGCTCATTAATTTGTTGGATCTAAGTAAGCTTTTTTGCTTCCAACAGCTTCCATGATGGCCACTCAAATTGCAATTTACCATGTATATAATCCCATGTAATTTCTATCATGTATAACCCATTATTTACAATGTTCCCATTTACAAACCTTGCTTCCAGAGTTTATTAATCCCAATCTGCTAGTTCATATCATCCTAATTGTGAAGCATTTAGCCGTGTTTGATCAGAAAGTTGACCTCTTGGAATCGGAACATCGGGAGAGCTGGAGAGGGTGAGCCATGCTGGAGAAGCAGGGCACATGCTAAATCTATCAGCTTGAAAGTCTGATAGTTTTGCATGTGCTCTATCTCTCCAGCTTGGACCCTCCCTCTTATGACTACAAGGGTTCAGAAAGTAGAGCAGGATTTAGCTCTGTCATAAAGGTAAAAATCCTAACTAATTTTCGGGGAACTTACTTGACCATCAACATCACCTGCATTACGTGTTTCTTGCCTCGTCATTGCATCGTATCTTTGTCAATAGAGGTAGAGAATTAATCAAGAAAGCTTAAGTATATTTCAGTCTCATATCAAAGTTTACCTTCATCGGTCTTATTATTTATAAAGATTATTACATCATATATAACTTGCATAATAAATACATCAGGTCAAATTCATATAACATGGTTTGGCACAAATGATCTTTGCTTGATAATCAGCATTACCTAGATATATAAGTTATTTGTTTACAAGAGAGGAGATGTAAAATTCTAAATCCAACAATCCCCCCCCCCCTTTTTTTTTCTGAATCAACCACGATTAGATCGATTCTCTAGAGCTGATGCAGCTGAATCCACATGAGCAAGCAGACAAGCATAAATCTTTTGCTTCAACCGATCAACAGTCTCAACTAATTCATTATTGTCTTCAGAGCTCAATTTGCTTCTTAGTATATCTAACCACTCATTAGCATGCTTAAGCTGTGACAATGCAACAGCAATATGGTTGTTCTCCGGTTCCATTCGTTGTGTGGCGAAGTCCTTACCTTTCTTCTCCTGGGCTGCAACATGAAACCCAGCATCCAATGCTCCCTCCAAGAATCTCAAAAACCAAGCCCTTGTTTCATTCAAAAGAGTCTGTTGGAGTTCTTTAATCTCTTTTTTACCGTCTCCTTTAGCCCACTCCTGCTTCTCAGTTGCACTTAACTCCATTGAAGGCTTTGGAGACTTCAATGTAGCTTTGGCCTTACTTAGACTAGTCTTTTTGCTTGTTTTTTGGGTCTCTGGAGAAGAAAAGTGAGTAAATGACTGAAGCGATTTATCCTTCAATGGGGCTGTTACATTTGGTTGGTCGATGAGTTGTTGGAGTGTAAAGAACTTGGTGAGAGTGAGGTGGGGGTTCTCTGGTGAGGCAGAGGCGCAGAGCTCAGCAAACATACTGAAAGCAGAAGGATGAAAGTTAGAGGGATATAGAGAAACGGCTTGTATTATCTTGAATCAAACTATGTTTTGGCCTTGTTATTTATGTACTTACTTGAGGCACTTGATTAGAGATGCAGCAGTGGATGCCTCCTTTTGAGCCTCAGCTGCAACCAAGGTAGCTAAATATCTCCTTCGAAGCATTCCCTTAGAACACAATAAACAATGAGAAAAGAGAGCTGCATTATGATGCTGAGATTGATGAAAGAGTTTTCATAGTTTTCTTGTGTATCTGGTGCTTCAATTAGTGGGTTAGAGACTCGTTCTTGAAGGCAATGTCATTTATTTGGATCAATAAGATAAAAAATCTTCCATGTGGTTAGCATAATGCACAAGAATGAAAATTTTTTCTCGAGACCTACCATCCTAAAGCTTCCTCAACGTAAAAAAGGGTGAAAGTGAGGAAAACAGGAAAAACTTACCTTTCCAGGCTTCATGAGGTTTGAAGGCAAAGAGGTCCATGATGTTGCCTCAGGAAAAGGGATTTTATTGTTATTACTTGACAAAGAATTGAAGTTTGTATCGTCTTGTTTATTTGATAACCGTTTTGCAGAAGTTCTCTTGGAAGACGCTGGAAATTCTTTGTTGCTGGATACGGCGACGTCTGGCTTTGATGAAAGCGCATCAGGTTGATTTTGATAAGGAGTGGCCGGGCGTGCCTGCAATGCTTACACAAAAAACTGTTACATAATGTACACTGTACATTTCATGCAGCAGAGTGCATGCACCAAACGAAACATGTCATTGTGAGGATTAAGGAACCTTATTTTCTTAATTGTATCAATCAAAATAGGACACTGGATATCTTGGAAATGTTCATAAAGTAATTTCTCTACCATTTTTTTATGCTGGACAAGAAAATTGATGCATCACAGACAGTTCATTGGAAGAACATCATGTGCTACTAGTGCATTTTTATAATTTCCACCTTATAGTCTCTCCACCTGTAATTTACTTGAAAACTAAACCAGTAAAGGAAAAAAGAGGCAGAATTTAAAGAAAAGCAACTATTAGAACAAGTTATTTATGTCTCTGCAGAACCAAAATGGAAAATCGTACCTGACCTTTATTTTCTTGCTGCTTGCCATTCATTAATCCAACCTTCTTACCTGGTCCACTATTATCACTCTCATTGCTCTTCCCAATTACACTTGAATCCACTTCACCAACTTTAAGACTTCCTGTCAAAACACCCTGCATATACCTAGATGCAACTCCAGCCTTTTCCTCTTTGATAACAATTTTCTGCCTTGCATTCTCCCCTTTCACTTCTGATAACTCCCTCGGTTTTGAACTATTAACTCCATCATTAACTGGCACTGGACCCTCAGATGGAACCAACATTTGCATCAGATCTTTCGGATTCCCAATGAAAGGATTTCTCCCTGCCACTGGTCTAACACCACTTAAAGTCGGAACTGGGGTCCCAGCTTCCACTCTATCAACATAGAAAAACTGCCCAAGTTGTAACTTGTTATTCAAAATTAGCTCATTGTCTTCCTTCGACAATGAGACATAGGTAGAATGTGAGGAATCGGATACTTTTATGAAGAAGCCTTGATTAGGCCATAGTTCTGAGCCTGACAGGGCTGGCACGATGCTGATAACTTGCAGGAGAACAGATCGATATTCTCCTCGAACCCTTACATTCGAGTTTATACTCCGAAGAAGCTTAAGCAGCACTCCTGGTGTAAGAGATGCCATACCTTTTCCTTCTCTACTTCAGACTATGGACCTCTACCAATTACTTTTCTCCATCCAAATTTGTAAAGCTGAATAATGCGCCAAATTTTGGTGTCAGATCAACAATACTACTAATTATGCTGAAGAACTACGGCATAATTTTCAGGTACCATATATGGTTTTAAGAATCTATCGATCCGTTCTCCCTTTTTTTTTTTGTTCTGTAAGCCCTTTCAGTTTCAGGTAACCTACGGAGATGTGAATAAGCCCCCATGCCCTGATGCCTTTACACCAGGTAAACTCAGGTTTCTTCGGCTAGCATTTAATTCAAACCTGTGACATGCGCCTATAGTCAGCGTGCATCACAGGCTGAAATCTTTTCACTAGCCTAAACCCGTAGGCTAATTCAACCCTTTTTGTTTGCAATATTTTTCAACTCCTAGCAGTATATATGTAGCTATTAATCTCTAAACAATTATATCTTATGCAATACTACAACATGAACATCCTTGAACCATTTAGACTCCATTAAAATGAATTTACTGGAATAAGCTACAGAAGTTTCTTCAAATTTCTAATAGATAATAGCAAAATGAATCCAAAAGTATGGCTTGTGAGTAACTGACATAGAACAAAAGTTTCTGGAAAAAAATTAGAAAAAAAAGGAGCTAAATCATAGATGACATCAATGAATCCAAACCGATCTGAAGCATATCCATAGGTAAATATATCATTTCACACAAGATTGATAGAAACAAAAGGATAATACCTGAGATGATCAAGTGGGTTCTACTTTAAAGAGATGGAGGTTTTTTGCATATAGAAATGATCACAAGACGCCTACAATCCAAGGAAACCAATTTGTTTTGATAGTAGAAACCATTGGCAAACCTCAAAACCTCCATAGCTTTGCATGCAAGACAAGTAACTATCAATCTCTCTTGGCTTGGAAGCCAAGTGACGTGTTCATAACTGATGAGAAGTTAGTGCCCCTATTTTGATACGAAATGACAATTTGTAACCTCATATGAGAGTACTGTGCTGCAAGCATTGTTGATGCATTTAGTGGGTATTTTGGTCCATAGGTTGTTTGTCTGAAATGTGGTAGCATTTCCCTTTTGAGATTAGAGGGTATGGAGTTTTTAAGGAAGGTGGGAATATCTTGATGTTCTATCCTTGCATGCCATAAATCACTCTATTTTTGACCAAAACCACTCTCTCTTTCGATAACCATACGAGTGCTGTCAGCTGTGATGATTAAGTAAATTTTACTCTATTTTTTTCATCATTTTCAGTCCACTGAATCCTCAATTATTACTTCCAGTGTAAGAATTCTTCTTTTTGATTTGATTTACTTGACAAAGGCCCAAAAGTCTAGGAGTTGGGTTTGCCTCAAAACCTGGTGTGGCTAGAAAAAACAAATTCTGAGAAACTGTGGGATTCCAATCTCAACACTTGTCTAAAATTTGCAAGTGAAGTAGTGATATATAATAAATTATTTAACAACATTGAGTGCTAACAAATAATTTTATAATTTGAAAGAAATAATCATTTAAGCATTCATATATTGCGATCCCACTAAAGATTGTCAGTACACCTTTACAGATGATTTGTTGATAAAGATAATGATGTAATCTCTATATAATATACATGCATATATGTTAATCAATTTTTTATTGTCGAAGATTTCTTTCTCCTTTCCTTTCCTTCTTCTCCCTCGTCTCTCCCGGCCTGCTTTTATCTTCTCCCTTTACATCTAGGGATTATTTTTCAGAAAGATGAAGTTCTGGGATGATCAAATCGTACATGCCTCGAATGTTACGTGTTTGCAAGAAGTCACTTAAACCTTTTTGGATGCTACGATAACAGTGCTACAGTAAGATATATATCATCATCTTTTAGGTTTTTGGATGCTAGCTTCAGACTTGAATCCAAGTAAACCGGAAAAAAACATATTTTCTTAGTTATTAGCCACCATGATCCCTGTTGGAAAAGAGGGTTCGAGCTAGAGGCAAGCATTCATGGGTATCGACTCAAAATTAACCTTTGTATCAGTCATAAAACCTTTGACCGTTAAGCAAAAACCCCTCCACACATTAATCTCAGGGCTAAAGGGGTATGCAAAAGTTATCATCTTGAGCTCAATTTCTAATAGGTTTTTTCTTCGATATATGTTTTATTTATTACTGAAAATACTGACAAAATAAAATAAGTAAAATTTGTTTTACGTATTTTTCCATCAGAAAATTATTATTGATAAATTATAAATCACTGATGAGATTTTTTTTGAAAGATAATTTCCCTTCATGAACTAATCATCGGAAAAATTTATACTGATAAATTGTAAGTAGATATACCAATAGCTAGAAAAATTCTTCAATAAATCTAAAATTTTTGAAAGTGATTGTTGATCTGCCACCTCCACTATAACCAACCAATACAAGAGTCTTTGCAAATGAAATAACTAACTAGGTTGAGCAAAAGTAACGCAACTCATCATGATTGAAAGATTGGACACTTTCAAACTCAATCTATTGAATTTTTATTTGGGTTTATTTTTAGATTTAATTTACATTATTTTGTTAGAAAATTTTTATTTAGTGAACTATGAGTTTAATTGTTAGTTTTTATTGGGGTTTTACTATGTATATATGTAATTTTTTAAATATCATAAAGAGTTTTGATTGATTAAACAAAGTTCTCTTCCTATAATTTTCCTCTATTTTTCAAGAGCTTTTCTCGTCTCGCATAAGCGTTTGGAAACGTTAACCCGCGTTTCCAAAAAAATTAAATTTTTTTTGTTAAAAACTAATTTTTTTTATGTTTTGGATTGTTTTGATATACTGATCTCAAAATAATTTTTAAAAAATAAAAAAAAAATCATTTTTATGCATTTCAGCATGAAAAGTACTTTGAAAAATAATCGTAACCATACTTCCGAACATGCCCATAGCATTACAGCTTCAAATTTTAGTTGTTTCTGTAACTAAACGATTAAAAAAAATCCTTAAAGAGGTGGTAGCAATTTCTTCCACAATTCCAGCCCCTTTCAATATTTCCACAATAATCCCAAATTCCTATACTATTAACAAAGCAAAAGGAGACTAAATTAAAAAAAAATTCTTAAAATCTGACAATCTTTAATGAAGATAACAAAAAAAAAAAAAGACTAAGCAACTCATCAAGAAATTAGACAATCCTCAACCATGATGAAAATACAAACATTGTTTATAATCAACCATTGATTGACCCACCCATTTTAGGAGGGAGTAAAAAAACTGAAAAATCAATTAAACTGAGAAAACCGGAAAAAAAATAACTGAAAAAACTGAACTGTGAAAAAATCCTATTAAATCGATTATAATTTTAAAAAAATCAACCGGTTCAATTCAGTTTTAGTTTTATAAGCCTGAAACCGAAAAAACCAAACCGAACTGAACTCAAACAAAAAATAAATTGAGCCAAACCGGAAAAGAATACCCTAAATCAAACCGAAAAACCCGAGTCAAACCGAAATAACCAAGTCAAACCGAAAAAACCAGATTTTGTTCTAAAATAACCGAACTAAATCGAAACTGGTCGGTTCGAACCGGTTTCGGTTCTGTTTTGGTTTAAAAAAACCGGTTTAGTTATTTGTTTTTGATAAAAACCGAACCAGACCAAAAATATCACCCCTAGGACCCATCCATACAATTGATAATTACCAGCAGGACAAGATCCCTCTTCCCTTCTCATCAGTTAACTCGGATTCATCCCTACCAGATATTAGAGAAAGCCACATAACCACCAACCACAACACCTACACATAGCCCATCCACCACAACCCCTCTTCACACTGAATTTGAGAAACCCGCCACCCACAGCCGGCGCACAATCCAATAACCTTCTTCATTAAGACATTCGGTACTAGCAACCACCTCCATCATTACTGAACAATCCGACCACCACAACTAGTTCCTCATAGTAGCAACCAACAAACAAAAGAAAAGTCTAAAACAAGCAAATATTTTGTTAGTTCGAGTCCATGTTGTAAAGCCTAAAGCCTATGCAGATTATTAGTGATAAGTACAACACTTTTTAATTTCAAGAGCTATGTTTTAAAATAAATAGTATAAAAAGTATAAAAAAAATGACAACAACAAAATAAAAGTTTGTTGACACAACATCATATCAGAACTACTATGTCAATAAAACTTGTATAATACAAGAGATATATTAGCCTCGTTAAGTATCTTGGTTGGCAAATCACTCAATCTTTTAATTTATTTTTTTAGATATTATATTTGTTGTTCTAAGTTATCGTTGATAGTATTTTGTGCTTAAAGAATCTCATCTTATTTCTTATCCATTATATTTTTATTTATCAACCAACTTTATCATTTATATTTGGCATCTAATCCTCTTTATTAATTATAAAGCTTGCCTAAACTTGTGAAAAGTTATAACTTTTATCTAATTAACCATTTAAAATTAAAGGTATAGCATTCCATGCATATAATTTTCTTGGTGTGTTCTAGTATTACTTAATCTCCACGTAGAAATAACTTTATTCGTGTATAGTGTTTTTACTTGCAAAAATTATTGTGATATCAATTATATCTCTAAGTTAATGTTACATATATTTGTGTAATGGTCATTTAGTGTCCAACCTAGAGTCTAAATCTACCATGGACCTAACCATTAACAATACCCTTACAACCATTCAAGAGCAATTATAGCTCATGCAAGCCTAGATGACCAACATGTCTAAGAGGATTGAACCCCTAGAGATTTTCTAAACAAGGCACCTAGGACTGGTAAAACATATAATAATAATAATAATCATTATAGATATGTTTACTATGGACATCATTAATATAACTATAACATGGATTATCCCAATCATGATAACCCTGATGAGTGAGTCATGAGAAGTAACAAAGTAGAGGCCTCTATTTTTTATGGTTGTCATGAACCTTGAATTTTTAATAGGTGGATTCATAACATAGATCAATTCTTTAATTGGTTCAAATTATATGAAAATAGAAAAAGTTAGATTTGTTAAGATTAAATTTAGAGATACGTACCGCCTAACTTTATTGAAAAAGTGTTATGGGTTATTTGGAGAGTAGAGGTAAACCTTCTATCACTAATTGGAATGATATGAAATAAAAGTTATAGGAAAAGTACCTACCTAAATCTTATAAAACTAAACTTTTAGACAAATAGAAAATCTTATATGAGAAAACAAGTATGTTAGCGAAAATGTAGAACAATTAATGAGTATAAGATGAAATATTCTATTAGATATTGGCACAACCCAGTTTTGGGTTTTCCCCAAATTTGCTTTCTTCTTTCAAAATATATATAAAAAATCAAAAACAACAAAAAACAACAAAAAAAGCAAAAATGAAAAAAGGCTTGTAACTTGGCAAAAAAAAAAAAAAAACAGGCTGAGAATGGTTTTAAGCATATAGAGAAACCAAACTGAGATTTTAGACAAAATTGAGAGCTCAATTGTACTCAAGATTGAAAGACAATACAGATTAAGAGTTAAATTAAATGATTTTTAGGTGAATTTGGATAAAAAAAATAAGTCTGAAGACTTAATTAGACTTTTAATATGTCAATTTGATTTAATCAAAGGCCCACCAATTAAAGTTTTATTTAAGTTTATGAATTAATTTGGGTCAAATTAAAAAGAATTAATTAAGTGCAAGAACTTAATTAGACTTTTAATAGGTCAAATTAATTTTATTAGGGCTTAATTGGTAAAAAATTAAGTTTGGAAGTCTAATTTGGGCTTAATTAAGATGATTGAAATTTTAAATGATCAAATTTAATTTTAACAAACTCAATCGGATGAAATTATAGATAAAATTGTAGGAAAATCAAAATTTGATGGTCGATTAAGGGTCAAATTAAAGAAATTCAAAACTAATGATTTTTTTTGCAATAGGCATGTGAATATGAGGATCTAATTCAATTAAAAATAAGATGAAATTGAATAAATTAGAAGTTTGAAGGTCAATTTAGGTTAAAATTAAAAAATATCCAAGACTAAAGACCAAGATAAAAATACACTAAAAT
>Ga0307515_10019767_pt1 | contig 12085 bp, 9 predicted proteins | sample 17_EM_MG_FD_194513 | JGI IMG/M metagenome (GOLD analysis project Ga0307515, IMG submission 194513) | Populus trichocarpa ectomycorrhiza microbial communities from riparian zone in the Pacific Northwest, United States - 17_EM | ecosystem: Host-associated > Plants > Roots > Unclassified | place...
TACTTCATACCTAGCATCATCCTTCTTTTTACTTAGCAGGATGTTTTGGCCTTGGGATATTCAATGAGGTAGCCTTCTTTACCTGATAATTGAATAAACTGAAGTCACTAAGATTCAAATCTATTCTACTAAAAAAATGTTATGGGATGCACCATCGTTAAATTATATCAACTTGTGTAATTGATTTTTTTTAATTAAAAAATTGAAGGGTAAATCTCAAAAAACAAATGCCTGTAGCTATTGATTATAGTTTCTCTGAAGATGAACACTTTCTTGAATCTTCCAGCTGTGCGTACTTCTTAAGGCTTATGTTTTAAAATCGAGATAGGCTCTATTTTGTAATAATGGCTTATAAATTAACGAACTCTTACAGAAGCATGTAATATTTAAGAGCCTATTATATATAAGAAAAGGGATGTGTTCGTCTATTTTTTTTCAATAATAAGATAAATAGGGTGCTTTAACTTGTAAGAATCTGATAATTTCTTAATTGCCTGTGTGCATTTTGCATTTAATTAATGTATGTACGAGACGAAGTAGTATCATTTGGACTCCTGGAATGCAGATTGACGAGTCTTTGAGGGGGCTAGACAGGCAAGTCCCATCACAAGTGAAGCGGGTGTCAATCCAAGCTCGGGCTGTAGCTTATGAGATTCAGCGCACAGGCGTGGTGGATGCGGCGATGAACATTACAAAGACGATGTATAGCAAGTACGAGCCCACGGCCAGGGAGTTGTACTACAAGTATGAACCAGTCGCCGAGCAGTATGCAGTCTTGGCTTGGCGCTCACTGAATCGACTTCCACTCTTCCCTCAAGTGGCTCAAATTGCAGTCCCCACAGCTGCTTTCTGGTCTGAAAAGTATAACCAGGTGGTTGGTTCTGCAGCAGAGGAGGGTTACACGATAGCATTATACCTGCCGTTGATCCCAATTGAAAGAATTTCTAAGGTGTTTGATGAGAGTATTGGTGAGCCAGTTGTCTCAACCAATGGGGTCGTGGCTTACTGATGATTGTAGTTTTTTCTTGTTGATTTTTCAGTTTAAATGACATTTAATGATTGTAAGGTTTTTGACGATGGGCTTGGCCAGAATATCCTTGAAATGTTTGTTTTTTGGTCACTTTATTTTTTTTTTTGGGGAATTGCATACGGGTTAGCCATACATAATAATAGCAATAATGTAGGAAATTGTAAGATACATAGCTTAACTTATCAGCTCTAAATTTATTTTTTAGATATTACTGGTTCGAGTTTTATAAATCTTAAGGTTATTGTAGACTTGCATAGTTGTTAATTTCAGAACCTATAAAATTAGTCAAGATATACACAAACTAGTCAAACAGGTACAATAATCTAAAAATAATGTAGGAAATTGAAAGACAAATTCTTTGCCAGAAGCGTGGTAGCATATCCAATAATTATCAGGTAATGTCATGAGCTACAGCCAGCGTCGTGATGAGTGAGTGGGAATTGCTGGGGGGGAAAACAGTAACATAATTTGATGGGGTTAGTGCTGCTGACTTTACTAAAAGGTGGTTTTATTATTTTTTATATTCACAAATTTTATGCAGTAGATTACATGATAGGTTAATTGCTGATATGAATAGTAAATCAGATTGATATATTTTTAAAATTATTTGGTAACATTTTAATTTTAAACCTATGTTTGTTAGCGCGTGGTTATTTTCTTAAAAAAAAAAAGAAAAAAAGGGGTAAATGAAGTAATAGGCAAGGCACGGAGGCCTGTCTCATATCCACACTAGGCTATTTTGAACTGGTTGACTCTGTTTGAAACATTCCTCAAAAATTTAATTTTTTTTTGTTAAAAATTTAATTTTTTATATATTTTGGATCGTTTTGATACGCTAATATCAAAAATGATTTTTTTAAAAAATAAAACAAAAATCATTTCGATGCATTTTAGCACGAAAAACACTTTAAAAAACAACCGCAACCATACTCCCAAACATGCCCTTGTGGTAGACTCAACCCAGCGCGATTGAGTTGGTATCATGGTTTTTTTTTCCCTTTCAATTCCATTGCTTTTTAATAAATTTTATCATATTATTTAGTATTTGGCTGATTTTTTTTATATAATATAATGAATTAAAAAACTAATTCAACTTGGTAGAGTCTATAACAAAGATTGTTGGTTTTGCGGGCTGACTAGAGTGAACCTAGCCTTTCTTTTTTTCCTTTGACTTTTTCTTTAGACTTACCTAGTTTATAAGGTCACATGAGAACAACTCCCACATAATTTAATTTAAAACTAGGACTAAATAAAGAATTGAATTAGAATTTTATAAGTTTAAGCTATTGTATCGAGTTTAATAATAATACTGAAAAAATTTTATTTTCTTGCATCTCAATTTTTTTTTATCCAAGCTATAGCAATTGCGTGGAAAATAAATGAGTTAAGTAGAACCATTAAAGATCAAAATGTGTGCAATATATATTTTGATTCCTAAAGAATTTTGAAAATTATATTTTTATCCTTATTTTCAAGTTTCTTACAAATAAATCCTTAATTGTGTTTTTAATCCTCGTATTTTATAATAAGTAAATGGAGTTAGATTCCTTGAAAAATAAGATAGAGGAACTGTAATAGAAATTCCAGGGACCAATTTGTATATTTTAACACCACATTAATTTACAAGGGGATTGGAGTTCGGAGAAACCCTCTTATTTCACATTACAAGAAATTAAAATAAAATATGCAAATTGAGAAAGAAAATAAATATGCTTCTTTTTCTCTATAAAATTGATTTGCTTTGCCTATTGCTTAACCACGAAACTGTAATAAATATTATTTTGTTTTTTTTTTTTCAATTATACAGATAAAAATGCATATGGGAGAAAATATGTAAATGTAAAGATCCAAATGAAGATTTATCAAACAACGTATGAGATAAAACTCCAAAGCATATAAAGATATCAGTAGAATAAAATGATTAATATAAATATATAAAATTGTATATTTGAATAAAGACAAAATAATATGATTTATATTCAATTAATAAGTTAAACGTGTTGTACAAAATCAGGATTTGCATAAAATATATTTTTTAAAAAAATACTTTACATGGATCTCTTCAGAAATATTTTTTCAGCATAATAAAACCCTTGTACAATTAAAAAAACTTCTTATTGTAAAATAAAATTGAAAAAAAAAACTAATTTACATGTATATTTGCATAAATACAGAGAGATGTGTAATGGGGAGCCATTTCAACTTGTACTTAGGTCGCCTACTATCTTAAACCAAAAGCTTAGAATTTTTAATTAATATGGTGTCTAACATGGGTTATGAATAAAAGGTTAGGTGTGAGGATAATTGTTAAACCCAACTCTGTCTAATAGATTGTCTTAAAAAACTTATGACTCGAAACCTAATCTAAATTAGATTTTGAATCGAATCGGAAAAAACATTGACTTGATAAAACTCGGTAGATCTGACTAGGTGTTTAGTAATTGGTTTACTTGATTAAATCCGATCCAAACTTGGTTAGGTTAAATAAATAAAAAATAAAACAATGTTATTTTAATAAAAATAATTTATCTAGGTTGACTTAATGATTTGTAGGTTGACTCGATAACCTAATGACCTGAGCCTTTTTTCCAGGTCAGTCCTTGTACTAATAACAATTATGAGCACAAGCTTTTAGATGAGAAGGCTCTTGTAAGAGGGGTGAGCTCTTGATAGTACTGTAGTTTTTCAGGTGGTGACCGTCACACTTAGATTATGAAATGCTTCCGTTGAAGTGGGAGTAGTGTTCGATGTGGAAAAGAGACTCGTAAATTAGGGAAAGATTTGTTGGATGCACAATTAAGTGATTATTATCCATGTTGAAATGGAATGAGAAAAATGAGGTGTTTATATATAAGATGCACTCAAAACCCACTAGTCTAGTTTTTTTTTGTTAAAGTGGTGTCCTTTTTATTATACAAGCCTCTACACATACAGGTACAAATATGAGCTTAAATGAATCATATTTCTTAAAGGGAAGATTTGCATTATGGAATTAAGGAATCAATTGAGCCTATACTTGGGGAATCAATTGAGCATATACTTGGGCATGCACGTGTGTGGGCTTGTATGTAAGGTTGGACTCCATTACAACCTAAAAGCCTAGATTATTTGGTCATAAGTCCATATTACATATACATATATGCACCTTAAACCTTTTTTTATATAATCGATGTGGGATTCTCCATTTATATGTGGAACTCAATAAATCTCTCCTTCATATGTGAGTCTCATATTCACATTAAGCATTACTTCTCCTTTAATGGAAGTATCTTCACAATCCGAGTATGACGTTACTACTTTCTTACTCAACCAAGATGGAATCCGAGTATATATACTTGATCAAACATTAGGTGAAAATAATTAGAGCTTAACCAATCATTCCACACCCATCTAGGATACCTAAATAATCATAAGACAATGACAACAATTTCCTTATGAATTGGTGTGAAGCTATTAGGAAATATTTAAATAAAGTATAATATAATTCAATTTGAACTAAAACCACACACATAGACACAAAACAATTTTTACATGAAAAACTTCCTTGATATTGGAGGAAAAACCTTAAGACACCCAAAAACTCCATTATCAACAAATAATGGGTTGAATTTTTTATTCTAAATAGAACTAATGGCGTATAGTCTTAAAAATAACTTTTCAGCAACAAAACAAAATCCACAAAGGAGTTCATAAAGATCTCACCACAAATCATGAGTATTGTTCATAAATAAAAACACTATCTAGGTTGTCCAAATCCAATATATATCGTTTAGATTATAAATGCTCATGTCACAAATATGCTTATAAAGTTTTAGCTAAAACAAACTTTGGACATCTTTTATCAAAGTATTTTATAGGAATAAATGGATCTTTAAAATATTGTTTCAAGAAGGTAAAATTTTTCAGATCTCTCTATCTTTTGTCTCTATATAAAACACGATAAATAAAGCTTAAAAAACCTAACAAAGTAGGTAAAAACCCCCTATCTCTCCATATGGGCTTAATGGTCCCACATAGGTAATCTAAATATACATAGGTTATCATTCTAATAGGAGGGAAACATAGCCCAACAAATCTCTTTCTTCTCAACTAGGTAGGAGGATTCACTATTTCAAAAATTATGTAAAAGATCTCAAGCTTTTCCATTTCCAGGGTTTTCTTCAACATATGAGATCCATTATCATTAGTGAGTTTTTTCAAGTTTTAACAACTTGTCGTTAAAAGCTTCTCTTATCCAATGGTACCTCATCTTAATATGCTTCAGCCTTAAATGAAATGTAAAGTTTTTAATTTATGTGAATATCACTTTAATTAACACAAAATACTACATATTATAGTTGTTGAAAACTAAGTTATATCAAGAGCTTTTTTTTATCCATAGCAACTCTTAACAAGCTTGTGTTGTTGTGATAAACTTTGTCTTTATAGTAAAAAGTGTAACACATTTTTATAATCTCGATTGCTAAGAAATAACTCCTCATGAGAAAATGATTAAATAACTCGAAGTACTTGCGAGTATCTACATTTCTTATCATATTTGCATTTGTACAACCAACTAACATTAGTTTGTCATTCTTAAAGTTGAGTTGTAACTTGAAAATGCCTTAAAGATACCTTAAAATTTACTTGATAGCATTCCATTGCTCTTTTTCTATATTTGAAAGGAATCAACTGACTACACCATCTATATGAGCTACATTTGGCCTCGTGTATATCATTACATACTTGAGATTTCATATTATTAAGGCATATGAAACTCTTTCCATATCTTTATATTTGTTGAAGGGTTTTTCTTGGTTCTTAATTTTATATAAGTAGTAAGATGAAAGGTAGTTGTTTTAGCTTTGTTCATATTAAATCTATGAAGTACTTTTTCAATAAAAAGCTCTTGTGATAAATGCAACTTCTCTTTTTTTTCTTCATAAATTCTATTTCCAAGAATTTGTTTTGTTAGAGCCAAGTCTTTCATAACGAAGGATTGACTTAACTGCCATTTCATATTATTAATTATTAAAGGATTCTTATCAATAGTTAACATATCATTGAATCATTGATAAAGAGTTACAAGATAATAAACTCATCATCATAAACATTTTGCACAAATACACAATAATCAAAAGTGATTTTCTCTTAACCTTACTTTGTAATAACTTACTCAAGTTTCTTATAGCATTGTTTAGGCGCCTACTTCAAATCATATAGACTTTTCTTTGGTAGACAAACATAATCTGCTTTTTCTTTTACCCTAAAAATCTCTAATTGCTCCACATAAATCTCTTTCTCTAAATTACCATGTAAGAATATATTTTTCTCATCCATATATTCAATTTTTAAATCCAGGCTAGTTGTTAAGCTATGAACTACATAAATGGAAGACATTTTCATAGCTAAAAAGAAAATCTCATCAAAATCAATAAAATTTTGTATGATCAAATCCATTAATAACAAGTGTAGCTTTGTATCATGCCCATGAAGGGTTTTATCTTGCTTCACCTTGTAAACCCACTTATTCTTTAAATTTTGTATAACACTCCATGATTTTATTTTTTTTATGAAAGTCTAATAAATAATTTATAATAAATAAAATTATATTTAAGATATTATTTCATTAGATATCAATCAACTCAGCATTTATATTTGAGATATTATTTCATTAGATATCAATCAACTCAGCATTTATTTTTGAATGATATTTTTGTCATTTCTTTATAATGTTAGCAATCATTTCTTTGATAATTTTAAACAAACCTGTGTAGTTTTTTTTTCATGTTTGTGGTCGTGAATATTTTTTTTAAATAAAGTTCAAGTCATTATAGTTTTTGTAAATATTTTTCATTGACTTTTTTTTTTTCAATGAACTATGCTTTTTATATAAAAAAAAAACAATTGGTTAAAAAAGAAATATTACACGAATCATAAAAGAAGGTCTGAAAAAAATACATCTTTCCTGTTTGATTTTATATGTTGTTTTTTTGTGAATATTTCTTTTATAATCACATAATTAATAAAAAGAATAGATTTCAAAAAATTTCCCATTACAACACCGAAGTAGTATGTCATTCTTTTTTTTCTAATACATTCACATAAAAAATATTAAAATGTATTGTTTTTATTAAAACTTTCATTTATGATTATGATAAGCTATTGTTTTAAAAACAATTATTCTAGTGAAAAAAAATACAAAAAAAGAAGAAGTGTATTAATAAGATAACAACGTTTTGATTAAAGGAATTTTTTTTTTATCCTTATTCAAAATCATCTAGATTTTTTTATTGATTCTAATTGCTTTTGATTATTATTATAATAAGAATGCAAGAAAAAAAATCTTATTGAAAATATATATTAATAAGAAAATGAAGAATTATACTAGAAAATTATTTTTTGAATGGAGTTGAAATTATTACTTTCCTTACAAGAAACAATTTTATTGATATATAATTAAAAAAAATGAATAGATCCTCATGTGATATGATCAAATTTCTTATTGTACATTATTTTTCTCAATTTACTAACTCGATTTTTGGTTATTATTAAAACCCTTTTTAATATTTTTAGCTATATAATTCTTGATTTATTTTATTAATTGCATGTGTCATTTTTTCAGTTAACAATTAATTTTGTTATGACGGTGAAAAACATGTTGCAAATGCTTGCATTTTATTCATTGAAAAAAACTTTTGGTCTAGGTAGTAGTAGAGTGTGTGCATGTGACTAATAGGAACTAATCCGTGAACCTATTCAAACACCAGCTTTTGAATCATCAACTTTGGGATCAAGTGTTGTTTTATATCTTATAGTTTAGACATTTTTTCACTCTTCTTTATTTTTTTAAAAATTACAGTTTATATCATAAAATTTATAAATTCATAACATTTTATAATCTCATTCTAACACATTAAAAAAGTCAACAAAAAACTCAAATTATTTATAGTATTGTCATGATATTATATTTAATGATTAAAAAGTCATTGCAGTGTTAAAATTATAAAATTATCTTAAAGTTCAAAAAAAAAAAAAACTCAGCCACTGAAACTTTCTCTCCCATTTTTATTTTCCCTTCATAAAGAAATATGAACATTATAGCTGCTAAACCACGCCAATTATTTTTTCTTTCCCTTCACTTGGTAATCCTTTTGATTTAAGTAATTAGATCTTATAATGAAATATACTTAAGAATAATTGTAAGATGAGGAATAAAAATTACACAAACAAATCTGTCAGATAAACTTGCAAATGTATTGTTAGCAAGTCTTTTTCCGCAACATCAAATGTTCTTTATGATCTCACATGCAAGCATCAATTTCAAACAAATTGCAAGCTTCATTGCAGAAACAAACTTGGTAAATACCACCACACATTACCAATCCTAGTCGCCAACCTAACAATCTTCATCTTTTCCTCTAACCTCCATTGTTGACCACTCTAGTAGCCATGCCCTCTATTTTTAATCTCAATAAGCTTAAATCATTCAGATCTAACCCAAAATAAAGTTTAGGTTTTGTTCAATTTGATGTCATTTACAACTATGTCGTTGTTCAATTTGACATGTTTACAAGGCATGAATAGTCTAAATCTAACAAAACATCATTTCATCTTCATATATAGGTTTGATTGGGATTAAGCTAGATTAGGTTTTGATTTTAGTTAAACTATGTTTGTTACGATAAGAGAGAGGAATTGTGTCTGGAAAAAAAAGAAACATGATATGTCATTTGGTCCAATTTGAGATATAATATAAAGGAAATATGATCACTTTTTTTATTTAAAATTTTAGGTTGACCCAAGATGTAAACTATAATTTTTAAAAGAATTTAGGCAAAGTAAAAAAAGTGGCAAATGACTTTCTATTATAGTTGTAAGGCTTACAAACCTTGATTATAAGTGGCTGACCTTGTTTGGTTTTCATGATGCAATCCAAATTACATTTTTTTCTTTTGTTCTCATAACGCTTATTTTATTTTGACAAAGTTTATGATGGTTTTGAAAGTATAAAATGTTAAATTGTTATTTTTTTTCAAAAAAAGATCAGAGAATAATTGGATGTTACTATTGAAATTTTGTGATTTTTTTAAAAAGAGATAAAATCTTGGAGTTGCAAGGTCATCTTATACTTTTATCTTGATTTGTCATTGAGTGGGCTCATGTTGTATTTTCATTTTCTTGTTGAATTATAACAGGGTAAAACACCTAGTTTTGTACTTGTTTGCAAAAGTACAAAGTCATTTGGATGGGAAAATGGATACAAAATTTGGTCATTTGGTGTGGCTTGAAATGAGTATTGCGTAATTCTATTGGATTTAGATGGGCTAAATTCACTTGTAAAGGGTAACTTTGAGAAATTCAATAAGTCTAAAAGGGCAATATAATAAAAAAACTACTAACAACTCTAAAAGATCTTGGATTCTTTATAGTGCTTTATTGTTTATATGAATAGTGAATGACCTGTCTTTTTTTTTTTTCTCTCTCTCTCCCTCTCTCATTTTAAAACTTTTTTCTTTCAATTACATCCTTTAGTTGCTTGATTAGATGGAATTAGTATTGAAATTATGGAAAGAAGTTCTAAATCAAAAGAAAACGAACTAAACCGTAAAACATAAAGAATAATAAGTCGGATCCAGAGTTTTTGCCAATGTTTATTTTGATTCACAAGTTCATTTTATTTGTTTTTGGGTTTCTCAAAGAGAGAGACTCATAGAAAGTAGATGGTAGAGAGAGAAAGTGGTCATCTGTCGCGGTTTTAGCCATAAAATTAATCAGTTTGGTGAGCTTGATGGTGTTGGTTGAAAAAATAGATCGGAGTTTGAGAAAATTTAGGGACTTAGATTGATTTTTCATATTTTAATCAATTTTTGAAAACTTTAAGGGTATAAATGGGTTTTATCGAGTTGTGTATGTTGTTTTTCATGTGTTTTTGGATCAGAAATTGATTGAAAAATGGCTCATTTGGTTCAAAAAATTAAATGAGAGTTTCTGCCCAGTTTCCAGCAGCTTGGGATGCCAAAAAATAGGCAAGCAAACGATACATCGTTTCCTCAACAGAAGACACGACACCAACATTAAATTTCTTTCAAGAAAAATAAGAGATGTCTGCCTTTTAATAATAAAAAAAAGTAAGGCCATATGTTTTCTAAAAACATTTCCACCTTATAACATAGTGCATGAAATAAAGCAAGTAAAGCAACTAAATTAAATTTGTGACAACTCGACATCTCAATCATGGTCCATTAATGGAGGAATCAAATTGTTAACAAATATGAAAACATGTCCGCATTACGTCGTGGGCTGACTTGATTTTTTTATGTAAAAAAAAGATGTTTTTCAAAGTAAAAAAAAAGATGCCAATACGATGCAAGCGTTCCTAAAAAACAAAAAACAAATTCAAGACTTGGGTTATTGACTAGACTGTGTTTAATAAGCTCATGTAATTTAAATAATACAGATAAAAAATGTAATGACAATAAATAAACTGAAAAAAAAATTAACATAGAAAAAAACTACAAAGCTCGTCAAAAGCAATTTGAATAATACCATGAAACTTAATTATTAAACAACTCAATAATGAAGGGAAAACTGAAAAAAATATTAATTAAAAAAAAAGAAAAGAAATTTGAGTCAACTTGCTAACCTCGCAACCTTGTGCACAAGATTGAAATAACTTTATAGAAAGAAAAATGAAAAAAAAAGCATGAAGATTAATTTCAAATAAATAAAAAGTTGAAGGAAGAAATTGAAATTTTTTTTATAGAAAAAGGACCTAAAAGAAACCAAAATCAACCCATGTCAACCTTTGAAACTCATGACTTTTATCATGAGCCTGAGTCCAACCCCATTGAAGACTAATCCTAAAAAATAATGCAATAAAATTTTAAATTAATAAAATATTGAAGGATAAAATTAAAAAAATACAATAAAAAAATCCAAAACAAAAAAATATTAATAAAAAGAATGGGACTAGATTTGATATAAAAATAATTTGAAATTAAATGTTGAAAGATGAGATTGAAAACAAAATTTAGTTAGGAAAAGGAAAAAAATAGAAATCAAAAGAATAAGGATCAAATTTGATATCAAGATTAAATGAAAACAAATGATGAGATGTGAAATTAAAGAAAAGAATCAATAAAAAAAGATAAAAAATAAAAAGAAATTAAAAGAATAAGTACTCAATTGGATATAAAAAAATAAAAAGACACCTTTATATTTTGACAAAGAGAAAATAGAGAAAAAAAGAAGGAGAAGAAAAAAGTCCACTTGCACCCTACCACAACTCCATTATATATACATGTGGCAACAACAAAAACAGGTTGGCAATGTGCTTTAAATGTTGTCCTGAAATGTAATATTGATCATAGTACAGTGACATACATATCTTTTATTTATGGGCGCGTGCATCACACGTTCTAATAATTTTTTTAAATAACAGTAATTATTATTAGTGGGCTGTTTAGAACCTGAAAAATTGAATTTAATTTCAAGGATTACATCAATTTTTTTGTTTGGAATTTTTGTAAGGGAATTGATTTGAATTTCAAATATAATTTAATTGCTAAAAAATGACCAACCCTCTGATTTGCTGCATCAATTCCCCTTAGAATTGCTATAAAAACCAATATTTCAAAAATACCTTAACAGCATAAACCCTATTTTTTACAAAACCCTCCACTATTTTTTTTTTACCATAACCTCATTTTTTTTCAATCGAATATAGAATAATTTTCTTATTTAATAGCCACCAAAATTTTAAAATATAAAAACAAAAGTTTTCATAAATTCTCTCTCTTAAATCTTTTAAACTCTCTCTCCGTCGATTCTCTCTATCAAATCGAACAACCAAACCTCTTTTGAATCAAAACGACCAAGCAGCAGAAAGCAAAACGACAGCAATAATATGGTTGAAACCAGACGCAGCTCCTCCTCCTCCTCCAAACGATCTCTTCCTCCCTCTTCTCCTCCTCCCTCTTCTAAAAGATGCAAAGTATCCCCTCTCTCCATGTCTATATATCCGTTTTAGATTTGTTTTTTTTTTTTAAAAAAATCGGTGATATGCATTTTAAT
>Ga0307515_10019770_pt1 | contig 12084 bp, 1 predicted proteins | sample 17_EM_MG_FD_194513 | JGI IMG/M metagenome (GOLD analysis project Ga0307515, IMG submission 194513) | Populus trichocarpa ectomycorrhiza microbial communities from riparian zone in the Pacific Northwest, United States - 17_EM | ecosystem: Host-associated > Plants > Roots > Unclassified | place...
TATCGTCGTCTATATATTATATAAGTGGCCACTTATTATATTACTCTAGCTTAGCCCTATAATAGGCTATCTAATACTCCTCTAAGCTTTAATAGCGTAAGGGTGCATTATTATTTATCTCTTTAATATTAACAGCCTTATGTCTACTCTTCTTCCATTTCTGTTATCTTAGACAATATTATTTATAATAGGTTAGACCGCCCATACTTTTTACTTTAATCCTACACTTTCCATATTACCGCTAGATAAAGCTTATTTATAAATTACCGTATTAAGCTGCAATTTGCTATAGTTTAGTTGGAAGGGGGCTAAAAATAATATCTATGTGGAACCGTATATTTAAAGTAGTATTTATAACTCGTGCTATATTATAAGCCAGTTAAGATAGGAGGAGTATAGTAAGAGCATAGCGATATCCGTGGACACTAACGCGCTAAATAGCGCAACCTATTATGTTTAACGCTAATTTATATTAAATCGCGTCACATTAGACTAGGAGACTCTACTTATTACTAATATTACGCCGCCTCTCTATTATACTAAGTATAGGATTCTAAACACTACTATTCCCTACTTAGGATACTAGACCATTTTTTATAATAGGACGCGATATATAATAGCGGTATGCCGTAAATATAGTATAGTATAACTCTGCGAGTGCTACGGACCTATAAAAAGATATATAGCTTATTACTAGCTTAGGCATTACCATGGAAAGACTTAATACTATTAAGCGGACTTTTAAGCAGGTTATTATTAAGGACGGCATCCTATACGTTTTATTTCGCAGATAACTAAACAATTTACTATACGAGCAGGCGATCTAGAAAGTTATCCGTTAAGTAGTAGAATATAAGAAGGCACTAGCGCTATAGGTATATAAGGCTATATAGAACATACTAGCCCGCGCATAGTTAAATATATATAAGAAGATAAAGGTACTAGGGCGGCCTAGTATTAACTATATAGTAAATATAAAAAGGGGGCATACGGCTACCGCAAACTCGTAGAGTTTATCCTAGCTTAATTATACGCAGAACTACGGCTATAATCTTAAATGATTTATTATACTACTTTATAGGCGGAAACTAGATAGTATAAACTTAGTCCTAAGCATAGATATAGCCTTAAGTCTAGTATCACTATCTAATACACCTTAAGGCCTACGCACAGTTAAATATTAGCTATTAGTTAAGATGTTTTTAAAGGCCAGAGTAAATTATAATAAAGAGTAGATATAGGCCGCCTATATAGAGATTATGCCTATCTAAAATAATAGGGCCTTAAGGGCTGCTCTATTAAGGGCAGTTTATTATAGGGTAGGCCAGGTTATATTTATAGCTATCCGCAAAGATAGTATATAGGTGTCCGTTGTAATTATAATATATTACTAACGTTTATCTAGCCCTATCTTTAGCGTGACACGTTTTACTAGGCGGGCTAGAAGGCATTAATTAATTATAGTTAATCTAATTTACGTAGAGATAGTGACTTTAGTTAAGTTTACTCCTTATTTAAACTCTAAATTAAATCTAAAGGCTTTAGATTGCATACGTCCGTATAACCCGTAGAGCTATAGATATATATTAAATTAAAAAGGAACGCGTTCTTTCTGCCAGACTTTTAGCTTAGATTTAAAAGCGTTAGATTATAACTAAACAACCCCTTAAAATCTAGATTATAGATTAGCATTAATTAACCACTAGCCTATAAGAGATAAAAATTAGGATTACTAGGCTTTATAAATCGGGCTGTCTTTACTATAATACGCTTGTCTATTTTAGAGATTATAATTATTAAGAGTCTATTTTATTTAGCTAACATATAATATCGTAATATGCCGTATTTTACCTAGTACTATAGCAAAATTGTAAATACTAAAGGCTTATAGCTACTGCCGCTCTTAACTTCTATCTAGTGTCCCTATTTAAGGGTCTTGCTATTAGCAAAGTCTATAACATCTATCCTTACCACCCTTCTTATATTCTAACGCCACCAACATCCTCTCTATTATTATTATCCTCGCTATTATTACCGGCACCGTCCTAGCCGTTATTATTAGCGCCCTCTCTATTAGCCTCGTTTTGTCACGGCACTGACCTGACGCGTTGTTATGGCTACGCGTATGCATGAGCACGGACCTGACCCCTGAGCGACGTGTATATATACCACCTCACCTCCTACATAAATCCTCACACGACATCGTTTGTCAATCATATACAGTCACCTCGTACATCGTACCTTGACAGTCCGCACGTACTGTAACAGTATGTCGTGTCATACCTTACGCCCCCGGTAGGGCTTTGTTTCCACCGTTCCAAAGCTACGTTCTAAAGCTACGACCCTACCCCAGGCGGGATTCTTACCCTTGTTCCACGTTAATGCGACCCAGTAAAATCTCTGTTAAATCCATTCGAGTACCCGAGCCGACCTCTCCTCTTTGAGTTTCTAAGCTGGCAGCAGGGAGACACCCTGCGGGCTATAGTTTCTCTTCTTAGTCTAAGTTTCCTAGGCCGGCAGCAGAGAGACACCCTGCGGGCTATGGTTTCTCTATCTTAGTCTCTGAGTCTCCGTATCTAGCCATGCTACTGCTTTACGTCCAAGTTTCTAAGCCGGCTGCAGGGAGACACCCTGCGGGCTATGTTCCTTATATCTTAATTACAGTGTAAGACTATAGGTTACCGATCTCGATCTCTCCGTCTCTCCGTCTTCGAATCCGCATAGATAGTACTTCAAGTTTACCGCGATAAGAATCTACGTTTTAACCTCGATCTCCGTAACCTCTGAGCCTTTTAAGTCTACGCCTTAACCTTAATCTCTATACCCTGAGCCTTTCGAGTCTACGTAATAACCTTGATCTCCGTAACCCCCGAGCTTTTTAAGTCTACGCCTTAACCTCGATCTCCGCACCCCGAGCCTTTTAAGAGTTAATATCCGCAATACACCCCGCGGTTACATTTTTTTTCGTCTCCTCTATTTTACCCCTTCGCCTTTGGCTTTATTTAGTGCTTAAGACGAGCACTAGCGAAGAGCGATGTAGTAGGGATATAGGTAGGAGGGTTCGAGGACTGTAAGGACGAGGACCTTTAAGGACTGGAAGGACGAGAACCTTTAAGGACTGGAAGGATAAGGATATATGTGGTCTATTTTTTTTTACTTCTGTGTTTTTACTGCCGTCACTTAGCTCACAGGAGCTCGCCTTATTAGGGAGGGATGTACTGTCACGGCACTGACCTAACGCGTTGTTATGGCTACGCGTATGCATGAGCACGGACCTGACCCCTAAGCGACGTGTATATATACCACCTCACCTCCTACATAGATCCTCACACGACATCGTTTGTCAATCATATACAGTCACCTCGTACATCGTACCTTGACAGTCCGCACGTACTGTGACACGTTTTACGCTTTAGTATAATTACCAGCGCTATTAATATTTGCTCCACCTATAAAGTTAGGGATAGCAATATTAAAGTTAATATCTATACTATATAAAATAGGCATATAATCGGCTATACGCTAGCAGTAGACATACTGTATAGTTTTATTAACGTTAAATAGGGTAACAAGTTACTAGAAGTGCTCTTTCCGCTTAGAATTCTTAAGGTTAATAAATACCTTATTATCCTTACACTACTTCTTAATTTTATAATACGCGGTATTTATAAAGGTTTTATTACCGGTATAATGATTATAGACTACCTAGGGACTACCAATAATAATAAGGCCCGCTTATAGTCTAGTAATTATAAAAAGGTTCCTTATTGTGTCCTAGACAAATTTTAGCGGACTAATAACTATTATATTATATACTAATAACTCTACCTAGCCGCCTTAGATGCCGTTAATAGTAAAGACCTTAATCTCGCTAACTACTAGCGCAAATTCCCACCACTTACTACTATCTCGCTAGGTATAGCACCATTCTTTAAGCGCATGCAGCGCTGCGAAGTAGATAATAAGTTAGGCTATATACGGAACGGTAAGGCTAACCTCTAATAGCTTAAATCTAAAGTTTATTAGCGGTATAGCCACCTAAAATGCGCGTTAAGCGTAGACTAGGTTATACATTAATTAACTAAGCTCGTTTACTTATATAGTACCATTAACAGCAAAAAAGGCGATAGGGTGGTCGCAGCGCAGCACATCCTTAAAAAAGCTCGCCGCTAGCTTTAACTGCTCTTAGTCCTTAACTATTAGGCTTATCTAAAGCTAGCTATACGGTAAGACGGCATTTATAAGATATACAATATCTTTAACGAATTAATATTACAGCGAGAACTACACCATATCCGTATTAGCCGCAAGGAGACGCGTATAGAGGGAGATAGATTTTTAATAGTAGAACGGATCATTAAAATTAGGACTAAGGATTAGTTTTAGTTAGTATATATTACTAAGGAAAACCTAAGGCACGGGGTCGCCAGCCTAGATTTATAAACCTTCCTAGATTAAATATAGTCTACTCTAAGCAAACCTAGCAAGACTACCTAGCTTAAACGCCTTCCCGGCCTTATTATAGAAAACTACGCGTATAGCGCTAATAAAATATGCATAAGTCTACGAGACCACATTAGGTGTTATAAAAATAACATTAGCCTTCTTAGCTAGGTCTGCGATAACTATATTAGCCACAAGTATTAATCCTATTTTATTATCTTGTGTTATATTATTACTAAGCGCAAATTAATACAAGTATTGGCGGAATTTAGCGTATTTAGTTATATTAGGGTCTGCAATAGAATATAAGTTTTTATTACTATCTAGGACACCTATAAGGCGTAACAACTACTAACCTTTAGATAAATCTATAACCTATAACCGCTTATTAAAGCTAGTGGCATTATTAGCCTTAAACATACGGTAGAGCAGAAATGTTATATTTAGCATAAACACGTCCTCGTCAATTATAGCATAGTCATCCTATTCCTCAAAATACTCAAAATAAGTATTAATACCTGCCGCTATTCACTATATAACGGCATCCTACTTATAGACCTTAGTTTCTGTTAAGCGTATATAGCGGTAAAGGACAATAAGAAATTTAGTAGGACGGCCTTACGTAATTAGTACCTTATAGTCCTCCATAAGCGCATTATTAATTATCTTAGCTAGTATATCCAGTTAGCAATTAAGCGGCAACAGGACCTAGATTTTAGTAGGATCCTACTAGGGCAACCTAAGTTAATACTAGTATCGTACTAAAACAGTTAGGAAGATTAATTTCCTAACACCACCGGGGCCTTATATTAGTAAAATACCGCCTATTATATATTTTAGCGCAGTACAGGCACCTATTTACTCTTTATTAAGTAGCGGCAAGATAGCCTTAAGGGCATTATTAACCAAGTTCTTCCTATACTTAGTAATATTACAGTTAAAGTAATTAATACGCGGGAGATCTATAAAGTTATTAAACAGCGTAATTTAGCGCTTAATATAAAAACTGTCGCCTCCTTACCATAGGTAGCATAGAGTATTAATCTCTTAAAAAATTCCAACCTTAGGGACACGCTTAGTTATAAGATATTTAATGCCCTATACTATAATTAGGGCCTTATTTAGGTTACCAACTATTATAAAGTTATTACTATTTAGGATATACTCTAGAGCGAATACGGGGTTTAGTATAAACTTATAACCCACCTATAGTTAAAAGATAAAAGCATAGTTGTCGGTATCACCCGGGGGGGTACTGCAATTGCAATATAAGGTAACTGGTTCTTGGTTTATTCGTATCTGTCCTCGTCTACCAAAAGAGAAAGAAAGGGGTAGTAAAGGTCGGACTATCTATCGGGCCGTAGGTGGTCAGGTGACCTACACTACGCCATACGGGCCCTACCGCATACGCTCCACGCCATTCATCTAGTGACGATATTTACAACCCCTACTTGTACAGACAATAGTAGTTATAGCTAGAGCTAAAGGGAGTAGTATTAATAATAACTCCTTTCTAGCTAGCCTAGCTATTTACATCTTTACCTAGAAATAAGATATTAATAATAAAGTTAGTATAAAGGGTAAAACTATTAACTATCTAGATGGTAGCGTAGTAGACTTAGTCCACGCTACCTAGAAAGGTAATAAGATAAATAATAGTAGGTACCTAGGGGTTCTAATTAACGGCCTTAAGGCTTACAACTATAGCATAGAACTAGACTATAAAATACTTAAAAACGCCATTAAACTAATACCTTGCGGGGATTTTATATAATAGTCGGTCCTCTACTAAGAGCTATATACTAAGCTAAACATTTATATTATAGTTCTTCCACTAGCGACCTAAAGGATTATTAACGCTCTGCTGTTATAGGCTCGCGTTTAGGCTCGCGATATAACTATTAAGCCATTTAGTACCTAGTGTAAAGAAGTAGATAATAACCGTAGGACTATTTAATAGTATATCCTAAGCTTTATAAATTTACAGTATAAATAGGCCGAAGTCCCCATTAACAAAGAAGTACTTATTAAGTAACGTACGCGTACCTAATATAAGTTTATTAGAGGCGACAATAAACCTAATATAGTAAAGTTATAGGGTTATAGCATCTTACGGGAGAATACGAGTAAGATACTTAAGCGTAGTTAGATATAACAGTTATTAAGTAACTAAAGAAGTAGCATTAGCAGTGTTAACCTTAATATCGCTAGCGATATTAATATCCGTAAATCGGATAGACGCCATCTTATATAAATAATAAGTAGGCATTCTACTGGTCCTATAAGACACCTAAAACGTAATACTATATACTATAATATACTCTTCGATAATTTATATAATAAACTAAACTATAAGGTGGTTATTATTTAGAAGCTAGAGTGCATATAAAGGTTCGGCTATTATAGAATTGCTATCCTTTATATAGGTGTTTAAATTATTTACTAGGCTATCTGCTACCGGATAGAAGCCGGCTATATTAAGAGGTTTAGGCGATAGAAAGGTAGCAGCTATACTTAAAGCGGCAGCACCTAGTGCATCTACCTTACCTAAAGTAGTTACGGCGTCTATTACCTAAATTAAAGTAGGTCTACTTATATAATTATTAATATTATACCCTATAACTCTGTAGTTCTTATATACCTAACTATAAAAGATAGTTTAATAGTCTAGGGAGCCATAGTTTAGGTAAGTCCGCTTCTTCTTACCTAATAGCTAGGGACAGTCTCGCTTTCTATAGCCTATAGCACTATATTAGTTACACATTATACTAAAATAATTACTCTTAAGATAACCGGCTTCCCCATAATTATTACATATAGGGTTAAGGTAGTTAGCTTTAAGATAACTAGCCTTACCGCAGCTATAATAAAGTTAAGAAGCTTTCTTAAGAGGACAATTAGCGCGTATATAGCCGGTAGACAGATAGAGATAGCATTTTAAAGCGTTATTAGCCGAGAGGTATAGACTACTAAGATCAAAAAGAAGAGGCTTATTAAATATAGGGCCCTTACTGTTGCCTTATAAGACACTAAAGCCTATAAATACTATAATTAAGGTAATCTTAAAAACCATAATACCCTTAGCAAACTTTTTATAGTTATAGATGTAATTAATATCGCGAGTTATAAAATAATTAGTGGGTAGGTCCATTTTAGTGGCAGGCTATATTAAGCGGTAGTCTATATAAACGTATTAGTAAATATAGATTCTCTATTATATAGCTAAGGCCGAAGATAAGGTAGCTAACTTACTATATTATAAGGCTCTATAGCTTAGATAGATCTATAGAGGCACTAGTTATAGAGGTAGATACTAGTAAGGTAGGAGTAAGGGTAGGTAGTTAGTAGAGTTAGGTTAACTAGTAAAGGTAAGGAAATAAGGCGCGCCCTAATAAAATTATATAAGTAAGGCCTTAGCGGCAAAGCATATAGTTATATACTCTATAGGTTAAACGCATATAAGGGTAAATCTATAGTAACAAGACCAACCTATAAAGGAAGACGCGGTATAGTATAAGTTATAGGGACTATTTTACCTAGCCTATCTCTTAATATAGGCTAGGCGATAGTCTAGCACTATTAAGCTCTTATAGTTTATAATATAAGCATATAAATATATAGAAGAGTAAGGGAAAAAAGAAGTAAGTAGTAAAGTAAAAGTACTTTACTATAGGCAGGCTAATTACGTTATAGGTAAACGGAAACTTAAATACCATAATTTATTAAAAATATTACTAATAAGCACAGCCTATTACTGCTAGAAAGTATAAGTCTTTTCCTCCCTTAATTAGTAAGAGAAAAGGTATTATTAACTAAATAATCTCTTACTAGAGTACTAGGTGAGAAGTAGAATATTATAAAACTATATATAGTTTTAAATAGATCTAAAATAAAGATATTAAATTTAAGAGACTCTAATATAATAAATACTATAGTAAAATACTAACCTCTTATATAACACTAAATAGATAAATAGTAAGATAAGTTAATATTACTAAGCGGCTGGATGCTAGTATATACAATATATTTACTATCCTAAAATGCCCTAAAATGCTGTAAAATGCCGTAAAATACTATTAATTATATAAACTTATAATATAAGATATAAAACCTCCTACTACCTTTTACAGTAGATATGTATTTAAATAAGCACTAAATATTTATATATAGACGTAGATCTTACGCACTAGATAATTATTATTCCGGATAGACTTATTTAGTAGGCCCTTAAGTGCTATATAATATAATAATAACACTAGCAATTACGAAGTAAGTATAATACGTTGCCGTCCACTAAAAGTACTACCTATTATATACTAAGTACTTCGCAGTAATAGAGTCCGTATATATAAATATAGGCTAGCCCTTTAACTCTAGTAGCGTATATATCCACTAACTTTATATAATAATAAGAAATATAGTAATGCCTATAATAAGTATAATATATTACTGTTTATTAAAAATACTACCTATTATATAGTAAACACTTTATAGTAATAGAGCCCGTATATATAGACGTAGGCTAGCCCTTTAACTCTAGCGGCGTATATATATACCAACTCTATATAATAATAAGAAATATAGTAACGCCTATAACCTCCTATATTCTACTATACCGTAATAACTAGTTACCCCTTTATAGGCATTTAATAAATCGCTTATATTAAAAACTATAAAAGTTTAGTAGTATTAAACCGCTACCTAGCCCTAAATAGGCTAGGTAGAGTAGTCCCTATAAGTTATATAATTGTACCCTTATTTAACTATATAGTACTAAGTCTAGCTGTATTTACCTTAACTAGTAACAGTAAACTATAGCCAATTTTACCTCTATATAGGCACGTGCGGGTAATTATAAGATTTACCTCTTTACCTTTTTTTAATTAACTTTACTTATTCTACCTTTTATCTCTCCTATAACTAACCTCTAACTATATCTAATACTAAAGTTATACTAGTATAGCGCTAGCCAGCTACTATATAAAGCCCTCCTACTTAATATATACTGTAATATTATATATACCTAACTAAATAAGCGATTTAATAATAATGTAAATATAGGTAAAGCCGGACGCGTAGTATAAGGTAAACCCAAAGCTAACTAAAAATATAGATATTACTTAAGGCTTCGGAATAAGTATTAAAAACCATAATAGACTAAAAGAGATGGTTAAAGATATTGTAATTAAAGTTAAGCCTAAGTACATAATATATTATAGCAACTCTATAATAATAATAAAAGGGTATATTAAGGAGTTTTATAAGTAACTCCCGTAATTTACCAATACTCCACTAAATTAGAAACTGTAGGTAATCCTAAAAATTATAGAAAGTGCTTATTCTAATCGCGTAAGGAGGGTACTAAGTACCTTTAAGAGTAGGTACGCTCTACGTAAATATATATTACCCCTAAAGACTAAAGCATAAGATAAGATAACGCTACCTTAGCTACTATATGCGATATAGCCTATAGATGTTACTATAACCCTATTATATAGTATCCCTTCGCCTTAGCTAGCAACCCTAGTAGTAAGTAACGCAATTAATATAGGAGATATTAAGATTAAAATCCAATCTATAGACTTAACGGGTAGGTTAATAGTTAAGGTAGTCTAAGTCTTATATCTAATAAGCGGAAACCTATATATAGCTCTAGGTAAGCTATAGAAGGAACTATAAGCCTATATAAAGCTTAACATTAACAGTCCGCCTAAAAAGAATATCTATATATCGCTATAGAGATATAAAAACCTCATAATACGGTTAGAGGGCACACTTATTACAGCTCTTAGCAAAATAGTAAGAAATAGCATAAAGGAGGCCGTGCTTATAGTATTACTCTTACCTCTTAGCTTAAATTCCTAAGTTACTGCCACTAATAATATACCGCTAGCTATTAAATCTAAGGCGCCTAAACGCAATAGATATAGCATAAAAAACAGCTAGTAAGTCCCAACGCTATATAAGGCCAGCGGTAAAAGTAAATTAGAAGAAGGCAAGAAGCGGAGTTAATTAGGATTAGTAGTATATAGCTCTAAGGAAGATAGTAAGGGCGAGCCTATTAAATATAAGAAATCGGACAATAATAAGACTAAATTAGGTAGATATAATAAGTGGCCTTAACTAAAATTAACAACAAGTGCTCTAGTAGAGGATAATAAAAGCGAGCTAGCCGCGCCTAGGAAGTTAAATAGTTATAAGGCTAACCTAAATAGAAGTAGGAAACGCCCTTAAGCAGAATTAGCGGTAGATACCCTTATAGAAAATAGTAATAACAAGCTAGTTATACGCAGAAGGTAATTAGTAAAGGGAAGACATAACCTATCTACCTATAAGCCCATATTAGCGAGTAATAGTAGTACTAGAGAAATTACCACAGATAATAGTAAATCGCCGCAACCTATTACTAAACCTAAAGGTATATACTAGCCTAATAATATAATAAACAACCCTACTACCACATCACTAACCGTTAATACCCTTTAAGATATTACCGTAAAGGATAGTAAATTGCCGTAACGTGCTAATAGACATAATAATCAGTTCTTATATTACACTAACTCTAAAGATATAGAGAGTAGAGATAAAGACAAGGATTTAGTTAATAATAATAACCAAGATATAAACACAGAGGAAAAGCTTAATTAGTAATCTTTCTTAGCCTAGCTCTATAAAGCTAGGAAGGATAACCTAAATAGTATACTAGCGTATATAGCAGAGGCGGATCTTCTACTTACTCTAAAGTATTTCCTACTTATCTTATTAAAAGCACTTTCCAAAACTACCCTAATCGAACTCCCTAATTAGGGCCTCGCATTAGGCTTTAAATTTAGCCTATACTAAGTAGTATATATAGCTTAGGTATTTAAGCAAGAGAGGACGATTAAAGAAGGCGGCATTTATACAGATAAACCTAGCACGGGTAAGACTGTATAAATAATTACTTAATAGCTAATAAACTACTTTTATTATTAGAACGTAATAGACGTTTAAAAAGCCTAAGCCACTAGGGACATAAGCCACTACCTACCTAAGATGCATCCGCTAGATATAAAATGCCTATAGGTAGCAAAGCAGCCAATTATATACTACTATAAAGACAACTTTAAGAAGCTATACCCTATAGACCCACAGTGAGGCTGCTTAGTTATCTTTATGCTAACCCTAGGCCTGCTAGGATTCCTAAAGGACGTAAGTGTAATATTATAAGACGGCGCGATTATAAAGCGCCCCAACCCGCCCTAGATTACAATTCTCGCCCCTAACTATAATAAAGTTAAAATATTTAGTAAACTAAAAAAGGACAAATAGCCGCAAATCTATAAGGCTCTTAAGTAGACCAATAAAAAATAATAGGAGAATAATAACAACATATATCTGTTTGGCAAGACTCTCCTATTATACCTATAGGGTAAAGCTAGGTTTAAGAATAATTATTACCCTACCCCTAATATAATAGAACTATTAGCGCTAAAATACTTAACCTAATTTCTTCTAATTACTACGCGAAATTATATTACTACACGACTAATACACGGGTTTATTACCATATAAACTAGTATATAAAAATACCTAAAGGGCAAAACCCCTAAATTATATTAGAAATTAAAAAGTATAATATAGATTAGGCATATCCTCTAG
>Ga0307515_10019771_pt1 | contig 12084 bp, 8 predicted proteins | sample 17_EM_MG_FD_194513 | JGI IMG/M metagenome (GOLD analysis project Ga0307515, IMG submission 194513) | Populus trichocarpa ectomycorrhiza microbial communities from riparian zone in the Pacific Northwest, United States - 17_EM | ecosystem: Host-associated > Plants > Roots > Unclassified | place...
GCGCGCGCGAGCGATCCTCGTCCCGCCCGTATCCAGTCAGTGCGTAAAGTCTCCGAGCAGCAGCGGGAAAGCGTTCGCGGATCGTCTCTGCCACTCGATAGCCGTCCATCGACGGCAGTCCGATGTCGAGAAAAATGAGCTCGGCCGCGAACTGCTCGAGCAGCTTGAATGCGGTAGGTCCGTCATGCGCGGTCCGCACTTCGTGCCCAGCGAGCTTGAGGAGCATGGCGAGCGACTCGGCAGCGTCGATATTGTCGTCCACGATGAGAATCTTACTCGGGGTGGTCGGCTTCGCATCGACACTGTCGTTTCTTGGCGCGTTTTCGATAGTGCTCAGAAGCGGCAGACGGACGGTGAATTCGCTGCCGCGCCCGAGACCGGCGCTGAACGCTTCGACCCGCCCCCCATGTTTTTCGACCAAGGACTTCACAATCGTCAGCCCGATTCCCAAGCCTCCTTGTTTCCGATCGAGCGAGCGGTCCGCCTGAGCGAAAATCTCGAATACGTGCTCGAGCATATCTCCGGCTATTCCAATGCCTTCATCGCACACTCGCACGATAGCGTAGTCGGCTGATTGCTCGGCGTGCAGGTGTATTGTCGTACCCTCCGGTGAAAACTTCGCCGCATTGGCCAAGAGATTGGCAAACACTTGGCTCAAGCGAACGGGATCTCCTTCGATACGCAGTGGAACTGCGGCGCGTTCGAAATTCACCGACTGATGTTTCACGGCGAAAAGCGTGTGCACGCTTTCGAGTGCCGTCTCCAGAACGTGCTCGACGAAGAGCGGCTCTGTTTTAAGCTCGATAGCGTCGCGCGTGATACGCGCCACGTCCAGAAGATCATCTATGAGACGCCCAAGCTGGCTGGCCTGGCGCTGCAGAAGCTCGCTGCTTCGCTGTACGGTGGCCGCATCGACGTTTGCGGTTGCAAGAATGTGTGCGACGTTGCGGATCGGTGCGAGTGGATTGCGCAACTCGTGAGCCAGCATTGCGAGGAACGCATCCTTACGGTGATTCGCCGCCTGCAGGGCATCTTCGGCGTGCTTTTTCGCCGTCACATCTTTCATCGCGCCCAGAATGTGAGTTACCGCGCCATCCGCCGCGATGATCGGAATGAGTGTAATTTCGCTGTGGCGGCGGCCGGCTGGATGTTCTGCAGTCTGCGTGTAAACGACCGGGGAGCGCGAGCCGATTACCTCGTTATATTTTGCGCGCTCCTGCGCGAGGCTTGCCGGCGGCGCCACTGCTTCCACGACTTGCCCCTCGGCGGAAGAACGCGCAAGACCCGTCATTCTAACGAAAGTTTCATTCACCGAAATGAAGCGGAACTGATCGGGCGACTCAACTTGCACGAGAAACAGGCAATCCGAAGAGTTGTCGTAGATGAGCTGAAGCAGACGTTCCTGGTCGCGCAACGATTCCTCAGCCTGCTTGCGCTCAGTGATGTCCGAGTTGATTCCTAGCATCCGCAGCGGAGTGCGCTGGTCGTCGTAGAACACTCGGCCGCGGCCGCGCATCCAGCGCACCTCGCTGTTATCGTGCCGGCTAATGCGGTATTCCACCGCGATATTGCCCCCTGCAATGGCGTGTTCAATCGAGGCGAGCATTCGCTCCCGGTCTTCCGGCACAACGCACTCTAACCAAGCCTCACGAGTACCGCCGAATTCGCCGGGCTTAAAGCCGTGAAGCACGAGCATTTCCTCCGACCAAACGTTCGTATTGGATCGGATATCCCAGTCGAAGCTTCCAGCATGGCCGGCGCGCAAAGCTAGCGAGAGCGCGTAGTGCGCGTCTTTTAGTGCACGTTCAGCCTCGTGCGCGGCTTGCAGGGCTGCATGCTGAGCGCGCGAAGCAACTTGCAGCTTATGTACAATGAGCACCAAGAGCACGCCAACTATTAAGAAAAATACGACGTGCGCGGTCCAAGCCAAGGCATGAGTGCCATGAGGCCATGCCGTGAAAAGCGGCGTAACCAGCGCCGGGGCCAAGAACGTCGCGAACAGAGCGGGACCGCGCCCGCTGAGATAGGCGGCAGCTAAGACGGCTAAGAGAAACGGCAAGAGCGGCGCTTGCGAACCCATTATCGGCGTGAGCGCCAAGCGAAAACCACCCACCGCCAGCACGACCAGCACGGTCGCGCCGTACCGTTGCACCCGCCGATCCTTGTGTATGAGAGGTCCGATCACGAGCGGCAGCGTCGATCTCGGTGCTTGCGCGTTCGTCATGTCAACTTTGTACAAAGCTGGCGATCTGGAGTGGAAGATTGTTCAAAAGGCCAATCCGTTTTGCCTATGCGATCGTCAGTCAAAGAGCGGCTGCAATGGATTCTGCGTCGTTGCGCGCAGTGCACGCTTCCTTCGGCCGCAATAGTCTGCAACTTACATGCCTCGGATAGCGGGTTTACGCTTGTGCGCGCGGATCGGATTTCGAGGGCGTCGGCACTGTCCCGTTGCCGCGGCTCCTACAACGCGCCGTAAAAACGTCGAGAAACAATTGCTACGCAATCGGGCATTTTAGCCAAAGACAGACGCCGGCGACCCTTGTGTCGCCTATCGGACACAGGTGGTGGGGGGCACGAATGGCTGGCGTGGTCACGGCAAGCTGTGTGCGCCTGCTTTGAAGGCAGATTCGAAGCCGCGGACGCCCCGAAAGTTCGCGCCTGTAAAGTCGGCGTTCGAAAGTCTCGCTCCGGGGAAATTGGCATCGATCAATACCGAATCGCGCATATCCGCGGTGGCGTTCATTCTTGTGAGCTTGGCGTGTGACAGATCGGCATTGCGCAGATGCAATCAATTCTTCGCATATGAGTCGCGGATATCCTTCCCGCTCTGCGGCGATTGCTGAAGCCGTGCTGGATATCCAAACCAGGAAAACAATACGAGTCGAATTCGAGAAGGGACCGAGCGTGAATTCCCGGAAAGCTTCGGTTGCAGGCATCGCGGTCGCCTCGGTTTCTATAGGCTGCCCCTGGCCGCCGGCTGTGCCCTGACCAGTCTTCTGCAGGCTCGTTCTGCACCGCGATTGCAATATGCCGGTAGGGTGCTACTTTTTTTGCGCCCTCGAACCCTCCGGGCCGAGCCGGGAACGTACCGCTATTAGCCATGTTGGCTCGTATGAAGGGGAGGGACACGCATGAACAGTCGAATGATATTGTTGGCGGCCGTGGTAGCGCTTCTGGCTGGCGGTGCAGCAAGCGGCAATGATCGGCGGGATGACGACGGAGCGAAGTTGCACTTTCGCGCCTCATTGAGTGGTGCACAGGAGGTAACGCCTCCACAAGCCCCTGCAACTCCTTCTCCCGGCGTTCTAACGGATACGTCCGCCCAGATCCGGGTTCGCTTCGCAAAGGATCTTTCCTCGTTCCAATTCGTGCTGCCGGTGCAAAACGGCAAACAGATCACGCAAGCGCATCTGCACTGCGGCCGGCCCGGACAAAACGGACCGGTGATCGTGTTTCTGTTCCCCTTCAATAGCGGGGGTACAGATGTCGATGGCGTGCTATCCAATGGCTCGCGGGGCAGCGTCGATTTCATTCCAGGCGCCGCAAATTGCGAGACAGCCATCGGTCGCCCGATACGCGACATCGCCTCGCTCGCGTTCGCTGCACGAGATGGGTTGATCTACGCCAACGTTCACACCCTCACCAATCCGGCGGGTGAAGTGCGTGGACAGTTGCTAGAAGAGGACGACGACTGAGCGAGAGGCACCAGCCGGATCGACGGGCCGCCGCGCAATCGGCGACCCGTCGTCTTGAAGGATCGCGTTCGCGACCTCGAGTCTGCGTTCAAACACCGCCTTAGCGTTGATCGGCTGCGCTCATTTCGCGGTCCGCGCCCCTTGTCGATGCTTTGCGCCCGGCGGCGGCTGTGGTGGTTCGGGCCGTTACGGCGTCTGAGTGCCGCCGTTCATTCCCACGTTTCCCGTAAGCGCTGCACCCTGCCGTTTCCATAGTGCCATTCAAGAGACCGGGATGGGTGGTTATAAATGGCCTCGCCCGCACTCGGCACACGTCGATTGTTTTAGCGTGATCCCACGCGATTCATCAGTCAGCGCAACACAATCACTCAGTTACTATCGCACGCATAACATCCTGTTGAAGGGATATTCCTTCAGAGGCATATGTGCTTGTGCTGGTCGGTCACCTGGCGAAGTTGAAAACATAGGAGCGGAGCGCGATGGGCAAGACGTATGAAGAGTTGATCAATGAGCTCAGCCCCGAGCGCCGCAAGCGTGTCGAAGCCCGCTCGGCCGCTTTGATCGCGGAGGAAAAGTCCCTGCGCGACCTGCGGGAAGCTCATCAACTGACGCAGCAGCGCATGGCGAAAAAGCTTGGCGTGAAACAGCACAGCATTTCGCGGCTTGAGCAGCGCAGTGACATGCTGTTGTCAACGCTCCGTGAGTACATCAGCAAGATGGGCGGGGAGCTCGTGCTTACAGCTCAATTCGCCGACGGGCAGCCCGTACGGATTACAGGATTCGGAGACATTGCTGCGGCTCGAGAAGTCCGCCGAACAGCGCGTCCGCGCGCTGCACTGGCTCGTGCTCGTTCCGTAAAGCGAGTGGATAAAAATCGCCCGGCTCGCGGCAGCGGCAAGGTGAAACGAAAGCGTACAGCCGTCGCGGGCTGACGCACCGAGTCGTGGAGCAACATTGCGCTTGCCGTTGGGCATGCAATGTCCTCTGCGTTCTCCACTAGCTTTCGCAAGAACGTCGGCGTGCCGCCGTCGGAGTATCGCCGCAGACTTTAGGTTCTGCGATCGCAGATCTTCCAGCTTGCAGGGCATCTACGCCCCAGGCACCCGTGACGCAGCGAGCAGGCCGCGTCCATCACCACTAAGTAGCAACCGCAATCGGCGCGCACGCGCGCACAGGGGTAACCCGGTAAAAGTCAGCGCTTTGATTCGCGGCTGAATCTCGGTAACAACAAGGATCGTGCAGATCAATTCATTGTTAGATCACGAGAATAAATCCGCCATACCTCGGAAGTCACTCGGCCGAGCGCAACGCGTCATATAAATGTCTTGGATTTCCGGTGCAAAGTGAGAATAGACTGCGTGCGGCGTGAGTCCACGGCCTCGCACACAAACAAAATATTCTTCGCATAATTCGGACGAAGGAAACTCACATGACAATTCAGCGCATAGATCTCGATGAGCTTGCTGCGACTCTTCAACAAGAGGCAGCTCCCTGGGAAAGTGGTGAGACAAGCATGACGGCGTTGAGCGATCAACAATTGCGCGCTCGTCTCGGCTTCACGCCGCCGCCCGGCGCACCTTCGCTCGAAGAGGTCGACAGGCAGCTGCGAACCAAACAGCCGCAATTGCCGTACACAGCCGCCGCTGCGGTAGGAGCGCCGTCCTCGTTCGATCTCCGCAACGTCGGCGGCAGCAACTACATAACCGGCATCAAAGACCAAGGTTCGTGCGGATCATGCGTGGCGTTCGGCACCGTTGCGGTGTTGGAATCATCGCTGAAGCTCGCCGCGGGAAATCCGGGGCTCGATGTCGATCTTTCGGAAGCGCATTTGTTCTATTGCCACGGACGGCGGCAGGGGCGGAATTGTTCGAACGGATGGTGGCCCGAAGCGGCGCTCGATGCGTGCCGCGAGCAAGGTCTTGCGTTCGAGCAAAGTTATCCCTACGTGGCCGGGGATGCCGACTGCACTGGTCTCGACTCCAACTGGAAACACCGGTACGCGTCGCTCACCGGAAGACAGCAATTGTCCGGCGCGGCGATCAAAGAGTGGATCTCGACACGTGGCCCCGTGACGGGATGCTTCATCGTCTACAGTGATTTCTTCGCATATCGCAGCGGAGTGTATCGACACGTTTCAGGCGGCCAGGCGGGCGGGCACTGCGTTGCCTTGATCGGCTATGACGACGCGCAGAGCTGCTGGATCGCGAAGAACAGCTGGGGCCCTGGTTGGGGAGAGAACGGATTTTTCCGCATCGCTTACGGCGAGTGCGGCATCGACACTTGGTATGGACCCTTCGGCGCGGATGGTGTGGCCGTCCAAGAGCAGTCGGAGAAGGCATGGTCCGGATGGGCCTCTGAAGGCGGAGTGCTCACTTCCGATATCACAGTTGGAGATAACGCCGACGGCCGGCTGGAGGTGTTTGTCCGAGGCACCGACGGCGCCGTGTGGCACAAATGGCAGACGGCGCCCAACAGTGGCTGGTCGGACTGGGCCTCAGAAGGCGGTGTGATCACGAGCAACATCGCAGCCGGCCGCAATGCCGACGGTCGATTGGAATTGTTCGTGCGCGGTACCGACAATGCGTTGTGGCACAAGTGGCAAGTAGCGCCGAACAGCGGTTGGTCCGACTGGAATTCTCAAGGCGGCGTGCTCACATCCGATATCGCAGTTGCATCGAATGCCGATGGCAGACTTGAAGCCTTCGTGCGCGGAACCGATGGTGCCGTGTGGCATAAATGGCAGATCGCACCGAGCGGTACTTGGTCGGACTGGGCTTCGGAAGGCGGCCTGATCACCAGCAACATCTCAGTTGGGCGCAATGCCGATGGTCGATTGGAATTGTTCGCGCGGGGTACGGACAATGCGCTGTGGCACAAGTGGCAAGTAGCGCCGAGCAGCGGATGGTCCGACTGGAGCAGTCAGGGTGGTGTGCTCACATCCGACATCGCTGTTTCCGACAACGCCGACGGACGAATGGAAGTGTTTGTCCGTGGCACCGACGGCGCCGTGTGGCACAAGTGGCAAGTGGCGCCTAGTGGCAGTTGGTCGGACTGGGACTCGCTGGGCGGAGTCATCACGAGCACCATCAGTTTGGGCCGCAGTCCCGGTGGACGCATGGAGCTATTTGTCCGCGGCACCGATGGAGCGGTGTGGCACAAGTGGCAGACAGCACCCAGCAATGGCTGGTCGGACTGGGCTTCAGAAGGCGGCGTGATTACGAGCAACATCGCAGTCGGGCGCAATGCAGACGGTCGGCTGGAAATTTTCGTGCGCGGCACCGACAACGCGCTGTGGCACGATTGGCAGACCAGAGTGTTCGCCGAGCAGCGACTGGAAGCCACGGAATTCAGGCCGTTGTCGAAGAAAGTCAAAGGCGCGCGTCGCCCCGTCGCACCTACGCCGGAGACCTTTGTGCCTCAACCGCCGTTGCAGGCTGCATCGAGGTCGGACCGTCGACTCGAAATGCCGGCCGGCGTAATGCAGGCAAGTGACGAATTGTCGGGCGGAGAAATGCCCGGCGGAGAAATGCAGTCGCGCGTGGCTGGAGCGATGCCTCGAGGTGAGATGCGATCGTTGGAAGCGGCGATGCCAAGGGGATCCATGCATGTGGGGGCAAAGGCGCCGGCGCGCGCGCCGCGCTCGACAGTGGAAATGCCGAAGGCGGATATCGGCACGGCCGCGAGAATTTCGGCGGGTGCCATGGTGCAGGCGGGAACCAACGGCAAGAACCCCTCGAGACAGGAAGGGCGCTGATTTTGCGCTCGTAGCAGCAACGATCCCACCGGGAGAGCAGGTACTTTGATCGAGATATCTGATTCGGATTCTGGATCATCGCACCTCCTCGCCCGGGGCGACGAGCTGTTGGTGAAGCTTCCTGAGAATCCCACTACGGGATTCCGCTGGCACTTCACTCAATCCGGCAGCGGCAGACTGCGACTGCTGGAAGATCGGTTCGAGCAAGGCGCAACGGCCGGCGCCGTTGTTGCCGGAGCCGCGGGCAGCCGAGTCGTTCGCTTCGCCGCGGAGACGAGCGGCGCCTTGGTACTCGAGGCGCTGGAGCGCAGGGAATGGGAACCCGTAGCGCCCGGCAACAAGAAGAAAGTCTTCTCGATCGAGGTCCGTTGACCTAGAACGGCAGCGGCCGCAAATTAGGTTCGACCCACGTCCTGCGTGCGGCAACGGAAAACAAAACCGGCGCAGACCAATGGTTCAGCAGCCAATCCGATCGCCCGTAAGGCGACGCCAACAGCCCCTCGAGTGATTCATGCAGCGTCTCATCTGGCCGTGTATCTAACCATGCACGAGCCGCGCGCAAAGAGCCGAGCGTGATGGTCTCGTGATAGCCGCTGGTATCCGTGTTCGGAACACCCGTAGCCTCATTGTAGTTTCGGATCAGCATCGGCATGTCTCGCAAGGCGTGCAGCGTTGGGTGGCGCAGCAACCAGAAGGCAGCAGCAAAATGGGCCGCGTGCGTCCACTCGGCCTTAGGTAGGGAACAATCGAGCAAGCCGCGACCGATGCGTTCGATCTCGGTATCGAAAGAGTAATGGGACATGTTGAACTCCTGCGGCGAGTGCCCCGGCGAAGCTCAATAAAAACCCCGCCGATGGCGGGGTTGCGAAAGTGTTCTTTAGAGGATGGGACCTTTCGGCCTTGGCTTCTTCAGCGCACGCACGCAAACACCGCCGGTGAACGGTGTTGTTGTTGAGTGCGTGTTAAGAGATGAGCCATGGCGTGAATGTAGCGCTACACGAGTGAGCTAGGCAAGTCCGGAAAAGCGCCACCGAGCGAGCGGACACTCTGACAAAATTCCTCGCATGCCCGAGCAAAGCTCATCGAGGACCTGCCAGCCGGAGTCCGCGTCGATCTCATTCGGGGAGGCATGGCTTTTTTGGCTCAAGTTGGGATTCATCAGTTTCGGCGGCCCGGCGGGCCAAATTGCCTTGATGCATCATGAGCTCGTCGAGCGTCGGCGCTGGATATCGGAGCGGCGCTTCTTGCATGCGTTGAACTATTGCATGCTTTTGCCGGGCCCGGAGGCGCAGCAGCTCGCCACTTATATGGGATGGCTCATGCATCGCACGTTCGGCGGAATTGTCGCGGGCGGGCTCTTCGTACTGCCGTCCCTGCTTATCCTTATCGCGCTTTCTTGGATCTATGTCGTATTCGGCAACACGCCCATCGTCACCGCCGTGTTCTCCGGGATAAAACCCGCCGTCGTCGCGATTGTCGCAGTCGCCGCCTATCGAATCGGTACCCGTGTGTTGCGCAACGCGACCCTAGGTTCGATCGCGGCGGCCGCTTTCATTGCCATAGCCGCGCTGCATTGGCCGTTTCCCGCCGTGATTGCGGTAGCGGGAGTGGTCGGCTATTTGGGAGGCAAGCTCGCGCCGGCGAGGTTTGCCGGCGCAATCGCTCATCAGACGATCGGCAACTATGGTCCGGCGATCATCGACGACGACACGCCGCCGCCTGCGTACGCGCAGTTTCGATGGCAGCGAGTGATCACCGTTTTTTCGTGCGCCGCGGTCCTTTGGATTGGAGCGCTTGGGACGTTATTTCTGTTGCAGGGCCCGTCCGGACCGTTAACTCAAATGGGCTGGTTCTTCTCGAAAGCGGCGCTCGTTACATTCGGTGGCGCATACGCCGTGTTGCCGTATGTCTATCAAGGTGCGGTGGATCGACACGGCTGGCTCACGACACTTCAGATGATGGATGGACTGGCGCTCGGCGAAACGACGCCCGGTCCGCTCATCATGGTCGTTGCGTTCATTGGCTTCGTGGGCGCGTGGGGACACGCGCCGCCGGAATTTATCAGCCCGCCGGTCGCCGGGGTACTGGGCGCACTGACGGTCACATACTTCACGTTCCTGCCGTCGTTCGTCTTTATTTTCCTCGGCGCACCGATCATTGAAGGCACTCGTACTCACGCTGCTCTAAATGCAGTGCTGACGACTATCACTGCAGCCGTGGTCGGTGCGATCGTCAATCTCGCGTTGTTCTTTGGTTATCATGTTCTCTGGCCACAGGGCTTCAATAGCGGATTCCAGTGGTCATCGGCATTCATCGCCCTCATTGGATTTGTGGTGCTGCTGCGCTTTAAATCCGGAATCATCCCCGTCATTTTGGCATCCGGGGTTGCGGGAATCGTGTTGCGGCTCGTCTCTTAGTCGGCATGAAATCAGAGCGGATCTGATCTGTGGGCTCGCTCAATGGTGCGAGCCACCAGCACATCCGTGGACACGATGAGCGGCACCGTAAGATCTTCCGCACGCAAAACCAAAGGCACCTCGGTGCATGCCGCAATGATGAGGTCCGCACCTTGCTTGACGAGAGCTTCGGCCACTTCGCGAATCGACTCCCGAGATTCGCGCATTTCGCCGGTTTTGATTTGGTACAACGCACGCATGAAGGATTGCTGCTGTCCTACGTTGGGAGCAACAGCCGTTCGACCGACTTGCGCGAGCTGGGTCTGATACAAACCGGCAAGTAGGCAACCATCCGCGGCGAGTAGGCCGACGTTAGCTCCTGGTATGGCGGTTACGACCTGCACCGTCTGCTCGATCATGTCGATGAACGGTAGGGGCGTTGCTGCCCGAATGTGATCGGCAAAAGCGTGCGCCGTATTGCACGGCATGACTAAAAAATCCGCGCCCGACTGCGCCAGGCGCTGAGCCATCTGCGCCAACGCAGGGCCTGGAGAAGGCCCTACGCCGGCGATAGCACGATTGCGATCCGGCACGCCTGGATTGTTGTCGATGATTAAATGCAGATGTTCTTGTTCAGTCCGAGCCGGCGTTGCGCGAACGACTCTCGCGAAAAAATCGACGGTCGCGGCGGGTCCCATTCCGCCCAACACACCAACGGTCTTCATTGCGCTCGCAGCTCGTTTTGGTACGCATACAAAGCCGGCGAGCCGCCGGTGTGGACAAACAGCACACGCTCACCGGACTTGAAGTGGCCACGGCGGATGAGCCCAATCAATCCAGCCATGGCCTTACCCGTATAGACCGGATCGAGCAGAACACCTTCCACGCTCGCCAGCATTCGCACCGCCTCAACCATCTCGGGAGAAGGAAGCGAATAGCCAGGGCCGACCCATTCGTCGAGCGCGATCACGGCCTCGCGCTTTGGAGGCGGAACGCCGAGTAACTCCGCCGTGCCCACGCACAGCGCATGAACATTTCGTTCTTGTTCGGCGCGCGGTCGTCGCACATTGATGCCCGTAAATACCGTATCCGAGCTGGCCGCCGTGAGACCGACCAACAATCCCGCATGCGTTCCGGCGCTGCCGCTGGCGCACACGATGTGATCGAAGGGAACACCGATGTCGAAACTTTGCGCGAGGATTTCCTCGGCGCAAGCGACATAGCCGAGCGCGCCCAGCGGAGTCGATCCGCCACCGGGAATGATGTAACCGCGACGGCCCTGCTTTTCCAGCTGGTCTGCAATGGCTTGCATGGCTGCAGCCAGATCGTCGCCGGCGTTCACGACCTGTATCGCTTCCACGCCGAGCAGATCGAACAGAAAATTATTGCCCGAGGCATTTGCGCGATAACTGTTCGGCACGCGTTGTTCGATGACGAGCCTGCATTGCAGGCCTTCGTGTACAGCGGCTGCCAACGTCAACCGGCAGTGGTTGGACTGCACCGCGCCAACGGTGATGAGCGTATCCGCTCCTTTATTCAACGCGTCGGCAACGAGGAACTCCAGCTTGCGGGTTTTGTTGCCGCCACCGGTGAGGCCGGTGAGATCGTCACGCTTGATGTAAATCTCAGGGCCGCCGAGCAGTTTACTGAGACGACGAAGCGGGACCAGCGGTGTGGGGGAGGGGGTGTATCGACGGCGAGCGAAACGAGCGAGTTTCAAAGTGCCTCCATTCTAAGGTTGAGCTGTCGTAGTTTTCTCGAGCGTGTCCATGAGCCAAGCGAGCCCCGCGTCCGCTGTTGCGACTTGCGGTGCAATGGCGCGAATCGGTGGACTTCCGAAGCGCGATGGGTGGTTCCAAGATTGCACACGATATCGTGCTGCGTGTGTCGTGACGAATTCACGTGGCGTCGGCTGCGGCGGTAGGTCTTCGTGTCGACGGCGTCGGTCGACAATCCACTTGGCCCTGCGCCGGACAATGTCATCGAGCTTGGCGATCGACGTGTTTCGCGGAGCTCTTATGCGCACTCCGCGCTCCGGGTCGACGGCAATCGCGACGGTTTTGTGCCGCCGTCCCCGCTCAATCACATATTGGATCGATGTGCGACCGAACTGCACCATCGAGTGCTCTGCGTCCATCATCGCCTCTTGCACCTTGAGGAGATCCACGATCCGACCGGCCAGAGAATCGCGTACGGTTGCTATCGTCGACAGGTTTGCAGCGCCAGTCAGAAGGAATCG
>Ga0307515_10019772_pt1 | contig 12083 bp, 7 predicted proteins | sample 17_EM_MG_FD_194513 | JGI IMG/M metagenome (GOLD analysis project Ga0307515, IMG submission 194513) | Populus trichocarpa ectomycorrhiza microbial communities from riparian zone in the Pacific Northwest, United States - 17_EM | ecosystem: Host-associated > Plants > Roots > Unclassified | place...
AGGTCCCAGTTGCGCTATTATATTAAGAGACTGTTTTAGTGCGCAGTAGCTTTTGTTTCGTTGTTAAATAGTTTTTTCTGCTTTTTGTATTAGATGTAAAATGTAATTATATTTTAAATCTTGATTTTATAAAAATTAAAATTTGATTGTAGTACGGATCAAGATTCACTAGCACTTGTATGTGGTTTATGTTCAGTTTGCCGTTGCTCTTGCTCTTCTTCTTTGGTCTCTTGGGGACCCTCCTCCACCACCGGAGCTGCCGCCGGAATATCTGTGCGTCGGATCAGAGGCTGGGCAACATGGCCATCGAGACAAGAGGAGCTATTTTCTTTCTACCCAACCCTCAAAATCATATTGCCCATGACCCAAGATCCGACGACCTGAACAGAGGCTGCCAATCATTGACTCCCAATATTGTGATCACTGCAAGAACTTTCAAATTTGAAAATTAGTAATGGTCACAGGCTATTAAATGAAGAACAGAACAGTCACAGGCTATTAGTTATGCTCACCTCAATTTCAGTGCCAACAGATCATATGGGGTACTCGTACTACATAAGAGGACAGGGCTGTAATGCATCCATGTGAGGGTCTGGTCAACAGAGCACTAAAATTGGAGAAATTTTGAATTCAGGGTTAAATTTTTGTTCGGGTTAAAAACCTCTTGGAAAAAAAAAAACAGTTAAATTATAGTTGAATATATTTGGCTGGAAATATTTTGGAAATCGAAACACTTTAGTTGTGACAAATGCACTTTAAGGAATTAAATTACATGAAATTAAATTAAATATTTGATTTTTTTTTCTTTTTAACATTTTTTAAAGAACAACACTAATAAATTATATAAAACAACACTAATAACCTATATAAACCAAAAATAAGAACTAGGCATTTATAATCAAATTAGCTCTACTCTTGTTAACATGACCAAGCTCATGTTAAAAGTTAGATGATAGATTAAATAGATTAACTCAAGTTGAATTATATTAATTTAAAATAATATTATTTTAAAATATAAAAAAAATAAAACAAGGTTGTTTCAAGATTTACTATATATAATTGGGCCAATTTTTTTATGATTTAATTTAAAATTTAATTCAAATTAGACTAGATAAGTGAGTTACTCGGTTTACCGAGAAGTTAATTTAAAACTCATAATTCTTTTATTATATTAAAAACCTTATTACAATTTAAAAAAATTAAAAAAACCTCAAACAACAAACTTTACTACTTTTTCTCCAAAATGGGTTCATGGTAAAGGCTAGGCTTGAAAGGGTGAAAAAAACGATCTGTAGAGCATGTAATTACGCAAGCTCCACCAACAGCTACCTATAGAGTCAAAAAAGTACCCGTGTTACACAGGGGGCTTGTAGCTCAGTGGACTTGGCAGGCTTTGCACTGTCTGAGTGCCCTGGTTTGAGCCCTCATATGTACCCAACACTTGAGGGTTTAACTGCTGTGGTCCATCGTGGACTTGTTTCTCCCCCTCCCGGGTTCGACCCTCTATGTGCACGCTTGTCACCCCCGCGGTGCCTTACCTGCTCTTGGGCTTGCAGGATGTCCAGTGGGCCGTGGGGAATAGTCGTGGTACGCGTAAGCTGGCCCGGACACCCCACGTGAATCAAAAAAAAAAAAGTACCCGTGTTGATACAGAGACTGATCTTAAAGCAGCTTGTCTTTTATACAAAGGTCTCCAACTGGATTTCTTCCTGCAAAGTCTGTCTCTGTATGGCAAAAACTTCATGGCCTGCTGTGCCTGTTTTACGTTTCATGAGCAGGTATTGCCCTTTTTGTGGTTTTTCCTTGTTCTAGTGGTTATTTGACAGTGTAGTTTGTTGGGTTATAGAAATGGATTTGTGAATTACAAGTTTGAATCTTTGGTCTGTTTCTTAAGTACCCATATGGTAATTTCATATGGGGCTTTGTTGATGACAGACTCTGTGAGAAATGGATTTTGAGTAAATCAAATCACTTCCATGGATTTACAAACACCTGCTGCATGAACTTCCTTGTGTTCAATTACTTCAATGGCTTATTTGAACGATAATATTGATGATTATAGGAACGGTATTTTTTACAATTCAATCCGTCAATGTGCAAATTTGCCTTGTTTTCTGTGAATGGACACTGCGCTCTTGCAAGATTCACAAGAACAAACTATCCATCAAAATTATGAGAGTGATACCGTGGAAAGGCTTTTTAGAGTGCTTATGATAACGAAAGGTAGAACGGTGCCTCTCCAATCATTCTATCCCTTGAAATCAGATCTAGATCTGGGTTTGCCTAATAATTCGGAGAAGATATTGACAAAAAAAAAACCTAAAGGAGAAGGAGAGGGAGAAGGAGAAGGTAATGTGGCTATAAGAACAAAATCAATATTCATTTATATAATGCTCAAAAACCGTTTCAACTATGTATTGGTTGCAAGTGATTTTTTCATCATGATACCATTACTGTTTACAAATTAAATAGAATTAGATTAGTTATTTTTATTTTTCTTACAGAAAAATTAATAATTTAATTCTAGAATATAAAAAATACAATGCCTTTCACTCATGGGCTTTTTGACCTTTTTAATTTTTTAAAAATAATATAAATACGTTATTGTCCTTTAAAATAACATCAAATAAACTCTATTAAAAAGGTTTTATGGTTTTTATATTTTGTTATTATCATGTTAATTTAGAGGCATTGTTGTATTTTAATAAATATTAAATATTAAAAAAATTTCTTGGAACATGTTAGGCCGTTTGGCCACCAAAAAACCACATTTACTAACGATGTTGAAATCCACACAGCGCCCCCTACACGATGGGCGGCGTGTATTCCAAGATTCTCATCGGTAGTGATTCCCACTTTCTTCTCTCTTTGAAAATTCTAGAACAACACTTTAATTTGCTTTTTTTTTCTTTTTGCCTTGGCAAGTTTTTAAAGATTTGGTCAGGTTTAGAGTGTTTATCAGAGTTTGCTTGGTTTTTCATTTTCCTTTTTCTAAGTTATTTTCTTCTTGTTTCATCTTTCAGTCTTTATTTAATTGGAGAATAAGTTTCATTTTTTTAACTTGCTTTTTATGACTCAGTTATCTCAAGTCTTTTTATTTATTGTTTTTTGTTGGGTTTTTTTTTGTTAATTTTTTAAATTGATTTTTTTTATTTCATCCTTCAATATTTGAAATGATTTTTTAAAATAATTTATAAGAATTGAATATTTTTTTTCTATTTCATTCCTCTTTATTTTTGTTATTTTATTTTAGTTCACATTCTTATAATTGCTCTTTGTTTTATTTAAGATAATTGTTTTTTATTTATTTGTTTTCTCTATGAATTTTCACTAATTTTAAAAATGACCTGGTTTTCTCGGGTCTTTTTATTTGTTCTTCTAGGTATTTATCGGTTGGGTCTATGCCCCGAGTCATATTTTTAAAACACGCTTGCATCATAAAAGTACAAATCTTATTCAATTTCAACCCTTTTCATTTTTATCTTTCAAATTTTATTTTTATTTTTTTTATTGTTGTTTGTTTTATTTGAGATCATTGTTTAGAATTTCATTTTTTTTCTATCAAATTTAATCCTAATTCTTTTTACTAATATCTTTTTTTCTTTGGAAAATTTTTAAATTTTTTTTTCACGATTTCATCTTTCAAAATTAAATTAATTTGAAATTAAGCTTCTTGATTCAACCTAAATCTAGGATTTCACATGTTGCAAGTTTTAGAGATTAAATCAAATTTAGGAGTTACCCGGGTTTGCTTATTTTTTTCTCCTTTTTTAAGTTGATGTTTTTTTTTACCAATTTTTTCTAGAGTTTTGCTTTGTATATTTTACTATTTGCCTTCTATGGGGTTAGTTTCGGGCTCATGAATAGAGTCACCAATTTCAAAAGTTAACGAGGGTTGACTTTTGTTTTTTTTTCTTTTTTTAAACTGATTTATTTTAATTTTATCATTCAATATTTGATGTATTGAAAATTAGTCTTCGTGCTTTTTCTCTCTTTCTTGTCTATTGTGTAATCTCGATCTTGTGCCCATAATCGTCAGGATAACATGTTAACTCAAGTTGATTCAAATTTTTTTGAATTTTTGAATTTTTATCCTTTAACATTGGGTTGCTAGATGATTGAAATTCATGATTTTATTTAGTTTGTTTTCAAACGTGGTCATCCTAGTATCACCACTAGATCAGAGAGTTTACATCTTGACTCGAGTGAACTCAGATCAATTTTTTTTTAGATTCTTCTTTAATTATATTTTTTTTTCTTAGTTTTTTCCTTCAACATTTTATTTGCTACAAATTGAGTTTCAACTTTTTCTTTTTATTTTGCTTTTATGAAGTTATCATGTTCTCATTTTGATTTGTTAGGAATTGTCTTTCAAAAACAATTTCTTGCTTTCTTTTCTATGAGATTATTTCAATCTTATATTTATAGTCACGAAGTTTGCAAATTAAGCTGGTTTAACTAGGGCTTTTTTGTTGCTTTTTTTTAAGTATTTTTTTTTAATTTCACCCTTTAACATTAGATTATTTAGTAATCCGGATGGGCTCGGGTCGGTTTCTTTTTAGCTTTTTTTGTTGTCAATTTTTTTATGAGTTTATATATTGTTATTGTATTTTTTTTATTTATATTATTTAAATTACCAATTGAACCATTAACTTAAGTCTCAGATGTTTTTTTCCTTAGTCTTTTTTATGTCAAAAAAAAAAATTTAGCCGCCACAAAACATGAGATACAAATCTAGTTAAAACTAACACTACAAACTACAAAAAAACATTGCATTGTTCATCATCTTATATTATCTTGTTTCCTTAACTATATATATTCTATCAAGGTCCTTGAATCTTTCTTCTATTTGGTAATTGAACTTTTTTTTTTGTAATTTCATCCTTACAAGTTATATTGACATTATTATATGTATTATAATTTGTTTTGCTTTGCATGCTCTCATATATACGAAGTGTCCGAGAATATCCTAATATTAAACTAAAGATCGAAATTATGAAATATAATTCTAGGTTATAATTAAAAAAAAAATTGATTGAGCAAGTACCAAAATTAAAATGAAAAGAGACCCTTTTCGTTTCAATTGTTAATAAAGGCATGGAAAGCTTTGATTTGGTCCTTGAAGTTTCAACTTATTCATTATTTGGTCCTCAATGTTTAAGAATTTTATATATGTATCCTAAACTTTATTTTATCATGTCTTAGGGAAATGTTGAGGGGGTAGAAAGAAGACCTTGAAAAATAGAGGAGATGAGAGAAAGGATCAATTGGCTATATTCTGATTATAAAAAAAAAAATTAATCTTGATATCAATGAATTCATCTTAGAGGGAGAAGTTCAAAAAACGATAGTTATACAATTTCAACATGTTAGAAAAGGTATATTGGGGGTAAAGTTTTTTTCTTCGATTTGGTTTTAGGTTTTTACATTGATTAGAGATTTTTTTGGTGTTAAAAATGTATTTATTTGGATTTCTAGGATATTTTTAGGTGTTTTTGGAGAAAATAAGTTGAAATTTGAGTTTTTGAAAACCAAAAACTTAGATCTCAATTTTTCATTAACTAGAGATGATTGGAAAATTTACTCGCGAACATGTCGTCTACTCAAACAAATGATTTGTCATTCATTTTGTTAAAAACAAATATTGAACACAACGCTTGACTTTTTTAAAAAAAAAAAAAGATTATATTTTTAATTTATTTTTCATTAATAATTTCTCTTTTATTTTTTAAATTGTTTGATTAACTTTTTTATAAATAATTATTATTATTTTTTATTGTTTCTATAATTTCATAATAGCTCAAAGTAATTATTATAATTTTTTCTATCAAATTTTAGATTGATTAGTTGTATCTACATGATGCATTCATAACATTAAAAATTTATGTATTTAGTAATTAGATTGAACCACCAGGAAAACAAAAGAAAACGTTTATCTTTTATTTCTTATTAGAAATATAATTTTATGTTTTATTTTTTAATTAGCATTAACAAACGTGGAAAATTAGTAAATCCACATCCTCATTTAAACTTACCCGACCCGACTATTTACAATTGCTATCACCAGGGATGTTTTCCCTCTCGTTGAAGTGTAAGACAGCAACTGTTGCTCTAAGAGAAGGTTACAAATTAACGTGGAAAATTAGTAAATCCACATCCTCTCTCTGGTCTAAGAGATAAGTTCTATCATGTGATGAGCACAGAGCTTCTTTACCGCAATAAAGGTGTGAACATGATTCCTCTGGAATCCTTTTTTTTTTTTTAATTAATATAGATATCCGGACCAGCTTACACGTACCTCGACTAATCTCATGGATCTTAAAGTTTATACTATATAAACTTTTAATGATCCTGAAATTTATGTGACTCAAACTGATAATCTCTAGAAAGTAAAATTTGACAAGTGATGTGGAGGATGAAACCGGACAAGAAGAGTCTGAGGAGGAAGAGGTTGAAACAGGTGATGACTGCTCTGAAGAAACCTCTGAAATTAATGGAAGTGCTGCATTTAGTTAAGTTTGTGTTTGTGTTTGTGTTTGTGCTCGTTCGCATGCGTGTGTTTTGTCTTCAAGATGACAAGGTGGAAAAAGACAATTTAAGACAAGTAGGTTCACCATTTGAGTAATGTCTTACCTGATCAAATCAAGTAGGTTCACCATTTTGAGAAGGCCAGGGATTAACCCCACAGCAACTTCTGCATAAAAGACAATTTAAGGCTACTGGAGGATAAAAAAAATTGATCCTTGAATTGTGAAAAGAACGTTATATACGCATGAGATCTGAATCCAGAAAATGGTATGATACTAATCCCAAGCACTGGCCACGGCTGGATTGTACCCCCCACCATAACCAGCAGGAACCCCATATCCACTGTTACTGTTCCCTCCATAATATTCTGTACCCTTGTTAATAGAACCCTCTCTTCTGAAATCACGACCACCAAAACGGGCTCCCGCAGAGCGCCGATTCTTGCCACCACTATGCAAAACCCGTGAAGCATAACGAGTGAGCCACGCAGGTACTACTTGATTTGCTTCTTGCATTAGATCAGCTAAAGGTCTTGCTAATGACATACTATTTTCGTTAAAGAAGGCAGTAGCCATCCCTGTATTTCCAGCTCGTCCTGTTCGTCCTATCCTGTGAACATAATCATCAATGTCATTTGGAAGATCAAAATTCACCACATGAGCCACATGGGGTATATCAAGACCCCGTGCTGCCACATCTGTCGCTACTAGAATTGGCGTCTTCCCACTCTTGAATGATCTAAGTGCCATTTCTCTTTCCTGTACACCAACATAAAGGAAGTCATATTGAAGACATAACTGGTAATAGCATAGTGCAAGCAAACAACAACAAAAAAAAGACAATTAAACGCTTTGGAGCAAGTCTCTACTACCTTCAGAATTTTTGTTTTCTATCCAGAATGAAGAAAGCCATCTGATCTTTATCCTAAACTGTAATATCACTTTCTCAGTTTACCAAAGAAAGGAATCTAAACTAACTACCTTATGCCATTGAATCATCGTTATAAAAATAAAAAATAAAAACAACATTAAGCTCATCAATGCTGTACAATATTGCATAAATAGCAATCCCATAGAAACAAAGTAAAGAATACATGCCCAAATCTGACAACTTACCTGTTGTGTTCTATCACCATGAATTGATGTAGCAGGAAATCCATTGACATGTAACAAATGTTCCAGTGAGTCGGCTCCCTTCTTTGTCTCCACAAAAACTAATGTCAGAGAATGCTGCGAATTTAACAAAAATCTGTTGTCATTGCAGTGCTAAGTATTAACGTACACTTTTAGAAAAGGTTTTTCTTTTGGTGGCTGCCAATCATTCCTCTCTTCTCTCTCATTCACATATTTTCCCTCTCCTGATAAGACCTGTCTCACCTTTTCCTCAATTTACTCCTTTTAAAAAGTTTTAATCTTTTTTTATGAGCCTGTTTGCATCCTTCACTTCCTCACCTCTCTCTTAACACACTCGTTTCCTCTTCTGGTAAGGCAGGTCATCATCCTTTTTCCTCAATTTTATCCTTTTAGAATATGAATTGTTACGCTTTACCCTTCTTGTCATTGGATAAATCAAATAGTGTAAGTTTTTAATGAGGTTGGAAGAGACAAACTCCTTTCCCTTGATCAATATGAATAAATCAAATCACCAGTAATTTTGCTAGAGAACAGATTAGGTCATATAAAATTGCAAGTCGGTAAGTTCACTATACCTTGCTATTAACTTCAGTTTCTCTTTGAGCATGAAGAAGGTCCATGAGATGACTTCTCTTATCAATCTCTTGAACATATTCAACTCTTTGAACAATTAAATCAGTACTTGATCCAACCCTTCCAACAGCCAAAAATATGTAATTTGAAAGAAAATCAGATGCAAGTCTCTGCATGTCAACCAAATTGCAAATATCAGTCAGATGCAATTGAAATTGCAGTTTTCAATGGAAATCAACAAGCAACCATCACCATGTGAATGGTTATCACCCAAAAAGACTGCAATAACTACGAGATAGCAAATAGTGTTTGCCTATCTGAGTAGGCAATTATCCAGACAGAACCAAAGGTGCATCAAGGAACAGAACAATTAACTTTAGCGGTCAAGATACTTTATACCATAATTTAGCAACAAAATAGATAAATACATATGCACACTCACTGAAAAAAATTACTTCCAACACTATGACAACCAACATAGAATATCCAGACATATTAGTATATCAATCACTGAGCTTCACAAGGATAAGAGAGGAAACTAACACGAACACCAAAAGCAACTAAAGCAAACCTGTATTTCTTTAGGAAAGGTGGCACTGAACAGCATTGTCTGCCTCATGCCACATGGGGGCATGTCCATTTGTTCCACTATCTTTCTAATCTGAGGCTCAAACCCCATATCCAGCATCCTGTCTGCCTCATCAAGAGCCAAATATCTAATCATCTGCAATGATACTCTGGCCCTCTCAAGCAAATCCACTAACCGTCCAGGAGTGGCCACAAGAATATCAACCCCTCTCTCAAGTTCTCGGAGCTGACCAAGCAAAACAGAGCTAGTGAACAATTAAACTAGAAGACAAGTACTCCTTTGAAACACTACAAAGGCAAAATAATGCTAAAGGGTGGTCACAAAAGGCAAAAATAAAATGAAGAAAATCATACATCCTGTATTCTAAGCAATGCAATTGACGTTGATGCTGTAAAAGCTTGTGTAACCATTTCCCTTGCAATTCCCCAAATCAAGTAAGTAGCTTCGTAGTAAAATTTTATGAAAGTTTTATGATGGTCTCTTAAATATTGCCCTACCTACCTACCAGCTCCCTTGTACCATAATGTTCATGCTAAGGTTGAATTTGGTATGGAGATAAAATGTTACAAGAATAAATGTTAAGGGTATTTGGCTGTGTTATTGGCAAGATAGAGGTACGATGGTATTGCTGGTGGTGCTATAGCAGTTGAGGCGGTCATAGTGTGGGGTGGTAGAAGGTGGCAGCGGCATGGTTATAGCAGTTTGAATCAACTTTAACCTTGACCTCTTTATTGTGGCCATATCATCTATTTTAACAACCTCCAGAAATCACTAACACTGAGGCACTTGCAAATCATAGTTTCCCCACAAAGATAAAAACAATCCAAAAGTCGAATGAGCATATTGGACCCCTATGACACAAACTTCCTCACATCAACCAATTACAAAGAGACATCTAATTCTAGGAAAAGTATACATCAATAAATGAATGAATGAATATCTGCAATGCAACAGCAAAATGGAGCATGCAGGATACTAAAAAAAATGATAGGTATGAAGAGAGTATCACCAAAACAAGTGAGATAATAGTCAAAATATTTCAATGAGAAGCACCCCCAGTAAGCTAGCATGTACAATAACAAAGCTGTAAGTGTGCTTAGAAATATGATGCAAACAAGGCCATAAGGACTAATGTTTCAATTGTATGAGACATTTATTATCACCCATAAAATTTGTGACAAAAAAACGAAGCACATAATGACAGACCTATATGAAGATTCCAAACATTAGTGCAAGCCTGCATGCATGTTCGCATTTTTGAAATAAATCATTTAAAGAAATTGTCAAATCAATGCAAGTCATGTGAGAATCATTAGAAGAATGAGCAATTTATCTTAGTCATTTTGAGCATGGTTTAGACTGGAAATTTGGGGGATGTGTCAGTTCTAGTACATCCAGAAATGAATCCAAGCTACTGGTCCGAAAAAACAACTGTGCTGCTAAGGAGAATGTTTCTTCATTTTTCTAATATTAGTGCCACAGCATGTTCCCAAATTTACTAGTAATCCAAACAATTTCCAGTAAAGGAGATAACATTCAAAATGATAACGCAGAAACAAGCCATAGCTATCACCTAAAAGAGAGGGAAACCCATCCAAGCGTTTCCTTATTATGCCCCATGTTGCCACATAGGAGGGACAAGGGGCACACGTGGACTCTGGTCACATCTATCTCCCTCTATCATAGGATAGATGCAAGCATCGATGATAGAATAGTTTTAAATGAACAAAAACATTTTAAAGCTAATGGATGCAAGAAGAAGAAAACCATACAAAAGATATTCTGTAGTGATAGAAAAAATGAATTCCACATGATTTAAACCTGTTGGTTGATTGGTGCGCCTCCATAAACAACCACCACCTTGACACCAGTTTGATAGGAAAACTTTTTGGCTTCATCATGTATCTACAGTCATATTGCAAGTAAAAGGATAATAAGAAAAACAAGTCATATAAAGACATTGCATGTTCCAGAATGCACATAACTAGCCTGAAACAGAATAACACCTGACTCGAAAGCTCCCTAGTAGGAGAAAGAATAAGAGCCAGAGGGTACATTGTCCTCCCTCCATGCGGTCTCTGTACATACTGCTCCCGCATAATTCCAGCAATAATTGGAAAGCAAAAGGCAGCTGTCTTCCCTGAACCCGTCTGAGCACAAGCCATCAAGTCCCTCCCAGCAAGCAATATTGGGATAGCATTACGCTGAACTGGAGTCGGTTTCACATACTTACACCTCCGAATATTCTGATTCACTGCCTCACCCAAGTCTATATCCGCAAATGTATTCACAGGCGGTGGCACATTGTGCCCACTCGTCGCCACCGGAATATCCTCATACGCGTCAAAGTTAATTCCCGTATTCTCTTGTTCACCAAAAGCCGGCTCTACATCACCATCATCACCAAACGGATTCACCTCACGCTCCCTCCCGCGGTCCCGCCCACCACTTCTATTATTCCAACCACCACCTCCTCTACCACCAGAACCATAACCGGAACGCCCATGATCCGGTCTCGAACCACCACCACCACCCCATCGAGAGCCACCCACAGGCCCACTATAACCTACACGATCATTTCCTAGTGAGGGAGCAGCAGGTGGTGGAGCCAGAGAATCAGAAGATGGCGGCTGGTTACGAAGGTGTGGAGGAATGTAAGTAGCACGGGTAGGACGCGGACCAGACGAACCAGAAGCTGCTGCATTCTCGGATGCAGAGTTGGCCACAGAATCTGACCATGAAGTTCTCATAATTGCTTGCAAATCACAACGAAATTACAGCTGAAAAAAATATCCAATTCCAAATTCCCTAAAATGAACATCAGAAACTTGATCAATCCCAATTGCAAAAAAAATTAACCCTCAAATAAAAATAAAACACAGATGATAAAAATTAGAGTACCAAAGGTGGAAAAGAAAACTAAATGGAAGGCAAGAGAGAAATACCTGAAGAGGTGTTGTGTTAATTGAGTTTAAAATTCAAATTAAGAAACCCTAGTCTGCTCTTTCTTTTACTTTTAATTTTTTTTTCCAATTATTATTATTATCAAGTATCGGACACGGAGCTAAAATATCGCTACGGATGTTTTCCTATTTTATAGTTGATTCTAGATTGAAGGCTTGCGCTTCGCTGCGTTTTGGTTTTTTTTTTTTTTCCAGTGTAAAAAATGATGTCTAAGTGTAATTATTGAATTTAAAAAAATATTAAAAAAAAATTCATGATTGTACCATTGAAAAGGAGCTAAGAAATAATGAATTTTT
>Ga0307515_10019773_pt1 | contig 12083 bp, 2 predicted proteins | sample 17_EM_MG_FD_194513 | JGI IMG/M metagenome (GOLD analysis project Ga0307515, IMG submission 194513) | Populus trichocarpa ectomycorrhiza microbial communities from riparian zone in the Pacific Northwest, United States - 17_EM | ecosystem: Host-associated > Plants > Roots > Unclassified | place...
AAGTTTCCATTTAAGGTTAGAGCAAGGAGGCAGGCATTTTCTTATAGCTATTAAGTTTTAAAAGTAATAGGTGCAAAAAAAAAAAGGCGGTCTCTACTTATATAAAGCCCGAACTATACGCGCGAATTTATCTATATCTTACTATTAGTTAGACTTAGTATAGCCTCCACTAAAGAAATATAAAACTAATTATTAGAAGAGGATAAAACGGATATAGCTATTAAAGGCTGGCGACTATTTAGTTTAACTAAATAATACCTAATTAAATACGGCTTAAAAAAGGCCCTAATCTATAGGCTTGTCTTATCTGCAAATATACCTAAAGAATTGCTAGCAGACTATGATAATCCGGCTGAGGAAGATATTAGTGACCCAGAAAACAGCTACTGTGAGAAAATAAATAATGGGGAATCACACCTCACTATATAGAATCTTAGCGCTATAATGGGAATTGCGTAGTCCACCAAAAGAGGAAGAGGGGAACCTGATGATATTAACCCTAAGAAGTTAGACGTTTATTTAAAAGATATATTTGTCTTAATAAGATAGATAATAGAGGGTACTAGAGAGGGTACTAAAGAACAAAAATAGGAGAGTGTTATATCTCTAGCTAAGATCTAGCAGCACTATAAGGATATTTAGATATATTTATATTTATAGGCTTAAGAAGCTAAGAGTAGGTATAAGTTGGAGAATTATAGTAAACCCTAGCTAGCTATAGGAGATAACCGTAAACGGCATCTTTGATTTATTGAGATTTTTATACTATTCTCTTAGGCATTAAATTTCTAGCTCTGTTTTTGCGTTAATTTACAGAATATAGAATATAAGATAGTAGTAAGCTTAGAACTATTTTAAATATAATATAGCTAAATTCTAATTGGTTTATAATGTCAAGGCAATAAATACTACTAGCGTTATTTAACTACTACTATATATTCCAAAAATAACCCTAATTAAATCTTAAAGGCCGTTTATTTAAATGCCCTACGGGTTTATCTTACTCCCTTCTTTTCTATTAACATTAAGACTTAAATATTCGTTAGTTGTCCTATATTAACTTAGAATTAATAGGGTTATTAAGTTACTTACTCCTAAATATTTAAAGCTAGTGCAGTAAAGGCCGAACTCATTACTAAATAAGTTATACGCGAAGTATCAGATGCTACTAAAGAGGTTAAAATAGTTGGATTTGCTAAAGCCGTTAAAGTCACTAAGTTCATTAAAACTATAACCAGTGAAGTGGTTTACGCTAGGCCTTTTTGCTATATATAAAGGATAACACAGTTATTATAAGGGATATTAAGAGAATTACTACGGCCTCGGCAGCCGCGTTTATAATTTATACACAAAAATATAGCAAAGTTATTTATTACGACGTAAGGATTACTTAGAAGATTTTAAGGTAGAGTCGCAAGTGCCTAAAAATTAAATACTACTATATTTATAAGTTACAATGCTTATATCTACAAATATTAAAATAAATCTTATAATTCCGGTAAGCTATTTATGATCTGAGAACTACCTATAGATAATTTAACCTACTACTCTTAGTAAGGCGTAGATGGGTAAAGCAGATAAGTAAAGCAGGTGGATAGTACTAAGGATAATACTAGGATAAAGGGATGATATAGGGGATAATATAGGGCATAATACTGGGGATGAAGCAGGTAATAGGTAGGGGATAAGTTACTATTAAGAACTCCATAGGGAATTTAAAAATAGTAAATTTAATATTTCTACGCATAACCTCGCCTCCTAATAAAAATATAATATTTCGGCCTTATCTTATAAAGGCAAATAATACTAACTAAGTAAAGATACTCTGATGGTGTTTTTTGCGAAAGTCTCTATTAAAGTATACTAACGGCCTCTTTCGCGTCGGAATACTTAGGATAGAGCAGTTATACTTATAACAAAAGACTTCCTTAGGGTTAGAATAGCCGGGTTTGCCAAAGTCGGCATTAAGTCTCTATCGCTTAACAAACCAAGTAATTAAATTGGGAAAGCCACTAATCTTTCGGCGGTATAACTGATTTAATTATAAGAATATAGTTACTTTCTAGCTAAGGTAATAGACGGGGAATTTAACGGCCTTATTGTAGATTCCACAATCTATATATAGATTACCCTTATTTAGATTACCCAAGTTAGTGTTTTAATCAGTTAAGAACTGGGTAGATAGGAATTTTTGTGCCAAATCGCAGACCAGCGCTTAGGCATTTAGACTCTAACAACATATAAATCTATAACATTCGTACTAACGCCCTTAAAAGCTTAGCATCTCGCTTAATTTAAAGAAGAAAGAGGCCAACCGTAGTGCTTATTTAATGGCTAAAAGGATATATTGTTATAACTAAAGATATAGATACGTTTCCCTTTAAAGATCTACTATCTTACCTATCTTGTCTAGTGCGGGCTAGTATTTAAAGGGTATATTAATCCGGAAGTAGCTTTCTAGAGCTTCCTTATCCACTAGTAGTAACTTAAGTCGATTTAAATACTTAACGTGGTTATTCTAAGCTACTAGTATAGTCCTAAACAACCTTAGGAGCTAAGGTATAGGACTATCCTAAAAACTATATTGTATAGACGGGGCTCTAGGGGAACTAGGCTGTTAAGTAAACCCTAAACTAATAGATACGGTCAGATTAGGGTCCGCGTTAAAGGCAATACAACTCTCCCAATAGATTGGATCTATAGAGTTATTATACTTTTTAACACCCCTATCTTAAATAAAACTAACAGTAGGGATAAACTTAGCTAGAAAGATACTAGATAAATCTGTTAGAACTTTAATAGAGTAAGTAAGAGTATATTAAACGTACGTGGGTGCAGTAAACGTAGCTTATATACTATAAATTGTTAGTCTATATATATAAATAAGATAATTGAAACTCACGCTTGCTATATTAATACTTTATTATAAGGATTAGTTGATCTAACGTACTTATAACCTAGCTATATATTAGGACAGAGTTTAAATAGCTTAGGTTAAATTTACTGTAATCTTTTCGACGTTCTAATACGCCATTATAATTCGATAATATGTATAGCGCGCCTTTAGATATTGTTATAGCTATTATAGCAACTTTCGTACTAGACGTCCCAAACTTCACCATATTAAACAGCCGGTCATTTATTCTAAATATATCTTTAAGACAGAACTCAAGTTTAGCAACCTTAGAACGGCTTTTAGTAAGCTAAGAACCTAAAAACGAAATTATATAAAAGTACAGTAAAAGCCTAGCAAGACGCTGTATAGCGAAAACTCGTTCAGCTAGCGTCTTAAACATAAAAATGCAATTTTGGATACTCTGTTATATCCAAAAAAGCTAAAGAATAGCAAGGCCTCCTATAGAAGTTAGTTCATTCTATATTATTATATAATTAAACCCTACCTAAACTAGTACCTAGAGCGAAGTCAAAATCATCCTAAAGGGGATATAGGAGGTCCCAAACTTGCTCTAGATTTCTTAGTATTAGCAATAATAGCTCTCCTTAGACGCCGCCTCCGTTAATCGCTAGTAAACGAGTACTAGCAGTTAGTAGAAGAAGCTTTACTCCCAGCGGCCCTTTAGATCGGCATAATATGCACTTAGAGACTTTAAAGTAATATTCAATGCCTCGCATTGGCGTGCCGTATCTACGGACGCAAACATTACATATTAAATGTCTATAAATAAGTATATATTCTAGTTTTCTGCGAAGGCAGAATAGGCAAGTTCTATTTAACTTTAGTTAGGGAATGCTCTATTTAAGTTCTTATAGATTCTGCCAGTATAGCTAGGAAGAAGGGATGTTATCTATATCTAAATTAGATAGCATAGTTATGAGATTATCCTCTATTAAGCGACACCAGTTATAAGCTAACGGGTGCTGAAAATAATGCTATTTAAGATATACTGCTTAGCAGTGATTGTAATAGAGAGTTCGGAAAAGGGCTCTAGGATGAAAACCTTATATATTTAGTAACTAGTAGGAATTGAGGGTCTTAAAATCTTACAATATATTCTAGGGGGAGAACTATCTATAAGAATAGCTAAGGCAATATACATAGCGGCGTCATTAAGAGAGACTTTATACTGGTAACAGAGTTATAGGAATAAGCCTAGGTAGGCGGAAAACTAATTATTAATGTCATTCCCTTCCCTAGACGCACGGAAGAAACTAAAAGGTAGACTTATAGTTATAGTGAAATGAATTAACGCTTTATAGAAAAATGCTTAAAGGTAAGTTGCGGAGAATAGTGCCTACTTAGTAATTTTTGCTCGTTGAGCATAGTCAGCCTCTCGTAGTAGAGCATCTTTAAGTAGAAAGTAGCGCGTAGTTAGTAATACTTCCACAGCATCTAGCAAGGCTATAATTATTACGCTAGAGAAGGATTTTAATACGTCTAGTAGGCTCTTAATAAAGTCCGCAGAGTTAACTATTTATATAATAATAATAATAATACGTGGTCGACTTATTACCAATTCCTAGCCTCATTCTGCCTATCTATAAAGAAGATTTAAAACCTCTTCTAAACTTAAGAAATCCTCTACAAAAAGGCAAAGGACGTTAGTAAAGGGGAGAAGTAATAGCGAGTAGATCCTATTAACCACATCTCTAGTCTTAGGCTTAGGATATTAGTCGCTAACCTAGTCAAGCCTATACCGCTTAGTCTTATAACAGTAGTCTGCCATTTTACTAAGTTTAATAGGAAGGTTTTCTGGATTAGCCTTGGCGAAGAGCATTAGATTTTCAGCGCCTATAGTAGTTAGGTCAATATTCAGCCTAATTATACCTTAAACGCTACGCCGTTTGTAGTTAATCGCGGGAAAGAGAGCTCTTAGTGCTTATTTTTTATTCTTCTTTCTGATAAAAAGGAGCAAAGATGGATACTAAGTATCTATATGCGTTATATCAGCTATAAGTTTTTAGAGTTGTCCCTTATAGGTTATCGACTATTTATTACAATCCCTATAGAGTTTCAACCACTTATTATATAGATAGGTAATTATATTGGCAGAAACGGGTTCTAGGACAAAAGCTAATCTTTAAGCTAAATGGAATTTTTTTATTTTATATTGCTGTGTATATCTTTAGTCACTCTTTTCTAATAGTATAATTAATTAGCCGGCTACTACCTTTCTACTACTAACCTACCCAGCTACATCCCCGGACTACAATAAAGAGGATTAAAATTCTAATACAATGCTTGCTAAGCTTAAATTCTCTATATATTGCATAAAATACTTTATAAGGCCTTATCCGCCATAAACTCGTATAAAGAGGTATGCGTTCTTAAGACAATTAAGGAAAAAGAATTAGAATCGTATAATTTTAGTCAATTAGCCAATTACAGATCCTAATCCTTATATCTAGCTGGGCAAGGAGTAAAGCTATAAACCCCTTCTACTAAACAGCCGCAGTAGTTATTAAAAGTTTAACAGAGCGACGCTACAAGGTCCACTAATTAGGAGATTAGCAAATATAAACTAGTAGCAAAGACAATATAAGTGTAAAGTTATAGTAAACTTCTAAAAAGATAGCAATGTTAGTAAACCTATTATGCTTACGCCTCTATCCCAACACAATACTTAAGCCGACGTTATATGTTCTTTAATCCCTTTAGGTTAATAATTAGATAAAATTAAGCGCTTATACTAAAATCCTCGACTTAAATTTCTAGCAATATAATATTTCTCTATAGATATAAAAGTCGGCTTTCCCCTCGCCACGTCCCAATTCGAGGAATTCGCACTTACTAAATTTCGTCCACATTTTCGTTAAATAGGCAAAGTTCGGGCCCAGTCTGCGTTTTAGGGGGTAGCGCAGGCTGGATTTCTTATTAGATAAGTCTTACGCTTTTTATAGAATTGTTAGAAGTTAGTAGCTAGTCCTTTAGTGCTTTTCGTTTTATAACCTTACCACCGTAAAATAGATCTATATATTGAGAAAAAGGCTTCCTAAGAAATTGTGTATCTAGTGACTTAGATCCTCCGTCTAGAATAAAAATAACCCGCAGAAAATTCGTGTTTATTAAATTAGCTCTATTATAGACATCTATAATATCTATTAACTATAGAGAGTCTGTAATAACGTATCCGAATTTCTAAGGCGCTCTAATAAAGTTATTATTAAAATATCCGTTTATAATTTCGGAAGCTATATTTTTCACAGCGGAGCTATCGTTCCCTACCCTACTATATTTTAAGGTTATAATTTAAAAGAAAGCAACCTAATTTATAATCCTATATTTATTAAATAGAGATTTAATAGTAAAAAGGGCGCTTTAAGCAGTTGTTATAGCAGTTTCAAGAGGCCGCTAGACCATAAGGTAACCCATTTAACTTTGCTCATTACTCCCCTACTACTGCTCGTAGCTCTACTGCTACTCGTAGCTCTGCTGCTACTTATAGCTCTACTACTACTCGTGGCTCTACTGCTACTCGTAGCTCTGCTACTGCTTATAGCTCTACTGCTACTCGTAGCTCTACTACTGCTTATAGCTCTGCTGCTACTTGTAGCTCTACTACTACTTATAGCCCTACTACTGCTCGTAGCCAGCTAAATAAGCACTCTTAGGCACTTCCGATGTAGGTGCTTATATCTCTTTTATTTAAAGGTCGGAATTGTTTATATCCCTCTACCTAAAAAAGTAAAAGAAAATAAATCGTTTAACTGCGAATGATGTAAGCATAGCTTTCGGACTAACTATGTCATCCATACTATATAATATAGGTAGGAATAAAAGATTCTTATTAGAGATATAGGAAGCCTATAGCGGTTTACTATATCTACAATTAACAGGCTTACTACTAAAATTAACGCTTAGAGTAAAAGTGGGGTCTAGGAGTATTTGCCGCTTAAATTTAGTATAAAGCACTTTTAGTTAGCGGTCTACCTCTAATTCAAAATCCTTGTTACTAATTTCGTATAATTCTTTAGGTCGCCGATTATAAAGGGAAACCCGGATTTCTACTTTATTAGGGTCTTCCCCTAAAAGTTCCTTAATAGGCTTTAACTTAAACCTAAGATTACTAGCTAGCCTTACGAATTTATACTAAGCCCTCTTTCTAGCGGAGTTATTACTCTTTTCACCGCTTTTAATATTATCCTTTTTACTTCTTCTATCTACTAATGGAGATATATTAGTTATACTAGGAAAATATCATAGTGAGTATAAGTAGAGTTAATAATAGCGGATAAGTAATCCTGGGGTGTTTGGCACGTAATGCTCTCTATTTAGACTAAATTAAACTAAATAATAACTATCGTGCTCTAATGACCCTATATAGCAACGCGTAATTATCTCTCTTATAAAATCTTTATAGTTTAGCGGTAGTATTCCCCTTAAGATTATTATTACGGGTTTAAGATACTTTAAATCTTTAAAGAATATTTTAAATGTTGGGATTATGCCCGGTACCTTAAGTAACTAAGTTAGGACCTTTAGGTATAGCGAATTTGGCATATTAGGAAAAACCTAACCGGTATTTACTAATGTTATTACTAGATTTTTGTTATTAGAATACGCTAACGGTGTAAGGGATTATAGGCTCCGGACTATACCCCCGTTAAGAAAAGGCAGTATTAACTCGTTGTCGTTAGTAATAAACTTCTAAACTTGCTGTATATGCCCGATATAGTAGCAGATTTCCTATTATTTATAAGTAATATACTAAAAAATCTTAATTATAGGAAGTAAACCTCTGGGCACTTCTAACTCTATAGTATAAGAAAATATCTAAGTTTAAGGTCCCCCTATAACCCTACATATAGCAATAGCGTATCTATTATATAGCCTAACTATTTATATTTAGGTTGTTAGATCCGGTTTATAACTTTACCCTACTTATTATTACTTAGTCGAAGGAGCTATCTCTGTTCGCCTAACGTATTCTTATAAGATTGATAGAAGCGGACTAGTCGGTATACTTTGCCGTTAGTAGCTTTTTAAGCGTATAAGTACCTTTCTTAAATATATATCCCCGTTCGCTTAGATATACCTATCCCTATTAGATTAATTAACTGTAGATAAAGCTGTAAACAAACCCAATAAATATAGGTTAGTACACCACTATCTATCCTCTAAAAAGAGTATATTCTAAGCTACTATAATATAATACCTACTATGCAAGCAAAGTAAAGACGTATTATTCTGTATAGGGAGCCTTAGTAGTTCTTAGTAAAGTAGTTTTAGTAGGTGTTTTCTAGTACTAGATTTCTAGACCAACATGTTAAATTCTATAGGGTTAATAATCGCAGGGACGTAATTCCCTAGATTAAGTCGAGCGCAATCCTATTTAAAAACTTTTTCTAAATAAGAGACATAGTTTAGATTAAGATGCTCTTTCTTAGGCCTGTGAAATTTTAGATACTATAGAGCAATCTTTACTGTGCCGAGAAAGTGTTTCTATAGGTCTCTAGAAATAGCTTTATCCTATAATATATTTGCTATAATTATAGGTTATAGAGGAATTAGCTAGTATTAAATCTCTTTATACCTCCTAGCTAGTTTATAGGATTACCTAGCTTGCATAATTTACTAGTAGTTATTTTTAACTTTATAAAGGCAGCAAAACAGGCTTATACTTAGACCCTACTATTACCTAACTTATATAATCGCCTAGCTCGCGCGATTACCTAGCTTATAGAATTGACTAGCTTATAGCTAAGCGTTAATAAAGGGCACTAGATCACGATTACCTAGCTCTTATAATCTCCTACAAGCGCCTAGCTCCCATAAGCACTTAGCTCGTACGACTACCTAGTTTGTAAGATTGGCTAGCTCCTATAAGCACCTAGCTTATATAATTACCTAGCTTGTAGGATTGGCCGGCTCCCATAAGCACCTAGTTTGTATAATTACCTAGCTTGTATAATCACCTAGCTTGTAGGATTACCTAGCTCGCAAGATCACCTAGCTCGTAGAATTACCTAGCTTGTAGAATTACCTAGCTTGTAGAATTACCTAGCTCGCAAGATTACCTAGCTCGCAAGATTACCTAGCTCGTAAGATTACCTAGCTTATAAGATTACCTAGCTTATAGGATTACCTAGCTCGCAAGATTACTTAGCTTATAGAATTACCTAGCTTGTAAGATCCCCTAGCTTATAAGATTACCTAGCTTGCAAGATTACCTAGCTTATAGGATTACCTAGCTCCTATGAGCATCTAGCTCCTACAAGCATCTAGCTCGCACGATTACCTAGCTCGTACAATTACCTAGCTTATATAATTACCTAGCTTATAGGATCGCCTAGCTTATAGGATTAAAGCCGCGGAGTTGCTAAACCTATTAATATTCTATTTGCACGCTAGGCGTTAATTAAAAGGCGCTAGGTTAGACCACCCTACTTATATAATTACCTAGCTCGTAGGATCCCCTAGCTCCTATAAGCGCCTAGCTCGCAGGACTAAAGCCATAGCCGCTAAATCTATTAAAATCCTAGTTATACGTTTAGAGGGCGCTATACTTATTTACCTAGCTTGTACAATTACCTAGTTTGTATAATTATCCAGCTTATACGACCACCTAGCGTATCTCTTTTCATGATTTACTATGAATTCCGCGTTCTTCTAAAAAAAATTCTATACGCTCCTAGGTAGAATGCCTTAAATTAATTAAAGTTTAATTCTAGAGCTGCTTAAGGCGATTTATATATTGTCGACCTAAATCAGACTTATTTTACTACCGTCTTACTTTAGTATAATATAACTATCTAGTTCGACTTAGGAGTCTCTAAGTATATAGATATATATAATAATCAGTATTAATCTATATAAGGTATAGCAGGCTTTACAAGATAATTTAAATATTGTCCCGTGCAACTATATATAAAAACTTGAAAAAGAATATACCCAAGCTCTAATACTTTAATGTTAAATAGAAGATTAAGAATAAGAACTCTATTGAATTATAAAAGGCTCTATACTCTTATAATATATACTAGGATCTATATTAAAACACCCCTAATCTATTATTAATTAAATAGTGATTGACCCTCGGCCGACACTTAATCTGTAACTTAACTATAGCGGTTTAACTGCTAGTATACTATAGTAGCTTTAGGGATGCTTAAGGCCCTATAACTACCACCCTCTATAATACTTAGCTTAGATATGGGAGTCTATAATACCGAGCTTAGGTAAGATGCCATATTTATTAAAATAGTTAGTGTAGAATTGCTAAAGGAGATATTAGCTATTGTATATATATCCTAAATTTCTAGTATTCCACTATATAGCCTTAATGTCTACCCCCTAATGGTTTTCTAGGAGCATCTAATGTAATCCTAGTAGAGGATTGAGCCGGGTCTCCTTCTACTACTAAGCTATAACCTATAAATTATCCCGGAACTGCTTTAGTGTTTTAGCCGACCATCCCTTTCTCTGCGGAAATAGTATAAATAGGGATTTATTATCCCCTATTTTGCGGAGTTCTAGCGCCGCCTAATTCTCTATATATTAATATTCTCAAACCTTATACTTCTCTTTAGCCGCCTAGACACGTAGGGTTTCTACTCTATATAACTAAGCATATACCTCCTTCTATTAGGAGGGTTTAGGGTATAAATATACCGCTCCGAGCCTAGAAATAAAATATTAAACTTAACTTAAATGGAATTAAAGGATGTTATAGAAAGGAGTTAACTAAGGGACGGCTGTGTTAAATATTAATTACACATAAACCCTACTCTTTGCGCTCTTTCCTTTAATTACCTCAAGTATTTCGCTGCCTCGGTCGTATTCGTCTAGCCTATTATAGTCATTTTCGTGCTAAAAGGAAAAGGTTAGTGACGTCCCTAGATGCCATAATCCCTTCCTATTACGTAAGACCTAGATCGTCTTATGTAATCCTCGTAGGTTATAGTTATATTAATAATAGTAAAGATTGGCGAAAAACTGCCGCAATTAAATATAAGCGTTATGCTCCTTATCTTCCGTAGTCTTATAGATAGGATTAGGTAAGTCCATTTTATTTATATCTCTATTCTAATAATTGTTCTAACTAGATATATTTTAGTTAAATAAGAACGTGGTTCTGTTAAAGGTATACCTAGCGGATGTATTTAGGCCCTCGCTGTATTCCATAGAATAAACCTTTTCTTAAGGATACTTTTCCATTAGGGCATTAAATTCTTTAGACTTAGATATGTGTTATAACACTCTTACATCTATCTTAAATTTTCGGAAGCTTAATTTTCGGACTAGCGACTATATTGGAGAGGTCCACTGTACACTATAGCTTAACTTTATCTTACTAAGCATTCTAAAAATGCCTTTAATATCTGCTTAGACATAGAAGTCGAAATTAGAGTATAGCTTAGTAGAGCTAGGTACGAAGTAGTTTGTAGCGCGAGAACCTAATATATACGCGTTACTCTCGGTTATTACGTTAAAAAGGCCCTTAGGATTAGTAAAGTGGGGTCTTAAGTAACGTATAGGGTTCTTTCTCTCCCTATACGCCTCCAACGCGAGTGTTGGTCTGTTTACCGTGCCGCCCTTACCTTTTATATATAACGTAAGCGTGAGATTCTTATAGTCTAAGATACTTATAACCTTATAAAGTTCGCAGAAGCCGTCTAAGTATAACGTATCGATGTTTGCGGGGGGAGTATGATGACGTTATAAGATTAAGCGGAGGATTAAAGAAAGAGAAAGACTTAATAGCCAATAGCGAAATATTAATATTAAGACTTCTATTGTATTTGTTCGATCTTAAACGAGATTAAAGAAGTCGTTAAACAGTATTATTTTCTTAATCCTGTAAATTATATCAGAATTAAACATATAAAAAAGGAATGTGGCATTAGGATTAAAAATCCTATATAGGTAATATAATTAAATCTTTAACGTTTATCTAAATATATCTAAGGCACTAGAAACTAATAACACTATTACTATACACATTTAACCACCTTATCTATCTTACCTACCTCACCCACCTTATCTGCCTTATCTGCCTTATCTACCTCGCGCCCTAGTATAGTTACATCACCCCCCTCTCTTAAAAAAGCCTGCCCTTAGGTATTATCCGAGCTCCTTATCGTCGTCTAAATTGTTGTAATTGTCTAACCCTTCTTCCTAGCAT
>Ga0307515_10019774_pt1 | contig 12082 bp, 18 predicted proteins | sample 17_EM_MG_FD_194513 | JGI IMG/M metagenome (GOLD analysis project Ga0307515, IMG submission 194513) | Populus trichocarpa ectomycorrhiza microbial communities from riparian zone in the Pacific Northwest, United States - 17_EM | ecosystem: Host-associated > Plants > Roots > Unclassified | place...
CAAATGATGCCCGAATCTTCTCAACAGCCGTCCATATCTGCACGAAGGTCGCCGCTGAAGTGCCGGCTTTCAAGGGGATGGATAGAGTGAATGGATCTGGGGTGTCCTCGGGTGTTATATCTGCGAGAGGGCCAGCAGGATAGAACCCAGGAGCGGTGTGGTGAATCGATAAAGTCAAGACCTGGGGAAGGATGCGGCGCGAGCGCAATTTGTTGGCAAACGCGCCTGCTACCCCGTCTCCATGATGTAGATCCAAGTCGATATACATTATTCTGGGTTTACTCGGAGCGCGTTTCAGGCGGAGTATTGCGAGTACCGCATCAGCGACGTAGCAGAATCCAGCCGCCGAGGCTCTCGTTGCATGATGCCTGGCCATGGGTTAACTTTCGGTCTTAGGTCCTCGACTAAGCGTTACCTTCCGCCGTCCCAGCAAATGGCGACTTCCGCTGATCTTTCAACCAACAAACGAGCGGCTGTGAGGGACGCGCCCGCTACGAGTTTGACATAAAGATCGAGACCCCTAAACCAAGGGCAGTCCTGTAGGTGGCGCTCAGTTTAGATCGGCGCACAACTAGCCCGGGGCCAGTGACCACTGACATCTTCAAGTCCAAACTCAGCTCCATCGGTCGGCTCCTCTGTTGAGAGGATACATTGGATGTAATCTTATGACGTGTAAACTTCCAGGTATGGTCATCAAATGTGGTTTAGTGGATACCAGGATCATGAAATGCAGTCAAGTCCTCGGTGCTTGCTGGAGTTGGGTGGATGACACGAAGATTGGAGGAAGTTGACAGAGACGAGAAGAATAGGTGTTTTGCGAGGAGATGTACAATGGGTGATCTACTTCGGTTGGAAGGTAGAAGGGCGGCGACCTTTGGTATGAAGTTAGGACAATTTCTGGCGAGAAATACTGGACTAGCCTTTGCTAGGTCCTCTGAGAGCATGTATACTGTACGACGGGACATCGCGAACGGTTGCGGGTAAAGGCCGAAAGCGGCTGGAATCAGACACGTAGCACCTATCGCATACTTCTGGTACTCGCTTAGTCACATAAGATGTGTGATATAAAACTAGGGTTGGTTGTAACTATGGGCCCAACGTGCCATGACGGTACGGACAATTACAGACCAGATTTCGGCCAAGGACATCTGACAAGGGAGTGAAGTATGATTGGAAGGACGTAGAGATCCCAGAGAAAACAGAGGGCGAGAAGACCGAAAGATGTGGACTACGTAATAAGGGTGGCAAGAAGCTCGAAATGAGAGAGGCATAGAATGGGAACCAGATAAGACAGTCGAAGGGCTATTTGTATATGAAAACGGAAATTGAGTAGTGAATCGAAGTTGGTTTATGGTGAATTTACGACCTGGTCCATGAGGGTCTCTGTGGCGGCTTGAAGGCACTTCAGAGCCTAGTTTTCGTAGGGACTCGCGTTGGCATTGATCTGTAGTTAAGATGAGAAACGCTTCTAAGCGAGCTGAGGAGGGCGGTTGAAAATTGATTTTTGGTTTTTTTACATACCCAGTCGCCAAGAGCCTCAGATAAATATTCCTCTTCCTCATCGCTCATGCCTGCCAGGTTACCAGCACCATGAAGCCTCATCACCTCGGCAAGGCTTCGTCGGGGACTGGCTGGCTCGCCCGGAAGGCTGGCGCTGAACCTGGGCGGCGTCAGGGGGACGACTTGGACGCCCATCGACCTGTCCCAGTCTTCGAGCTCTGATGTTGGGATAGAGAGGGGACTGGCGGCAGACATGGCTGATGAAAGTGTGGAAGAAAGCAAGCGACTTTGGATGTCACAACAATAGCGAGTGGCAAGTAGCAAGCGCGGACGAAAGCGCGGACCATGTCACTCATCAGTGACCCCGAGTATGTATTCGTCCTCGTCTCGGAGACGTCCCGCGTGTCCTCTAACCCTATGCAGTTATCTCATCCACGCCGTCCGGCTCACCTATATTCGCAATATCGAGGACCCTTATGCATCCAAGCTGCTCTCCTTTCACCCCAGACACGTAGAAAATCCAAATGTTATCGCCTCGGGTCTCGCAGATGTCGACCGCTGGCCTCATCTCACCATGCCCGCAACGCCAAAGCCACCCCCGTCGATGCTTGAGACTCCAGCCACCGGGAACGCCGCCAATCGCCTGCACCAGATGAGTCGGGCACATTCAGATGATCCAAGATTCGCGGGAGCTTCAAGTCTCAAGTATACCACGACAATCATGGGTCCCTCCCGCACTGGGCTCATGGGGATGAGAACGACCGGTCGTCGTGCTTCCGGTCCTTCTACTCCCATGGCAGACAGCTCTAGGCGCATCAGAGCGGATAGTAATGGCAACCCTCCCGCTTCCGCAGCATTACAACCACCAAACTCTGTCGCGCCAGACTCACCCGCAATAGACCCAGATACCGATATGGCACAGAAACAGCTACTCCCACCTCAAGAATCAGCCACCAAGCCTACCGACGCTCCATCGGCGAACCCGGTTTTCGCCCCATTCACAAGGACCGCAGAGGTTGAGGCTCGACGACGCGCCCGTATACAAGCCCGGAACGCCCTGGCAGGGATTAGGGCCCAACAGGAGCAAGAAAGGAAAATGGAGTCGGGTGTAACTGGCGAGAGTTCTGAAGACGACGAGGATGATGAAATGGGGACCGCGCAAGATGACGAATTTGACCCGTGAGTTCAACTGTAATGACTGTATACGCTCTCTCTGACCACACATACAGAGATTTAATTCACCATTCACCCGGATCCGATGACGGTTCGCTCCTGTCCACCATATCTGGCTCTCAACCTTCTGCATTCCCTATTCAACCTCGAACCTTGACTGTGAACGGGAACAACTACAGTGGTGCCCTCTCACCTGTTGCCGAACCTGCCTCACCAGCGGACTCTCCAACCGCCGGAGGTGAAGAGGACGCCACGTACACTGAGGTTACGGTTCACAAACCGGACCCCGAGAAATCCAATTATACCCATCCCCAATTACGGGCTGACGGGCCACCAGTCAATACTAATCGACAATCTCTTCGACCACGACCACCTAGCCTCGATTTAGGCACTCCTCGTCCCGGTCAGCAGCAAGCACAAGGGACACCCGTCGATCGACACTCTCTAAATTTCTTGCGGACATCCGAGGTAGACGATATGTTCGCCAGGAAGCCCATACAACTGCCCCCGAAAGAGCCCTCGACTTCAAATCTCAGTCGCATGTTAGCGTCGCAATCAGGAATGACCGACAATCCATTCACAGAGCTCTACGGCGCCATCTCTGGACGAGGGGACTCTTCTGCGATAGCATTAGATATCTATTTCCCTCATTCCAAGCAGCCATTCCAGGCAGTCAAGGTCAACATCCGAAAGGATGCTACAGTAGAAGAAGTCATCGGCTTTGGCTTGTGGACCTACTGGGAGCAAAAGCTTGAACCCAAATTGGACGAGGGCCTAGGTGGAGACGACGATCGCCAACGCGCCATTCGCTTATCAGCTATTGGATGGAGCTTGAGGATCGCTGAAGACGAAGGCGAAGTGGATGAAGATTTCCCCCGTGAGTCCCTGCTGAGCGGCCGCTCACCCTAGGCTAATACCATTTAGCCCCCGACCGACTTCGAAAGATATCGGGCTTTGGATTCGAATCCTTTGCCATTTGCAAGGCGACACCGTCCCAAGGTGGGTGGTCGAAACTCCTTTTCCAAGTGTCACATTCATAAATCGTATTTACCTAGTTCAACAAAACCAGGGAGCAGAAGCGAAGATCACGAGGAGGCCCTCTCGAATCATGGTTGCGAAGAAGAAGCCCCCGCCTCCTGCAGAACCAACAAAAGAAGCACAAGCGGCCTTACAGGTTCCAGTTGGAGGCCTCGTTGCGGGGAGTACCATACCCCTCGGTACTCTGAGTGGCACGCTTGGCGCTGTCCCCTCATCCGTTGGTGGTACCGCTCAGGGCCCCCCAGTCTTCCTGCGAATCTGCGTTCCCGAGGACCAGGATGCCGTCCTCAGATACACCACGATCCATGTGTAAGTCCTAACGCTTCAGAAGCCCCCTTCTAATCATTTTACCGGAAACCTAGAAAATCGGACTGGTACCTGGCGGACGTGCTCGAACACATTTGCCGACGACGCAGAATCGTCGACTGGAAAAGCTACGCGCTCGTCTCGCAGGCGGAAAAGGTCATTGTACCACTCGACCGTACTGTCGCCAGTCTTGGGGGTGCGACAGAGTTGATGCTCCTGGAAGCGAGTGCAATTCCTCAGGGTCTCAAGCCCCTGGGTCGCAGTACCGACCCTAATGGTAACTCCCAATAGATTTTTGGAAAAATGTGGTGATGTTAACGCAGAGTCATAGCACTGATCTCGAAACGCATGTCGGAAGTACCGAGCGCACAAGCAGACGCGATCAAGGATTTCACTGATGCATACCAGGTAATGTAGTCTCCCACCCTTGCTGCTCTACAGTCTCACCAGAGTCCTGCAGTCTTGGGTCGTGCATCGCAAACCCGCGGTAATGATGTCTCGAATGGAATACACCCTTGCTCTTGACGGGGATCATATCCATGTACGTATTGATGAGGGGTACTAGTGAGCTGTTTGCTGACTTCTGCCCTGGAGATCATGCCTTCTACCAAGGGCTATATGGACAACAACAAGACCACCTCGTATCATATCAACACAATTCAGAACATCAGGCAGAGCAAGAAGACACGGTCAAACTTCAAGTTGGATGTTGGAAACAAGACGTACGATTTTGAGGCTGAGAACGTTGAAGCTGCAAATTCGATCGTTGCGCGTGTCAGGGGCGTTATTAATCCATCCCGTGCCAGTACAGTGCGACGAACTCGGAGATTCTAGTACAAATCATCTTGATATAACATCTACAACGTTACAAGCATGTGAGGTTTGAAGATTGCCCCAGAGTCCAAGTACAAGTCAGGCGAGCACATTTATAAATCGAGCATGGGAGTGACATCTGAAGAGCTGGACTCCATGTATAATAACAATGCTGTATCAGAGACTGGCTACTTCCTCCGTTGCTGCTGATTGCCAGTAGTCGCTCCGACTGCGGCAAGCACGATGGGGTCATAAATGCGCTCGTAAAAGCACAGATACGCTTTTGCGGCGAGGACCTCTTCCAAATTCGTTATGCGAACAATTTGATCGCTGATGAACTGCCATTTGCGTACTGGGGGCTTGCCATTATCCCCAGCCGCGGAGCCTGACGGTGGAAGTGCCACGTATGCAATATAGTGGCCACCGAGCTAAATCAAGTTGTCGGCTACAAGACGGAATCGACCCGATCGGATGCTCACCATATTTCCGATATGCACGACTACACCATACAATCGATAGATGACTTGTGGGTCATATGCACCCTTGGTGTCTATAATTTTGGCAGGTCGCCGGCCATATTCTTCTCGTCGGGGTGCTATGAAAGGCTTCAAGTCCAAGTATTCAGGAAAGGCAACGAAGTCATCCAGCTTCTTCAGATTTCCAAATAATGAAACAGGAGACTTGGTCACTTGCTGGAACCTCTTCAAGTCTACCACGATGAATTTTAGAAACGCATTCGCTTGAGGAAAGATACAGACTTACGAACGACTAGCACTGGAGGTGGAACTGCTATTAGGTATCGCTTATACGCCCTGCGAAGCAATACGCGCTGAGATTTGGGGATCCGCGGCCGCGCCACCTTGAGTTTTCCCTTCCGTCTGTTGGCGGAGGGCGATAACGAGAGCTCCGATGCATTCGCCGCTGAGGTGTTCCCCTCGCTTTCTTCGCCACCGCTTGAAGCGCTCGAATTGAGGCGTTTCAGGCTGTCCCTTGGACTAGAGCTTGGTGTCAAGTACAGGCTATTCCCTGAGGCCGTGGTCGATTGCACACGGCTCTCTCTCCCAGGCCCTGAAACCTCTGATAGAACACTGCTTGGCTCCGCCGGGGATGTCGTCGAGATGGAGGGAATGGGGTGACCGCCATACCGGCCGTTCCCTTTGGAAGAAGACTCCGTCTCCAAAGAGGCTGCGACAGAGGATGGGAATGTACTAGTTGACGTCACCGAGGACGACGCTTCCGAGTGCAAAGTTATGGAATGATCGTTGGACGCAGTTGACTCTGAAGGTTCAGTACTACCAATTTGTGCCGATCGTCGCTTTTTTGTGAGGATTGCACGTATGGAGCCAGTTCTAGATGACGGCGAATCCTCCGATTCAGATGAGGACTCGCTCGACGAGGAGCTACTCTCAGACTCGCTTTCCTCACTCAAGACCTCGTAGTCCGGATTTGCGGCCTTCCAACACCTTGAACATCCCACCATGTTCTCACCATCTAGTGCCTCCACGGTGGTGAATTGACGAAGGCAGTCAATGAGGTTCGGGCCTTGAGAATTGAACTTCAACCAGTTGGAGGATCCAGACGAGTGTTCTCCCTGTGAACTACTAGGTGCGATGCTGGCACTTTTGAGCAAGGCGAGTGGGTTAGGTTTAGCGGAAGAATCGGCTAGAATCTGTGCAAGATATGCCTGCTTCTTCTTGTCCTTCTGCTTCTTGTGCCGCGCATTAGATGGTGCAGAGGGTAAAGGTTTATCAGATACCCCACTCGTCTCCTCATCAGCCTTCGAGGAACTCTTATCCGTTGAGATGCGGAGTTTCAATTGAATGGATACTCGACGCCCAAGAGTAGCAAAACTTTCACCAGCTGACGGGGTTGGTTTGGAAGTACCCTCTTTCGGAGTAATTTCCTCCACATCACTGTCTTGTCGGCTTTCGGCGCCTTCGAAGCTTTTTCGTCGAGCTGGACCAGGTGATGGATCGGTCGGTTGCAACCGTGGGGAAGGGGGCGTGGAGAGTGGCCTGGGAATAGCCAACCCTGCTTGTCTGCGGAACCTCTGAGCGAAGGCTTTAAGACGGTTTCGCTGTGATAATGTCAGATAATGAGTGTAAACGAAGGGTCCCCTTATTCACCTTAGAATCCTTGTCATCTTCGGAGCGTATCGAAAGTGAGAGATCCATAAAGTCCTCATAGGTATGGGAAACCTGGAAATGCAAAGCGTTAAGAGCAAATAAAATCTAGGCAATGGTCACGTACGTGTTTGCATGATGCACATACTAGCATACTTGCTAATTTCCCGCCAAAAACCTGGTCGACAAACGGCACGAGTCTCTCGCTCTCTTTGATCGGTGTCAGTACTTCTGTTCGACTGTGAAGAGGTGAAATCCTTGTCGACGCTCCACGTTTTCGCTTTGGTCCTTTGGGAGGTGGCGGTTGACGCTTCTTGATGATCTATCGAGATATTAGAATCAAACCTACCACGATCGAAAGTTACTCACGTCTTGCTCCTCCATATACATCCCATCCAATAGATGTCGCAAGAGCTCATGCCCGTCTTGCTGACGAAACTAAAACTACCGTTGGGACTCGAGAGACGATGCGGAAACGCCTTACTCACGTCGAGATACTGATCATACTTAACACCTATGCGATGGAGAAGTTCCCTACATCACCCGTAAGGTGGTAGTACGCAATATCCCATTAGCACTCACCTCCCGCTCATCGCAGTTCGTTTGCGTGCGTCTCGCAGTTCCCAGGCTCGCTCTATTGTACGAATGAAGGACATACAGATGTCCATGCCAGTGGTGTACTCGATCTCGAACTCACCCCCACGCCCGTTGGTTAGCGCGGGGCTCCGTTGCGGGGCTACACGACCGGAGATGTCGCCCGGGACGCTGAATCGGGTCATATTTTCCAAAAGTGAGGTCGATATGAGCTGCGGCATTGTGTTAGGAATCGTCTTTGTGTCCACATGAAATCACTCGCCCCCTGCAAGGTGCTATTAAAGTAACAGGAATTACCCAGGTTAACCAAACCGGGATTTAATGCTTCCCCTGGCGATGAAATATTGTTGAGTAGCTTCTTGCTCATGTTGATAAATGCATTGCCGGTCCTTGATTTTATGGAAGGATCACCCTTCGCTACAACAGCCACTAAAGGCACAGGGAGGAAGTCCTATGAGAAGGTGGTCCTTGTGGAAATATATGAGAGCCGGGGGTCTGCTCACCATCCTTGGAACGTGACTCCTCGAGCGATCTGGTGTCCTTGAATGGTGCTGCAGGATTGGTTCTGTTGACTGGTTCTAATAGACATGAGCGTCGGTAGTCATGCATATAGACAGCAAACACGAAGATCATGGATACACTACGTACCTCTGTGTTTCTCATTTGACGAGGCGCCTCCTAGAGTGCCAGCCCTCGAGACGCTGCGTGGCGTGCCCATGTACTTCGCAGCAATTGGGGTCGCAGCAGCGCGGCTTGGAAGGGTGGCGTCTAAAGATAAGGACATGAGGGTCGGGAAGGACCTGTCGGGCCACGAGACGATTGGGGCCTAAGATGGAAGAACGAGCTGGTACGAGCTAGGTAATGACTGGGGATTGTTATAAACGCGATTGTAAATGAATTTGACCAGCTGTGGTCTGCGGGCGGAAGTGGTCAGGAAGCAACCTGCAAACCTTGGACGTGATCGCTGCCTCTGTCAGTGTCTGCAGTTCCCACTCAGCTCAGCCTTATCCAAAAATGCCACCACAAAAGCCCGTACCCCTCCCTGCAAAGGAAGCCGGGCTCTTCAAGACCCTCCTCGTTCGTCTCTATCTCCCCCGTTCGACACTCGCTTCTGACGCGTGATCACAGTCGCAGTACGAGTCAAAGCAGCACAAGAAGGCCACAAAAACAGCAGATACCATCTTAAAAAGGTTCCCGGAGCATGGAGGCAAGCCGCGCGTTCACCTGTCGAATTCCATCCTAAGTGAAATTTCAGAGACTCTCTCGATGAAAGGCCTTGTTCTCACTTATATGGGAAAAAAGGAGGAGGGTTGGGACCTCGTCAAGAAGGGGGTTCGATTCGACCTTAGCTCGCATATATGTTGGCATGTTTATGGGCTCCTGCACAAGAGCGACAAGAACTACGAAGAAGCGATGAAGTGCTATAACCAGGCTCTCAAGTTCGATAAGGTATGCGCCTTGCGCCTTGCGAACGCTCGCTTCTTACAGTTGGCAGGACAATATGAATATTTTACGGGACGCCGCGCAACTACAAGCGCAGCTACACCAATATGAAGTATTGCAGGAAACGCGACTTCATATTCTTAAGTTGCGACCCGGGCTACGTTCGAACTGGATTGGACTTATCGTCGCCTACCGACTTGCAGGAAATGTCCCGGCATGTCGAAAACTTCTGTCCGAATATCTCGCGTTCGTCAAGGTATGGTGTGTTAAATTTCCTGGTCACGACTCTGACATCCCCTCAGGACGTTCCTGCGAATGATGTCGAATACTCTGAACTAATCATCTATTACATTGATTTCCTTGAAGAACAGGGAGACCTTGGAGAAGCACTTGCTATGCTGCACCAGTACACTGAGTCTGGAGTCATCATGAATAGACTACATGCCGCGACTGTACGGCCGCGCTTGCTTCTCAAATTGGGTCGAATGGACGAAGCTGTCGAGGCGTACCGGGCTTTGGTAGATCGTAATCCGGACTGCTATGAATCATATCGAGATCTTCTCAAGAGCCAAGATATCGACCTAGGTGGGTAATTGTGCCGGACACCTACCGTTTGTATTGACTCGACTTCTAGATGCACTGACAGAGGAAACAACAGCACGAGCCCTAAGAATTTTGGACGACCTGACACAAAAATTCCCCAAGGCTCTCGTACCCCAACGGTTAGCCCTTACAATTAGTTCAGGCAACGACTTTTCGGGACGAGTGGAAAACTATCTGTTACGAGGGCTGACGCGGAACGTCCCTTCACTCTTCGTCGACATCAAGCCTTTGTACGTGGATACTGCTAAGCGAGAAATTGTTGAAAAGACCATCAAATCCTACTGCGAGCGCTTAGAGGCTGACCAAGGACTTGACTCGCATGGTAGGCACATCCTTCTCAGCAAACGTCTATACCAACATCCCTCTAGAACCCGAACAACCCTCCACATACGTGTGGACTCTGTACTTCCAAGCCCTGCACTATTCCTACTTGGGTTTGCACGAGCGAGCCGCCCAGCTCCTCGAACAAACCATCGCCCATACTCCTACACTCCCCGAGCTTTATATGGCGAGAGCGCGTAACCTCAAACGTGCCGGAGACTATATTGGGGCGGCAGCAGCTATGGAGGCCGCTCGTGCAATGGATGGACAGGATCGCTTCCTGAACACCAAGTGCGCGACCTATCGTCTGCGAGCGGGAGATATCGACGAAGCACAAAAGCTTTTTGGCATGTTCACCAAGAAAGACGCGCCTACTCCAGGGAACGATTTAGAGGATATGCAGAGCTTAAAGTACCTGCTTGAAGACGGAGAGGCACGGTTTAGAGCAGGGAAGTTGGCGATGGCGCTCAAGCGATTCAGGGCGGTAGATCGGGTAAGTCTTCGAGGCTTCGTGTGTACAATGACAATGACCAAGTAACTTTGCTGAAGCTATTCAGCGACATCTACGAGGACCAGTTCGACTTCCATGCCTACTGCTTGCGACGATTCACGCTCGTATCCTACCACCAGTCAGCGAAACCTCTCTGGCTATAGCCGGTTGCTCATGAAACGAACAGGCTCATCGCATGGGAAGAACGGCTACGAGCGCATCCCGCGTACATCCGCGCTGTCCTTGGTTCTGTCAAGGCAGGTCCGCTCCAAGGATTTACACATTCAAGACTCATTATTCCACATGTAGATCTATATTCGTCTCTTCGATGAACCTGAACTCGCTGCAGAGCAGACTGCTCCTCGTCGGTAATCCATGCTCGACCTCGTAGGTTGCGCTGACATAGCTGGCAGCTCCTGTCAATGAGGAAGAGAAGAAAGCTGCCAAAAAGGCGAGGAAGAAAGCGGCGAAAACCAAGGCCGAAGAGACCAAGAAAGGTTTGTACGAGTATTGATTATTCCTTCTCGACGGACGCTGACGCAGGAGCAGATGATGAGAAGGAGGACGCACCCGTTCAAAGAGTGGACGATGACCCTGACGGTCATAAACTGATCAAAGCCACCGACCCTTTGGAGCAAGCGGCTAAACTACTAGAACCCCTATTAGATCTCCCGCACAACAACCCGGATATCTGGGTGGCTATCTATGATATTTCCATACGACGAAGTATGAGGTTCGCTCCCCGGTGACCTTGATTATTGACATAGGACAATAGAAAAGTACCTACAAGCCCTTCGTGCTCTCGAAAAAGGTTATAGGCTGGCTCCTTCGTCTGGTCAACTCCATCGGCGAATCATATATTTCCATGGTACTAGTAAGCTGAGTTCTCCCCCCCTCCAGGCTATGCCTCACTTTTTGTAAGGCTCTTCTTGGGAGGGTGCCCCTGACGGGGTACTGGAAGTGTTGAAAGAGGGACTAGCACGGTTCTACCCCGACGACCTTTCCCCTAGTGTCAAGAACTCAACCTATCTCCAGCAACTTGGATCAGAAGGGCAAGCTATCCTTGCAGCCGCATGGGCAACACAACCAAGCGGCGGTTCGTTGGAACAAGCGGAGGAGACGCTCTTTACGGTGCTACAGGACAACGTTTCTCTGAACCCCAAGGTGAATATATGTTTCTTCTATTGGTATTTGGTTGCTTATCATGATTAGGTGGCTCTCGAATGTGTCGAATTCCTTGAAATTTCAAAATCATCACGACTGGAGGAGCTGCGCCAAGGACTACAAAAGCGCTTCCTACTTTCCACCGCATTCCTGTCAATGGAGGAACAGGCAGCGCTCAAGGATAAAGTTGGAGGACGGGTGGAGACAACCCCTGCAGAAACCCACACGACTGAGGAACCCTTGATTGACAGCTAGTGCTATTTACTGTGGAGAGACCATATATATGTACCTCTTCGATATTATACGTGGAGCATACATCAGAATCAGCACCACCTTTGGACATGTCATTCCTACAAAATACCTCAACTCCTCTGGTTCAGGCTAACAAGTACATGAATTTCAAAAAGTACCAAAATTGTTGGACATCGCAAGAAGTCAGAAGGGCTTTAACTAACCAAAGGGGGAACCTCTTCCTCATCACCGGCTTCATCCACCATTCCTTCAATCCCCTCCG
>Ga0307515_10019775_pt1 | contig 12082 bp, 17 predicted proteins | sample 17_EM_MG_FD_194513 | JGI IMG/M metagenome (GOLD analysis project Ga0307515, IMG submission 194513) | Populus trichocarpa ectomycorrhiza microbial communities from riparian zone in the Pacific Northwest, United States - 17_EM | ecosystem: Host-associated > Plants > Roots > Unclassified | place...
GCTTTAGGTAATTGATCAATCTACTTCTCGTAAAGAAGGAGAAAAACTCAATGTAATGGAGTCGCACGTATCGGAGGAATTATTTAAGACATACCAAAAAAAAAAAAAACTTAAAAACATTAAAAAAAAATCTAAAATAAAAAAATATTTAAATTTTCATAAAAAACATGTCATACGAACCGAACATGTATGCAAACGGGAAATTATGCTTTACATGGTTTTTTTTGGAAAAACCTCCACTGTTATCATTCAATCGAGTTCTTGTATTTTTCTTTTTTTTAGCTGACTGGCTCTATCTTGCCAAACCGGAGAGGTTACTCAATGAGAAGGGTGTGGATGGTGGGAGTGAGAAATGACATAAACAAAAATAAAAGAACAAATAATGATAATCACTCCAGTGGCAAAGAAAATTACTCAGTACGTTGAGATAAATTTTCATTTTTAAGAGATTATACTTGATTGGTTGAATTTGAAAATACATGATTGAATTGATAATAGAGATGCTATTTTAACTAATCCGGGAAAAAAACTGGAAGTGGATAATGGGTTTAGCTTATTATTTTGTCATGCAAATTTATGGTCAAGTGTTTGATCTCATAAATTTCAAGTTATCAACTATGTGAAGCACGGAACATCTAGTTTTACTTGCGTGACGTGAAAGAAATAAAAGACAAACAGACGGGGAGTCCAGGGTGGGAGATAGAGTTGAAAATGTCTGCTCGCCCAGTACTGGAAAAGCATCCCATGGTTGCACTGTGGAATTAACACGAGCACAGAGAGGCATTTCTCATTTTTATTCCACTACCTGGGTGTTTGGATTACCTCGCTATTATTTATACAGGCCATCTCGTAAGCAAGTTGAAACGTAGGCATATTAGCTCTCTATCTGTTCCTCCCAGTTTACGACTTATGGAGCTGTAGAGGCAATGAGTTGGTTACAACAAATACCGAGCTCAAAGCCATCAGTCCACCTGTCAAACCAAACATCAATAGTTGCTCCGTGAACACGGAAAGGAAATTTTCTGAGATAGGATCCATGAGTAATGATGAGTCAAAGACTTGCTTGCTCAAATTACGATCCATGGCCTTTGTTTTCATTCAGTTTAAGGATTTTTCTCAGTTATGGAATGAGCAATGTAACTTTACTCACCTGAAAGTGAAGGAGCCATGGCAAAATCGTATTGGGGAAGCAGTACTCCGGCTGCAATAGGAATGGCGACAACGTTATACGCAATTGCCCATGATAAATTTTGGTACACCTTGGCCATTGTTGCTCGTGAAAGATCCAGGGCATCTACGACCTGTCATGACATATATCAGAACCATCCACGAGGTTTTTATCTTGGTTCTACTCACTATTAGTTATTAATTGAAAATCCCAGTAGTATCATCAATGGGTAGAAATTTCATGCCTGAAAAATACAATCTCATTTCTTCTTCTTTTTTCAATTTCCAGAAAGACAAATCTCATATTTAATTGTTGGACAAGGACTACAACATTCTCAAAATTCAATGCCATTGATAATGGATTAAATGATGAAGTGCCAAGAAGCTTCGTGGCTCAACAACACCCATTCCCCCTCTTGTAACTGAAAAAAAAATCGGATGATGAAGTTGGTATCGCCTTGATACTCTTAGCGACAAATAATGCCTATGAGTAATATGAATCATAATACAGGGAAATGAAATTTCAGGATTCATCATTCATCAACAAAAAGAGATTAGTTTAAGAAATTTTATCAGAAAAGCAAATCTTACCTGTGAAAGCCTGTTGCCAAGAAGTACAATGGATGCAACATCAGATGCAGCATTTTCTTGAGCTTCATTCTGGATGGCAATCCCAACATCGGCAAGAGCCAAAGAAGGTGCATCATTTATCCCATCACCTACCTTCAAAAACCTAACAGTCAGCTGCGTATGGTTTCCACCAGTAATAATTTTAACTTCAATGTGTTGACAGAATAGGCATCATATTTTACACTTTCTAATCTCATGTTTACAGTATGGTTTGACTGCGAAAATAAAAAAAACCACTGCAGAACTATATTTGTAGCATCCATAGCAGTTAGATTTAAATGCATGGAGAATTCACACTAATTCCCATATAGAACAATGAGTTGCAACAGCATTTCTTCAGTGAAAATATTTCAAGAACTCAAGTTCTCCTCCAATTAACTTCGGCTGCACGCAATATTTCACTGAAAAGAATGACCGGATTTCTTAACCAGATGAGATGATTGTTGTGATATTGTTTTGTCAAGGTCAAAATAAAATTCTGGAAGCACTAGAGAGAGAGAGAGGCTACCATTGCAACCCGATGCCCTGCTGCTTGAAGACTTGTTATAGCTTTATATTTTTGCCTCGGATTCAAGGATGCATTGATAAATTCACTACCTATCCCAACTCCTTTTTGCTATGGTTGCAACTGCTTCTTCTCTGTCTCCTGATAAGAGGACCATGTTGATACCGTTCTGCTGGAGCCTACCTATCAGAGCAAAACAAAGAAGAGAATAAAGCAGCAAACCATGTGCTTGGATGGCAAGTAGAAGATTTTAAGTCGATATGCATGATGCAAGGATAGTAAATTGATTTGTTTTCAGTATCCACACAGCTTGTTAGTTATCATCCAAGTTCTGCAAAAAGCACCTAATAATTAGGATGAAGTACTGAAGTAAAAATCCCCTGCTCAGCTTGTATCGAAGCTCCTATCATGATTCAAGATCCAGGGAATACTCTAGAATTTCTTTAGTGGTTGGCCAATATTGTCACTGACTGACCATTGACAAAGGCAAAAGAAAAACATCAGGTGCATTGTGCATCACTAAGATTGTCTTGAAGAGTTCAAAGCAATGCTTCTGTTTGGATTTTAGAAAACAAAGTATTTACCAAACAACGATCAGGAAATAACAACAACCATTTCACTAATTCTAGTTGGAGATACTGAGGACAAGTCTGCTAGTCATGGAAAAGAGAAATCAAATTGGAACTTATATTTACGAAACCCGAATCCTGGTACACATGTTAAGAAAAAAGGAAAGCTGTCATAGCAACTTGCAACAAAATTCACTCAGAATTGTCATTTGAGAAAGAAATTTACTTAATTACAGTAGATTCAGCATCATGGCACAAACCGTCAGATATTGCAATAGCACCAATAATGCCTTCCCCTTCACGTCCAACATAGACAACTGTTTTTGAATAGCTTGATGATGACATCCCTTCTGATGACTGATACATCACTTCAGTTTCCAGATCCTTTAGATCAGACATGCTTGTCCTTCTCTGGAATCGTTCCTGAACCCAATCCAAAGAACCTACTGCAACCAAACTTCCATCTACCTCAGCCAAGGTTCCAAAACCTGGTTCTGTCAATTGCCCTCTTGTTACCGGGATAGTCAATTTCAATGATTCTGCTTTATTTACAATAGCCCTTGCAATTGGATGCAATGCTGTTTTCTCTACCGCAGCTGCCATTTGAAGAATTTCTGATTCTTTGTAAGAGATGGAGGACACAGCAGAAACGGCTGGTTTTCCTTCAGTAAGGGTTCCTGTCTGAAAATTGGAAAATGGGCAAGGATGGAGTGTGAAGGTTCTCGATGATCAAGAGTCAAATGCAACAACCTCATGATTTATTTCCTATGTCAATCTCAATTCACATGTGTGCAGTGTGTATTGTGTGTCTGTTGACAGAGAAAGAGAGCATAGTTCTATTAAATGTAGAAATAACCTTATCTAGAGCAACATAATTAATGCTTGCTAAGCGTTCCAATACATCCCCTCCTCTTATTAGAAGTCCCTGCTTTGCTCCTAATGTTTTCAAAAGAAAAGGGGCTTTGCGTTTCTAAAAAGAACAGTGACCATTAAAAGGAAGATATGAGACTTTGCTTCTGTTATCATTAAAATGGAGAAACTACAATCTCATAATGGCAAGTTACCACTACATTAGAAGTGACTTTGTATACAGCTTATTAAACTTGAAAGAAACAACTGACAAGTTAGACAACATACGAAGCAATGTTCCAACTAGGATTGCAGTGGGTGTGGCAAGTCCCAGTGCACATGGGCAGGAAACTATCTGGAATGAAAATGAATGTTACAGTCAAGAAATATAAAGAAATTGTATATACAGCTTCAAACTCAGTTAAATAGTTCATCATGGTTAGGTTGGGGAATAAATTCATATTCACTAGGAGGAAGTCCACTCACCAAGACATCCACGGAAAGTTTCAAGCTCAACAGCAAAGGATCTCCATCCGGTCCAGCAATATCATTGAGCAAAACATCAGGAAAAAAATGTGAACCAGTGTAATACCTGAATGTGCATGCAACAAAGTGTGAGAATCAAGAAGGATAAATCTATGAATTTATAATTACAACAACTTAAACCCAATGCTTTAGCGAGAACTAAACGATATTATTCAAACAAGAAGCAAAGAAAAATTCAAATTAAGACATAAGTTCATGACTGATTAAAATCACTCCCCACTCCTGTCAGACCGAAACATGAGTTATCTGCATCAAGTTCAAGGCTAGCACTGATAAATGGAAATCAATAACGCAAGCAATCTAAATTTAGTGATCTAGCAAATGAGGAAAATTAAAATATGGATTTGTGTGGTATAAATAAAGGGAACAAGGTCTCTTAGCTAGGTAAACACGATACCCAACAAAGAATGTGCTCTGTTATGCCATTGTTGAGTTTGATAAATCAATAACATCGCTATCACCAACCATGTTGCATCCTAGATTCCAACAAGCTGATAATAACAGGTGCTATAAAAGGTGGGAAACAAACCCTACCAAAATGAAAAAGTTACTGCAGATATAGTCATTACACTATAAACAAAAGGTCCAGCTATTGAATCTGCAAGCCTTTGTATAGGCGCCTCATTGCCTTGAGCATCCTCAACCTGAAATTACACCATATAGCTTTAACAATAGTAAAAAAAGTTTGAAGCTACTGTCAGGTTATAATTCCCAAATACAATAAAACAGTGAGCAGCATTCATCTAGAGGTGAACTTTCATACAGCCAATAAAGCTGAAGGCAGACCTTGGAGCTGCTCACGCAAATGTAACAAGTTGATGCCACAAGACTCGAAAGAATCATTTTAACATTTCATGCATGCCATTATCATGAAGTCTGAATCCATGGTTTTATGTTTAAGAAGACTGATCAAGACTAAAAAATAGAACTACTTTCTCGCTCTGCTTTGCATTATTGTCTAGTAATCAACTCAATTCAGGTCAAGCCTCAATACCAAACTAGTTGAGATCAGCTTCATGGATCTGCATCCTTTTATTTATTTATTTATTTATTTTTTCGGGCTAAAACACATGCATACTGAACTCCATTATTAATTGAATTTACTTTGTTGCATACTCAAAGCACAATTATGCAAAAAACAATTGGTGATGGGTACCATAGACAGGCTACACATTTTTCTACACTTACAAATGTTTAATTCTTTCCCTTTTTATCTATATCACCAATACTTGCATCTGCACTCAGTTGGTATAATAAGCAGAGCTCATTTTCAAAATGTAAATGAACCATTCCAAAAAATGTCATGGGAATCTTGTTTAGGGTCACACATTGAGTTACTATGAAGTAATAAAAAAAATAAAAGCAAATCCGTTTATCCATCTGTATTATTTGCTTTTTACTCTTTTAACAAGAGGGAGACAAATGAAAAAAAAAAAGAAACAGTGAACATACCATACAAATGATACTAGATATTGTTGAGTTGGAGCCAACAGACAATGCCTCTATCCTTAAAGGACCATCCTGAAACATATTTTAAGAAATGCTGATTGTCAGCAATGCAATAACAAAACATAAAAGGAAAGGGCTACAAAAGAACAGGATTTTATATTCCATGTTCAAAAGAGTTACTTTAGCCTGAGATATTGACATAAATTAGCAACACAATTTTACAAGACAACTTTGGAGTTCCACGGTATTTTTACTGTGATAACCCACAAGGTTAATCCCAATCATCTGAAGGTAATAAATGCATCAATACAAAAAGTGCCACCCAGATCGCAAATATAAGCAGTGATGGGATACATTGCAATTTAAAAATATAATCATACCCAGTTTATTGTTCCAGCTGAGACTTTGAGCCCTTGAATACAGGCAGTGATTCCCCAGTAAGCATGGATTCATCAACAATACTTCTTCCTGCAAGAACACTTCCCTATGACAGGAATATTTAATGTCAACAGAATCAAACATGAATGCTACTGGGATTCAAATGACATTGCAAATTGAAATGCTGGCCACTTATTTGTCAAATAATCAGCAAGTTCCTTTTGGTTTGAAAAGAAACTATGCAACCTTTCGGTTTGAAAAGAAACTATGCAACTCTATATAAAAAATAGGTCTATGGACTTTTGTATGAATCCATTAAAAAGTCATTGGTAAGTAGATGGAGCAAGCTAGTTGAATATCTGAATACACAAGCATTTCAACGATTGAAAATGTGAAAGAAATGTTTTTTACATTGTTTGTAACATTTCATGAATATAGATATAGAAAGTAGCAATTACAGATATACCATATGCATTATATCATTGAAGCATAATTTAGGATCACTTCTTTCACTACCTCTAAAGATTCCTGCTTGTGACAAATATCAAAATCTACTGCAAATTTATGTCAAGTCTTAAGAGTGTTGTAAACAAGGAGCGCATTCACAAACTGCATACACATCCAGAGACTTGGATCAATGAAAAAAAGAGTTACCGTATATAAATTAAGCACTGAAATATGAGAAAAGAAAATCAAAATATAATTTTAATACCATGAGAAATTTGATAGAGATCATGTGATGCTTTTACATCTACAGGAATAGTTTCTCCAGGTAGAACTAACAGTGACTCCAACTCGAACATCATCAGTGGGGACTTCAGTGTAAATAGCAGCAGAGCGAAGAACAGTATCCGTAGGGGAATTGCTATCTGATGAAGAAATTACAAGTCGTGACTGAGTGGACATGAGTGACTACAAGATCAATGAAATCACACAGGTTATTACATAAACACTATATTATTAAAGCTTACTTGGTATAGTTTAACAATAAAATTCATCCAACTTGCAGTTAACAATAAAGTCTATCAATGACTTGTTTTGATCGCTCAACAATGTTGGAATTAATTTTGAAGGGTAAATTCAATGTCTTTTTAGTTCTTCTAGATGCATGTATAAGTATTAATGATTTGATTATCCAATATCTAAAATTCTCTATAGACTATTATAAGGATGTGTCATGAAAGTATTGTAATCTCAATAATATCAGTCCAAGTTCACGGGACTTCCTATGATATGAATGAGATATGTTTCTTCAATTATTTCCAACAAAGTGGCCTCGGAGATAGTTCGGTTTGGTGTGTGTTTAGAGGGATTAGAGCATGTGTGAGTGAGAAAATAAATATCTTCCTACAAACACTTCCTCTTTCTCTAACAAAAGATCCTTTCCTTGGTAACAAAGTGATATCAGAGCCCAACAAGAGAATTGGAATCTTGCATGAAAAGAAATAAAAGATGCCTAAGAGAGAGGCTTAGTGCAAGTTGACAATTCTCAACACAAGAGAAAGTGTAGTACAAATGACATTAAGAAATCTCTTTCTAAAGAAAAAGATAGAAAATGGTCAGGGAGCCATGTTATAAAAAAAGACAGCAGCATGATGAAGGGTGAGCCAAAACAAAAGCCACTTGAAAAGTCAAATCTTTCAAAAGCCACTTTTGAAAAGTCAAATCCTGAAAAAAAATGTTTGGTTAGAGAAATGTGACAGCAGGTCACAAGAAAAGAAAAATGGTTATGGGTAGCCATGTTCAAACAAATACAATTATTGAAGACAAGCAGATGACAATGAGATGCCATTAGCTAGCCATGATAAAAAGAGTGACTAAAACAAAGATGCAAGAAAGACCTTAATATGAAGAAGGAAGATTCAAAATATAGTGGCAAAAATGTGGCTATTCAAAAAAAAAATAGAAGAAGATATTGAATTGTTTGTCATCAACAAAAGATGAGAAAGGTGTAGTAATCATGACGAGTTGATCCTCCAGCACAATCCAAATTTCAAGAGTTATGAGATTTTAAAAAATAACAAGGTGTTAGAATTGATTTTGAATTATGCATTCAAAGTGTCCTTTTAGTTATCCTAGGCACATGTATGTAGGAGATGTGACTATCTAAATATCTAGAATTATCTATAGACTACTATAAATAAAGTATTGAAAGAGTTGTATTCAAAGTCCAAGTCCTTTGGGAATTCCACGGTTATGCCCAATTCCTCAGTTATGGGAGTGATATGATACAAAAGAGAATTGTCTTCCACCATGCTTCCCTTCGACCTTTCTCCCCTAATTTTTTTCTAACAAACAAGAGAACAAAAGAACCAATCTAGAGCAGCTAACCATGAATTGAGCCCAACATAATGAAACTTAACCAAGTTTGAAAAAACATCAGCCATCAATGCTTAGTCATGCATGCTCCTCACAACAAGCAATGTTCTCTTGTATGTTGAAAAATAAATATTGCCTTTGTTGTCTTCACATTGGCAATAGTAATCAGTCTAAAATCAACACTGTGATATTGGAACAATGCATTGAATGGAAATCTATGAAGCATATCGCATCACAATGTTTCAGAAACTAATGAAGCTTTCTACTGTTCAGGGTTAAATCAAATTTCCATTAAATGGCCACTACCAGTGTTATTCAACTACGAATGTAAATGAACCCAAAGCAACCAAGGTCAAAGGACACGGAAAGTACAGGAGGAAAAAGGACCAAGATTGTCTCAGCTTGAAGAAATGACAGTGTTTATGAGTACAACAAACACCAAACAGATAAACAATTTACCGGGAATAAAAAGAGTTGGGTTTCACATGGGAATCAACTAAGCATCCCATTTACTTCTTTCACTAATAGATATAAAAGTCATTACTACTTACAAGAAGTTCATTCATATCACTAGATGCCCTGATCCTTGCCTTTTCTTCAAGAGAACGTCCTAGAAGCACAAAACCAAGAAGCATGACCTGCACGCTAAAAAGCAATAGCCACCCATGAGAAACTTGTTAGTGAGACATAAAGTAAAAGCTAACTTCTGGCTTTAATACACAGAAAACTAGTGGCTGATACATGTAAAAAGGTTCTTATATAATAAGATGAGTGACAGCATTTGAGACGTCTCAACAAGATCAAGGAGTAAACTTTAGCTGAGTTAAGCATTATGTCAGACTCAGTTTGGAAGATTAAGTACCTTTCTCATACAATTAAAAAACATAAAACAAAAACTTTGAGAAGAAAATGCAAATGCTGAAAGTAAGCAAGTCACCGGTTACTCAAAGAAAGATGCATCCCATTCGAGCTCAGGGCTGAGAAGTGAGATCTACACAAGAGAAGAATTCAGCACAAAAAACTTAGCAAAATGAACTCTTTTGCAATGTGAGCAAAATGAAAATCTTTGCACTGACTAGGGTCTCACCACGCTGATGATAAATGCAACAACAGATCCGAATCCCACAAGAGAATTCATATTTGGTGATCCCTTCTTGAACGCCCTTAAACCATCAACAAGCAAGTCTGCAAAAGATTTCGAAGTAAAAAAGATTTTATCAGAATTGTGATTGCTAGTCTCAACATTAGGGAGTCAATTACACTTTGTCAGTTGTAACATACCAGTAAAATATCAACACATTCTAATTTGAAAGAAGAAATACGATAGTCAGTTAGCAAGAATTGTAATGTCAGTGAGTATAGTAAACAGGTTTTGAGGCGTAAAGATCATTATTTTTAAAATATTAATTGCCTCCACTGTATTTGTTGCATGGTTAAAGCAATATATCTTCAGGATATAGCAAAATCTTAAACTTATAAACAACAACTTCTTTATTTTGTTTATGGTATAAACATAAACATAGAGTTTGTAGAGAAAAATTAGGGAGAGAAGAAGATTGTTTTCTAATAAATTTTTGTCAATATCAAACTAGTATTTATAAAGAAAATAACACTCTTTTAAACCAATATATCTGTAGAGTTTAAAGACACACCTCTACCTTCAAATTAATTTAACAACTTGGCAAGAGATGTCATGCATAATTAATTAATTCTGAAAATTAATTAATTAACTTAAATTAAAGTACCAAGTGCCATTATATATATATATATATATATATATATATATATATATATCAATTTTACTTTTCCCTCCAAATCTTCCCTTCAACATCCAAATCTATTGATTTAGTGTCCTTGCATTATAAATTACAACAAAACCTCTTTATCTTTTTAATGTGAAATAAATTTCTCTTTAACTAATAATATTCAAGCTATATTTTATAATAAGAATGTTAAGCAGTGACCCAAATTTAATAAACAACAAAACTTTACCAGATTGCACGATTGGTACCAAATAAAAAATAACAGAGTATGCATGATCAAGTGAATTCTGGCTCATTCCTATGCAGGTGATATATAAGTATAACAAGCTTGAGAAAAGTGATACTGCCAAGGCAACTAAGTACCTCTTCCTGGTCCCAGAAGAGCTCCCAGAGCTAAGCCTCCCTTCACATACGAACTATGCAGCACCTGCGAAACGAACCTACACCAAAAACCACATATAAGCAGGTCACAAAAAATTCAATTTTCAACTTACATCATCTTCACTTGACATCTTGAAAGTAGCACGAGTCAGGGATTATGATTGAAATGAATGCATTACATTGCATGCATGTTAGAGTGTTCGTATGATTACCATGACCAGCGTGAATCCCGAGAGAGTGCAAAATATGAGAAGCATGAGATCCGCAACACACAGCAACCAAAGTCCACGCAAAAAGCACACTATTCCTACTCTTAACGATCAACTCCTTCTTTTTAATCATATCTTTCCACATTTTTACGTTTTCTGCTACTCCACTACCCGATACCCTCTTCTTCGCTTCAAATCCGCACTCACTCAATCTCTTCGCCAAACTCTCTGCAACACTCCCCGACATTTCTCCCTCCAACAACGCCTCCGGTTTCAACTTCACCGCCGCTGTCTCGGTCAACATGTTGACCACGGCGGATTCAACTCTCTCGTCTGCGGAGAGTACGATTTGACGCGCGAAACACACGCGCCGCACATTATTCCGGTTACATCAAGGAGAATCGCCGAATTGTTTTTCTTGTTCGGAGCTTGAAACGCAGCGTTTTGAAGGTTAGTTTCGGTTTGGAGAGAGCTTGAGAGGGTGAAGTTAGGGATCGCACGTGGCCGGAGAGCCACGCGGCCGTTTAGAGTTGCCAGCACTGAAATCAATGTGGTCAAAACCGAAGCAGCGCTTCGGGTTCGGAGAGACGACGAGAAGCAAATTGTTAACCATTTTGAGATATAAATTAAAGTTTTAGAGAGAGAAACTGTGGAGGAGACAACACAGAGAGAGATTGCATTGATGGTGGTTAACGGAGGTGGTCAAGAAGAGGAGACCATTGACTAGGTAATCGTGGGCGAATAGTGTCTTGCCACGTGCGATGATTGTTATCAATTTGGCCTTTAGCGCGAGCGCCAGGATTTAAGTTGGTCCATGCTGGATTTTCCTCACCCGTGTTTGATCTAGAATGTTTTTTTAAAAAACAAATTCATCACTAGTCTTCACTTTTAATTAGATCGAAAGTGTGAAAAACTTTTTTCACCTAGCTAATATCTATCAATACCCGGCCAATTAATTTTATAAAAATTAATAAAAAAACTAAAAATAGGGGTAATTTTATTATATCTCTCCTCGTAAACATTATTTATTATAATATTTTTTTTTTAATTTTATTTTTTAGTCTATTTTTTTTTAATTTTATCATTCAACATTAGATTTATTAATTTTATTAGGGATTAAACTTCTTTTTTTTTCAATTTACTTTTTATAAGGTTATCTCAGTCTCATGACCCGAACCGCAAGTTTGACAAGTTAACTCTGTTAACCCGAGAATTTTTTTTCATCCTAATTGACTTGTTTTTTCAATTTCATTCTTCAATATTTAGTGGATCAAAAATTAAACTTCATGATTTATTTCGGTTTGCTTTCTGCGAGGT
>Ga0307515_10019776_pt1 | contig 12082 bp, 6 predicted proteins | sample 17_EM_MG_FD_194513 | JGI IMG/M metagenome (GOLD analysis project Ga0307515, IMG submission 194513) | Populus trichocarpa ectomycorrhiza microbial communities from riparian zone in the Pacific Northwest, United States - 17_EM | ecosystem: Host-associated > Plants > Roots > Unclassified | place...
TAATTTTTTTTTAAAAAAATCATTTAGTTTTTTATATAAAAGATATCTAAATGTATTTTAAAATAAAAATTATTTTAAAAAATAACTATTACAACAATATTAAATTCACCCAAGATTTTTAAGGGGAATAGTCGATGCTAATTGAAATCATGTTCATTGATTTACTTGTTCATTTTTTTAATCATTTAGTTTTTTTATATAAAAAATAAAAAATATATCCAAATGTACTTTTAAATAAAAATTATTTTAAAAAATAATTATTACAACAATAATAAATTCACTCAATATTTTTAAGGATAAATGTTTGTGCTAATTGAAAACATGTTTATTGATTTACTTGGAGCTTAGAACAATAATTGAGCTGCATGAAAGGCTGTTAAGGGTTGTTTTTTAAAGTATTTTTTAATAAATTAAAATAATAATTATTTTATTTTTTAAAATATATTTTAACATTACATCTAAAATCATAAAAAATTAATTAAAAAAATTAAGTGGAAGGCGAGTTCGCAAAAGCTGAACCATTTCTTATCACTGATGTTGTTTCACCGCAAACAATTACTGTGAAGCAACACCTCAGGCGAGGTAAATTCAAGACAGTTTACAGGGACTCAAGGTAAATATCACGGATAAAAAGATAGAATGGGCGAACAGTACGCGGAGAACAATATAAAAGTTGACAGTCAATAGTAGCCAGGCATATTCAATGTTAATTTTGGCTGGATTTCAGATTGTAGTTTAGTTTTTTAAATAGATTTTATTTTGTTTCTAATTCAACTAATTAACTAGCTTCCTTTTCTTTTTCTTTTTAACAATTAATTAACTATAAAATTTAAAAACAATAATACTAAAAGAAGCTATAATCAACGGATAAGTACGACGTAGAAAAAGGTTCGAGGGTCCACGCCATACGCATGAGAAAGGTTCCACCAAGGCAACGACAGTAGGATAGACCAACATGCCTTATTTGCACCTTTTTAAGGTGAACTTCCAGATTGCAAAATGCTTTTGCATGGACAACATGCGCTGCGAAGCTGCCGCATCTCGCCTTCTTGGATGCAGCTGTTGACCAACAGGATCTGTTTGTTTTTTATTTTAAAAATGTTTTTAAAATAAAATAAATTTTGTTTTATTTTTTTCTTTATATTAAATTAATATTTCTTAATGTTTTTAGATATTTTGATATACTAATACTAAAAATAATTTTTTAAAAATAAAAAAATATATTATTTTAATACATTTATAAACAAAAAATAGTTTAAAAAATAATTGCAATTATATTTTCAAACACCTTGTCTAAAATAATTTGGGAGTGTGGTAGCGGTTGCTTTTCAAAATGCTTTTTATTCTAAAACACATTAAAATAATATTTTTATTTATTTTTTAAAAAATTATTTTTGACATTAGCATATTAAAATGATTGAAAATATTGAAAATATATTAATTTAAAGTAAAAAAATAAAAAAAAAATTTAATTTTTTTTTGTGAAGAACAATGCAATTTCAAATATTGCTTAAATGATGGGCAACATGTACCGACTATCGGTCCAGATCCACACTGTCTCGTGCAGCAATAATCATCCACACAACATCCACTTGTCACTGCCAAAAGTCCCTGTAGGAGAAATTTCCTCAACTTGAATAGCAGCAATTGTATTGAGCAAATACAGGAGGTAAAAAGGGAAAAAAAAAGTGGAATAACGCATTTTATTTTTAAGGCCACTGTGCCATTTTCATGTTGATTGTGCTCAATTTTCAACTAAATCATCATTGTGGACATCTCAACACGGGGAAGGAAGATGATTGCAATGCTTAAAAAGCTGTATGAATTATAAATACTAATGATGTAGCGTAGAGGTGATGCCCAAACCCCATCATCCAAGCTTCTCAAGCGTTTCCTTTTCATTGCGTTTACTACAATCTTCTCTTTTTTGGCAAGAACAGAGGTTTTTAAAAATATTTTTTTGTTGATATATATTAAAATAATATTTTTATATTGTTTTTAAAATAAAATATTTAACTTTATCACATTAAAACATTTCAGAAATATATAAAAAAATAATTTTAAATAAAAAAACTAATTTTCATGAGATATTGTTTGGAATGTAATTCAAAACGATGTATTAATCTTAAACATTATCTGTTTTTCCTACAATTTTTTCTAATATCCATTTTAAATCAAATTATAAAACAATAAAACCATACTTTTCAACACTTGTACACAGGTAGGTTTTAAGAATAATAGATGTTTTTTTTTTTTAAAAAAAAAAAGCATTACAGCCTTTTGCTACAAATCGAAATTGTACACACAAAAGGTCCACTTTAACTACCTTGTACAAGGCTCCACTAGATCCCAAATTCCATAATCACCCGCTCCTCCTCCGCTATATCCGCGGCAGCAAGGTATTTTAAAATTTTCTTTACTTTATGACCAAATTGCCCTCCAGTATTACCCTCAATTTCTGTCTGGCTCCCTCACTTTCCACTTCTCTTTCTGGTAGCCCCTCTCCTTCTTTCTTTTTCTCACAAGTTCCTCTCGTAATCAAATCAAAATCACTTCACTTTGTCACTGGCCCCAAACAGCAACGCCCTTTCTCCCTCTATTATTTCCATTTTCATTTCTGACACCCAAAAAATCACATATTTTCACCTCACTGCTATTTCATTTCCTCCCTCAAAGCCGCCCTCTGACGCCGTTACTCACTGCGGCCCTGTAAGATTCCGTTTTACAAAAGAAACTTTCTTAAATTTCGGTTTCGTAGTTGTACTTTTTTTAAAAAAGAACTGTTAATTCTTTTTTGAATTTTGAAATCCGCTTGAGAAACTTGATTAATCACTCACTAATGCTGCAGTATCTGCTTTTAATGGTAAGTGAATTAATTCTTAGATCACAATTTCAAAAAATATAATTACTGGCTTCTTGTTTTGGTTTCTTTTTAATGGCCCCAATCCCCAAGTGTCATTAGAGATTTTTGACCGTTAGCAGTGCAAGAGAGGAAAGAAAGAACAGTGAACTTTTTTTTTTCTTGCAAGTGAAGCTTGCATTTCCTTCCCTTCCCTTTCTTTTAATTTCCTTTCTTTGTTTCTTGATTCTGTTTGGTTCCTGAGAAAGTAAAGGGAACGGAAAGGATAAGGCACGAAACTTGTTCAGGTGCATGTGTTGTTTTTTTTTTTCCCCTTCTTTTTGGAAACTTTCAATTACTGGCAACTGTGTGATTTTTCAATATCAAGTTTTCTTTCTCTTTCCTTTTTCATTAGTTTCTCAGCAACCAAAAAGTGTTTTTTTTCCTTGCTCTTTAAAACGTGATTAAGCCAATTTTCTTTTCTTTTCCATCAGTTTCTCAGTCTCCAAACAGTGTCATCTCCTTTTCTATTTTACTTTCTCCGGAATTGCAATTGAATCTTCCTTTTCGTTAATCACGATGTTGTTTTGATTATTAAAGGCTAACAATATCAGATTCTGTTTGTGTCAGATTTATTTATTTTTTAAAGTGTGGTGGTTGATGGATATAGAGAGGGTTTTGGGGTTTTTGAGAACCGGAAATGGTGGGGTAGTTTGGTATTTTTGAAGGTATAGCTTAGTGAACTAAGGAACAGATCATAAGCCCTGACACATGCATTAGACAATTGTTTTGTTTTATGTTTTTTTCTTAAAAAAATTAATGCAAATTTATATTGTTGAATTTGATAGCTGCTCTCTTCTTTCTTGCTTCTTCGTCTACATTAAGTAATTGACATGTTTCTTATGTTTTTTAACTACTCATTTATTTTTTGCATGTGTGCGGGCGTGTTATTGTGTTGCTCTGTTTTTTTTTTTTTTTTTTTGTCGTTCATATTTAAACTTACTGTTTTAATTCAAGTATTTGTCTAGCAATCGAATCTGATCACTTTTTGGATGTGGGGTTTCGAAATTAGATTCAGTTATGTACTTTTTGCTATGTTACTCTCATGTTTCTCAGGCCAGTATATCTCAGGTTTCTTAAATTGTTAATTGGTTTTATGTTTGATAACGTGATGGTTTTTAAGTACCGAACCTGTTTTTTTTTTTTTTTTGCTTTTAGGGTTTTCCAGTGGGAATTCATAATTATCACCACCTTGTTGCATGCTTTCCTTTTCACTTTGTTAGATATCTTGATCTTGATGTGGTGGTTGTGTGTGTGGGTGGGGGATTGGAATCTTTGCTCGGTGAATGTGTTATAAGGTGAGGAGATCATATGTAGTTGTTTGTGGACTAATGACCGTTGTCCTTTTATTTTCTTTTTGCTCATCCCCTCTCCGGGTAATCACTATTGTCATTATTTGTGTATGAGTTGCTGCATTCCTCTTCAAATCTTTCTTCGTAAAATTATAATCATGGTTTCCCCTTCTAATTTCTTACACAATTTAATTTCAGGTTCAGTGAGATCCCTTCTGTACAAGGAGTGATAAAGCACGGGATTGTGAACTACCATTTTTTATGAGTTACAAATAGTGGTTCTGGTTTGAGATAGACAGATGAAGAAACTATTCTTTTTCAGATCTTCTTCCTCCAGTGCTGGAAACAACAATACTAGTTCTCCACCGTCTGCAGATAAGCAAGTTTACTGGGAGGCACCATTCCAAGGTAAGCCAAACAATCACAATGATGATAATGTTCAGTGTAATTTTTGGAGCCTAAGGGGACTATTGTCAAAATCAGGAAAGCAAGCAGATGATAACCAGAGCACCAGCAACAGCTTGGGTCTTAGAAGGAGCCGCTCATTGTCATCAACTGCCTTTCTTGATGATGGGAAGGGGAAGGGGAATTTTCCTTGCATAGATCAAGCTAGAACTCCTCCTAGCAGTTCTAGTGGTGCTCATCAGCAACATGATCGCTCATCTCAGTGAGAATTTTGATCCCATTAATATCACATTATAAGGATGCATCTACAGATTATTTAGTGAATTTGAATACAAGTTTGTTTGCATATAACTCCTGTACACTTTCTTTTTGAATTGCTTCCTGAGGTTAATTCAAATGTTTTCCAATTTAACACAGCAGGAACAATCTTTTTCCTGAGAGGCGAGCCAAAACAAAACGATTTGAAGTGGCAGCCACTGGCCTAGAGAAATCTGGTTATTCCAATTCCCATCATGATTCATCAGGAAATTCTACTTCTAGTAACGTCTCAAGTAAAGTTGTGGATCGCTACATTGATGGAGAACAGCAGCAGGAAATGAGCAAGCCCAAAAATAGTTCACAGAGAAGTTTTATTGGAAGCAGAAATGCTGATGGAAAACTTCCTCCACGAGTCCAATACATAGCCCCTACTTCACCAATGGATAACATCGAAGATAAGCCCAGGTCTCACTCATTTCGGGAATATGGAGGGACTCGGCAGAAGTTTTCTTCAAGAGATTGGGTGGCTAAAGGATTTGGCCATGAATCTCCACGGAAACTTGCAAGGAATGTCATGGAGAGACTCTCCCTGGGGCGTTCTTATCCTAAATCAAGTCCAAAGGAGCTCGCCTGTGATATTCCAATCACAATTGAAGACGTCTATGGTGGATCAATGAATTCATGTATGGATGTTCCTGCCCGAAAAAGTTACTCACTGGAGGAACCTTGTGAAACCAATAATGGCTACAATGGTGATGATTTCTCAGGTTATCAGAAACCAAATTACTTCCCTGGAGATGAATTTGAGGATATGAACCCTGTCAGTAGAGAAGACATGGTAGATGTGGAATTACAACAAAGATCTAAGGAAGCTGAGGAGAGGATTGTTCTTCTTTCTGAAGAGCTTGAGCAGGAAGGCTTTCTCCAAGATAGTCGATTTGATGCTCCACTGTTGATGCAGACTGTTCAGAGCTTAACAGAGGATAAGTTAAGCTTGGCAATTGAGGTTTCAGGTCTTCTGAAATCTCGAATTTCTGACAGGAATTCTGCCAAGGAAGGTTTTCAATTAGCAAAGGCAGAATGGGAGGCAAGGAACCGAAGATTAGAGAAGGAGAAGAATGAATTGCAGACAGCCTTGGAGAAAGAATTAGACAGAAGGTCGAGTGACTGGTCATTAAAGCTTGAGAAATGCCAGTTAGAAGAGCAAAGGCTTCGTGAACGGGTTAGAGAGCTTGCAGAGCACAATGTTTCACTCCAGAGGGAAGTATCTTCTTTTAGTGAGCGAGAAGCAGAAAACAAAAGTGTGATAACATATTCCGAGCAACAACTCAGGGACCTGACTTCAAAGGTGGAGGAGGTGAGTGATGAGAATCAAGATCTGAAACACAATCTTTCTGAATTGCAAAAGAAGTATGCAGTGGCAGAAGAAGATCAAGATTGTATTAAAAGGAATTTTGAAGAGAAGAACAAGGAGTGCAAGGATTTGCAAAAATCCATTACAAGATTATTAAGAACCTGCAGTGATCAAGAGAAGACAATTGAGGGTTTGCGGGAAAACTTTAGTGAGGAAATTGAAAAGAAGCCACCATTGGACAAGTTTGATAAGAATGTGACACGATTGCAAATGGAGCAACTGAGGTTGACAGGATTAGAACTGGCTCTCAGAAGGGAGGTGGAATCTTGTAGGCTTGAGATTGATTCCCTTCGGCATGAGAATATAAACTTATTGAAGCGCTTAAAGTGTAATGGTGAAGAGATTGGTGCTTTAACTTACAAGCTAGATAAGGAAATGTGGACACGTACTTGCTGCCTGCAGAATCAAGGATTGTCTATGCTGAATGAGAGCACTCAGCTTTCTTCCAAGTTATTGGAAATCATCAAAGGGAAAGTGGGCGGCCACTTTCAAGAAATTAAGCAGGGTATGGAAGTTTTGGGGAATGGTTTAGATGAGCAGTTTATTGTTGAATCTGATATGAAAATTCAGGGCTTTAAGCGTGGAACTGAAAGCTTAACAAGGAGTTTGCAGACAATATCTTGTTTACTTCAGGAGAAGTCCAATCTTGGTGCTTCAAAATCTCAGTCCCCAAGCAGTAATGTCAATGGCTCTGGGAAACTTAACCATCATATCCCAGAGGTAGGCTACTGCTTAAATTTGTTCTTGTGACATGCTCATCTTTTGGTTTCTGTGGAGGATGGTCATAATGCAAATGTATTTTCATTTGATTCGAATTTGCTTTTTAGCGACAATTATTCAGTATGTTAAATTAAGTTGATCTTTGATTTGGGTATTGAACAGTTGACTATTGGTAAACTTGATTTCAACCCTTAATGCTATTATTGATTTCCCTTTCATCTTCGCAGGAATCTTTGAGATTTGAACTTAAAGCTGAAACTTTGCTTACAAGTCTGTTAACGGAGAAGCTGTACTCTAAAGAGTTGGAGCTTGAGCAGTTGCAAGCTGAACTAGCAACAGCAGTGAGAGGTAATGACATCCTTCGATGTGAAGTCGACAATTCGTTGGATAGCCTTGCTTGTGTCTCTCATCAACTGAAAAATCTTGAACTTCAGGTATTCCTAGATCCCAACTCTGCAGAAAAAACCTGAAGTTACATATCACTTTAAATATTCATTTACACAGGGTGCTTTGCAAACATTGCTTGTGCTAAATGCATTTACAAAAGCACTTAATTTCAAGCTGATGCATTAACTTGAAGGGTTAAGGTCTGCATTGATTTGGTCAGCTCTTAGTGTTCCCTAAGTTCTTTTATATGCACGCCTACCTAACCTGTGATTTTGTTGAGTTGGGCTTCTGTAACCTGAAATCTCCCTTGTGGAGGTGGAGTGATGTGCTGTCCTTGTGTAGCTGGTGATTTTATGGAGATATTCACTTCATTTCCAATGGATAGTGAAACTGGCATGAGGTCATTGTCTGCCCTCATTTTGCCATAATTGTTTTTGATCACCATCCTTAAAACTGGTTTTTCTGTGAATCATTATCCTTTAATTTAAAAGCAATATAAAATTGTTATTCTAAATGTTTCTTTTTATGGTTTTGCTTTTAGTTTAGTTCCTTTGCTATGGCATAATTCGATGTTATTGTTCATTAAAGACTAATTTTGTTATGATGGACATCTGTGGCATGTTTACTCCCTTTCCTTCTTTGGTTCTTATGGTGATCGGCCTAGCATTTTCTGTCATAATTCATGAGAATAAATTTCTACTAGAACCATTTAAAGATTTTTCCTGTTAAATATTTTTTATCTTTTTTGGGATACCAAAAGCCAACTAGACATGATCTTTTGGCATAACACTTTGTCAGACATCAGCAAAGAAGTATAATGAAGTGCTGTACCTGATTTGCAGTGCAATGTCTTTTGAATTTTCCTTGCTGTCTTTGTACCTTCACGTTACTTGGGAGCTATTATTATGCCTTCAAACTTTGGTATCAAGTGTACAGTTAGGACAATTAAACAGTCATTTTTTCCTTAATAATTATATTTCATCAGAAATTATTTAGAGCCTGTTGGTAACTGCAGCGGTCTTATTTTTTTTTCATGACCTTTTGGTGTCCTATAATATAACTAATGTAATTGACTTTTTAACAGATGCTGAAGAAGGATGAGAATGTAGATCGACTTCAAAGTGACCTCCAAGCATCCGCAAAGGAATTAGCAACAACTAGGGGGATATTGGCCAAAGTTTCACAGGAGAGAGATATTATGTGGGAGGAAGTGAAACAGTTTAAGGAGAAGAATATGCTATTGAATTCAGAGATTAATGTATTGAAGAAGAAGATAGAGGCCCTAGAAGAAGATATTCTTCTTAAAGAAGGTCAAATCACAATCTTGAAAGACACCCTAGGCAGCAGGCCGTTTGATCTCCTTGGTAGTCCTAGTTGTACACGAGAATTCTTGCTAGAATGATTGCGAGGAAGCAACCTTTTCTTTTTGGGTAGGGTGTGCAGACACTGTCCATAGTTTGAAATTGTGTTCTTCGGGTTTCTTTACATTTCTTATACCTTTCCGTTACTTTCCTCCATTTCCTTACTGGAGGCTTTGATGGGTAAAGATGTTAAAGCTTGGAAAAATTCACACACACTCTGATTCTTTGTGTAATTGTATGTAGTTGGGGTTTCCTTGTTCCTGCTCTTATAGCCATGAATTGGTCTTAGCAATTTTGATTCTCTCTCCCTCTCTAAGTGTGTGTTTGTGGTTCAGCTTGGACAGTGTAATCAGGAGAAATTGGGTTCTGGTTCCGTTGTTGGTTTTATCCCTTGACAATTTGTTTCCAAAATTTTGCTGGGAGTACAATACATTTGACATAGGCTTTTGGTGTGAAGCTTCAAGATCTTTTGTCATCTTGAACTAATTATTTATTCTTGATTCCTTTACTAAATATTGCTGCAAAAACATCGGGGCCTCAGGATGCAACCTGGAATCGGCAAGTCACAGGTCAGACGATGGTAGCACATTTTCATTGATGACAAATCCTAAAGCTGGGCCTTTTGTTGATACAATTGTACTGTTTCTTGTGATGGGATCAGTTAGGAGCCGATGTTGTGTCATTTTTGGTGTCCTTGCCATTAATTGGATAGCATTAGAATTCAAACTCTGACAGCTGTGGAACCACCTAGAACAGGTCAAAGAGAACGAGGTTGATGCCACCATAAACAAGCCAAACGCTGAAAAGGCTGTGTTAGTTTGCTTCACCTCGTGCTGGATCCCACATTGGCCCGCTGCCGGAGGATAGAGTCAGACAATATATATATATATATATAACAGAGGCTAAGCAAATGCTCTGAGAGCTATGGAAAATCGGTTCCTTGAGATGTTCTTCACCTAATTTGATCGTCGAATCTCCATTTTTGCGTGTCATTTTTGCAACTTGCAAGGGTCAATCAGACTCAATTGGCATTAAGCTCCGATGGTTTACCTTTGCAAGTAAAGTTTCTTACTAGGCAAAAACAAAAATATGGGATGGGTGTGGAGGTATGAACAAAAAAGACATTAATAGCTTGTTTGGTTTTTTTAAAAATGTTATTCATCTAGTTGCTTCACCGAATTTGATCATGAAATCTCGATTTTTACGTGTTGTTCTTGCAAGAGCCAGAATCGATTGGCATTAAGCTACTCATGATTTATTTTTACAAATAAAGTTTTTTATCGAGAAATTAAAAAGAAAAAAATGAGCTAGATGCTCTCAAGCATACCAAAAAAAATATTAAAGATATATTTAATTATAAAAAAAATATTATCATCTTGTTACGACAATAACTTTTGTTTTGTTTGTTATGATCAAAATGCTTATTCATCTAAAAATTAATTTTTTTAATTTTTTTAATATCTGATATTAAATTTTTTTTTTATTATTTATTTTTATATAGATAAAAATAATTAACCGTATTTCAGTGTCAAATGAGAATAGGTTTGGCTGCAGTCTCCCTCAAAGCTTGCAAATGAGGCATAAAACCTTCTTTAGAGTGACTGTAATCAAACCAACACCACACACACTATCAATCACAGATGTTCTTAAGCGTTTATATTAGAAACTGTCACTAAATTACCACTACTTTCGTGACGAAAAAACTTTAATTCAACTTGTTAGATTTAAGATTTGCTTTTCAGAAATTACCGGTTCGAGTCTCACAAATTTCAGGGTCACTAGAGACTTATACAGTTAATAACTTCATGGCCCGTGAAATTAGTTAAAATACACGCAAAATAACCCAAACACCTACATAAATAAAAAAAACCTTAACCAACCTGGTCATCAAATCCAACCTTCTTAAGGCACGCTCCGCTTTCCTCAAACAGGTCTACACATCTTTCAAAACCCCCCATTTGCACCGCCTTGCTTTGGAGCACATGACAACTTAATCTTTGGGGTTCTTTGGACGCTTCAGTCTTCACTATGATATTTAAAGTTTCCTGTTGAGTAGCTGAACCTAACACTGATTTGATCTTTTGTGTCAACAGATGAGGCAAGCTGTCTCAATCTCAGTTGAATATGAACAATTTTTGGATGATAATGCTTTAAGGGTAACAGCCCTGGCCAGGCTTTCAATGGCCAAACAGATAATGATGGCTACAATTAAAGTGAACGGAGAGCTTGCTCTCCTCATCGAGACTTCTAAAATGGTTTCTTGGTTATAGTTATCTTTTACATCGAGGCCTCTCTCTCTCTATCATGATTCTTCTCAGCATCTTCTGGTAGTGACTTCCACTGCTTTTTTATTTTTATTTTATTAATATGGATGTTCAAATTAACTTGTGTATATCTTAATTAATTTCATAAATTCTAAAATTAATAATTATATAAGCTTTTAGTAATCAAATCTGAAGAATTAAACTACACCTCTTCACTTCACGTGCTATTTCATTTGCTTTCTGCTCGCCCTTCTCAAGGGAATTGCGTTGCGCTCCAGTCCGTCAGGCACAAGGATACAGTAAACACAAAAACATGGAGAGTAATCCTTGTTAACACCACCTAAAAAAACCACGATTTTTAGGTAAAGCAACGATCTGTTGTATAAATGTTAACAAACCTTGGCTCTGCATTATCAGGATTTGATGCAGCCGCCGGATTAGCTCTTAATTCCGGGGAGCCTTCGCCGCCCTCCATTTCTGTGATAATTAACATCACCATAGAAACAAAATTTTCAACTAAATGCTTTTCTCGTTTCAGCATTTATTCACACAATTACAGGCATTGCTGACCAAAAACAACTGAAGGAGACATGAATGCATTTCACAATTAGAAAACAAAACAAAATAAAAATCCACAATTAGAATTACAATGATAGATTCTACACTAAAGCATGAAAAAAATCCTTAAATAAGAAAATGAAAAAAAAATCCACAAACCACAATGTAATTAACTATAAAAACCATTTTTATTGGAGAAATTGAAGGGATTCAACAAGAGACCAGAAAAGGAAACGTTACTTTGAGCTGCCAATTTTTAAAATAAAAAAAAAGACACCTCCACATTGTCACTGCCAAGTACTTTGATATATTTTTTTTAAAAAAATATTTTAGAAAATAACCACCAGTTATCCTTCACTGAATTCTCCGAGTCTACCACACTCCTAAACTACGGATGGTCGAGAACAATTTGTTTCTCGTGAAAGTCACAACAGAGATGAGCATTGAATTAAGTAGGCATGCCCAGCAGTAGAGTGAAAGTGTCTTGCTACAAAAGCGAGGGTGAAATGAATCTCTGTTTGCAA
>Ga0307515_10019777_pt1 | contig 12082 bp, 4 predicted proteins | sample 17_EM_MG_FD_194513 | JGI IMG/M metagenome (GOLD analysis project Ga0307515, IMG submission 194513) | Populus trichocarpa ectomycorrhiza microbial communities from riparian zone in the Pacific Northwest, United States - 17_EM | ecosystem: Host-associated > Plants > Roots > Unclassified | place...
AGTATGTATTAGTCAACTATAGACTTTAATTTATTTAATTTTATTTTTTTCTTATGAGTGATTAGAAAAGAAAGAGAACGAGCGAGGAATTTTAAGTAGACCAGCAGCTTATTACATAAAGCACACATCCTTGTGACTAAAGCCCCAGTTAACAGTTGTTGTGGGGCTAAAGATCATCTCAATCTTATATAATATTCCACATAATCATATATATATATATATATATCAGAGAATAAAACACTCGGAAAGTAAAAGATAAAGTTAAGAATATCATCGGACGGTTGGGAAATGATTAAACAAAATATATTATTATATAATATAATGAAATGAATTATACTAACTCGAGGGGACCTTCAGAGAAAGGAGCTTTGGATTCAAATGGACGGGTAATTAATAAGAAAATCATCTACAAACTTTGCTTTGGGCTCCACAAATTTGACTTGCGATAAACAATGAGCTCCTTCTGTGCAAGTTGCAACCAAGGAGTTAAAAAAGTGTTAAAAGATAATGTAATTTTAAAAAAAGTTGGGATCTGACAAGTTTTCGATAAATTGGGTACTTTAATAGTTGAAAACGAACCCATTTAAAGATATGATAATACTGTAAATATATATGGAGTAACAATATTTTTAGCAGTGGAACCGCACCATGCCGGTGAATTTTATTTTTTGAGTTAAAAATAATATTTAGGTAAAACAAATATGTTTTTTTATTAAAAAAATTGTGATTCAAGTTATAGGACCAACTGAGATAAATAAGTTAATTTTATTTTAATCGGATAATAAAAAAATAATAATAACAAATGTACTACATTAAAAAATGAAAATGGAAACGATAACGTGAGAAAAAAAATATTTTTGTAAAAGGGAACAAACAATGTAGCTTGATTCTCAACCCATTAAATATGAAGGACAAAATCGGATAAATAAAAGGACAAAAAAAGTCGGCTTAAGTCAATCCGAGCTAGCGTGACAAACCTGTAACTCGAGGAATAAGAGGTGACCCAACATCGATTAACTCGCAATTCAGGTCATGAGATCATGATAACCCAATAAAAAAGAAATCGTACAAAATCACAAAGCTGAAAAAGAAATTAAGTTAAACAAACGATGTCAACCAGCGTTAATTTTTCAAATTCGTGACCCGGGGCATTAGACCAGAAACACTCTATCTGAAAAAACCACGAAATTTAATTCTCAATCAATTAAATATTGAAGGATTAACTTGGAAAAGGAATATTAATTACACAAAAGGATCCCAAAAAAAAATAGCAATGAAAAGAATATGATTCAAAATTGAAATGCAAAATAAATTTTATTTTTTATTGGATGGTGAAATTGAAAAGAAAAATTAATTGAACAAACGGACAAAAAAAAAACAATCAAACCACTGAGAATCAAAATTAAAATAAAAAATAAAAACAATTTTTTGTTAGAAGGGTGGAATTGAAAAGAACAATCAATTTAACAAAAAGTCAAAAAAACAATAAAAAAAAATAAAGACTAAATTGGACAAAATAACATATCACAAATTAGAGTTGAACCATGTAATTGAAAATAATTTAAAATTTTACTAAAGAACCAAGATAAAAAATTAGGAATCAAAAGAATAAGGATAAAAGTTAACATCCTCATAAATCAGAGGATAATTATGGATTCTTTCATGGGCAACATAATTTTTAAGGTGAGGAGAGAGAAAAGTGGGAGGATAAGAAAAAAAGACCATTGACATCACTCCGCTAACCCAACACCACCTCGCACCGCCTCAACAGGAAAAGGACGATGTGATGCTTCCAATAACATGATAAAAGTTGGTTTTTATTCACCGGAAGGCATCGCACTTGCCACCTGAAGAGTGTGGGTGCCTCTCACTTGCAACACATGCGGTAATCACTTTTATTTTTTAATATATTTTATATTTATTTAAAGACGGAATCTTACCCAATATGATTATTAAAAAAAAAAAAGACTATGAAAAGTGAAAGTATCTTTAGACTCTATCTTTAAAAATTTTGCATCTAAGGGTATTTTATTCCTTTCACTATAATTCTAAAACACAAAATGATCAACTTACCCCTAAACAATACGATAATGATCAAATAAGTCTTGTGCAATGACTGTTATTTCCTCAATAGCTAATTCAAGTTTTTTTAAAAAAAAATGATAGAAATTCATTAATCCATTGTTTAAATAAACAATAATTATAAGCAAGCATGAACAATATTTTTCCAACCCTATTAGTTTTTTTTTTCTTTTTTCTTCTGTAAATAAGGAGAGCAAAAGGAATGGGTTTGGTTTAGACGAATTTGAACAAAATAAGCAGAGCATGATGGGCTTCAGAGTAGTAGGCTGGCTTGAATTTATAATATCGATCTCTAGCTAGGGGTCTGAATTAATGTTGCTTTCACAGGAAACTTTTATGGTTTTTAAACTCTACTTATCAATATTTATTTAAAATAAATATACACAAGCTAGTAAAATGAAAATCACATCTTATCCTTGTGAGATCACTTTTTTCAGAAATTATCTGAGGAAGGGATGGTCAAGATTGTCAGAAATCATGGTTAAATTAAATTAAATTTGAAAAATAGAAAACCCTAAAAACAGTTATAACTAAATTAACATTTATTAAACTAATAACTAATTATTAGTTCCCTTTTTTATAATCCATGTACGTGAACAAGGAAAAAAATGAATTTACTTTTCTATAGTTTTCAAAAAAGATAAACATAATACAATAGATATTTCTCTTGCCACCACAAACCCTACAATTTATTAGAGAGGAAAGGAAAGAAAATTTAAAAATTGGTTTAAAAAAGGATTTTTCTTTTTACTATAAAAAAGTTTGATGTGTGTTGAGTAACAAAAAATAAATTTTCTTTTTTTCTATATTTTTACTTTTTCAAAAAATAAATTTCCAATAAAAAATTGAAAAATGTGTTCATTTGTTGAAAACAAAAACAAATATTTTTATCGGAAAAACTAAGAAATAAATTATGATTATAATTATTTTTCATAAAAAAAAAACCATAGTTTATAGTAGTCATCTTAGTATTTTAAATTTGTGATAATCTAATTGTAGAATATTAATTTTATTTCATTCAAATTAAAAATTATCATGAAAAGTTATATTTTTAACTAAAAAAAAGTCTTTATGTTAGATTTATAATAAAAATTAATTTGCAGATTGTGTCAATGATATTTGTTTCAAGTTGTTTCATATGATGAAAATGCAACTTGCTCGAACAAATATCTCTAAAAAATGACTAATTTTTATCAATACATCACATATCTTTTTTTTGGAATAAATCTTTATAGGCAATTGGAATAAGTATTTGCATAAATACATGAAAATTATGACCCTTCGTTTTTTACAATCTACATTCTCATGAATTCATTAATCTAGCTATGTTTGAAGTATACATCAAGAAATTGCAAACTTTTAAGCCATTTATAGACAAGAAACTTTGCATCCTTGTCTAAGGCAAAGACGACTTTAGGCTTTGTGACATTTAACTCATCATTAAGCAATTCTATATTTTAACGATCACAGTACAAAACTAGATTCATTCTAGTTTTCATGTTGTCCTTAGTTTTCCATTTTCAATCCATGATCGTGTTAAAAGTATTGTCAAAGACATTTTTCTCAATATGCATGACATTTAATAAAACAAATCTCAAAATATATTATGTTTTACCTAATTGTGGGTCACACCAAAATTAGAAAACTTTTACTTATCAAAAGTTCAATTGTGAAACTACTTTATACAATTCTTCACCCAACAGTATTGACGGTGCAATATTCCTTTCAAACCTTTCAAAAAGCTCTTTCCATTGTTTTTCTATCAATGACAAATTGGCAAGAACATCTAGAAGCAAAAAAAAAAAGCTTTATCACCATTAATTAAGGTAAAAGCCTTATTATTTTCCATATAGTATAGACAAGCTAATTTTCTATATGTGCTCCAACCCAAAACCATCTCATACAAGGGAAAATCATTTATAGCCCACATCAATGATGTCCATCTAAAATTTTTGATTCCTTGAGACATCATATGTCAAAGCTCTGACTTACTATAATTAATTCAACTCATTAATCAACGATTGAAGACAAACATTTATATTCCTACCTGGATTGTAAAGACCAAGAATAACCTTAGAAAATAAATGAATCCTGGCTCCATACATATCCCTGGGTAAGTTATAAAGTATTTATATGACCAGCCAATAAGAATATGGTACCACAAATTATCCAAATGGATTAAATTTATTTGTACACAAGCTAAGACATATATTTTACGGTTCCATTAAAAAATAAGGATGCACACTATTAAACTACTTCCAAGCTTCACCATCAGAAGGGTGCATCATGACTTCATTCATCATATCATTTAAATGATGTCATGTTATGTATTCAGCAATCTTTAGAGACATAACATTTGCATTCTAGGAGTGATTGGAAAGTATCTCAGTTTTTTATATGTGACTAATGTTTTTCCTTTACCACTATTGAATTTATACCGAGCATGCTAATATATTTTACACTTGGTAAAATTTGCATATTCTCATAGTACAACATGAAAAAGTTTAGACATATATCATTTTTTTGGTTTCTTAGACTAAGAGATTTCATCATACATTTTACAATATAAAAGTTATGTTTCACCTCATTTTTTTCCAGGTAACATGGTTTTAGCTCATTCAATAATGTTATCATAATCTACTTCATTAAGCCTATAATCTAACTTAATGGTAAACACTAATACAATGGACGATAACTTATTATGAGTTATGCAACCATCTCATAATGATTTATCAAAATATTTTTAAAGTTCAAAAAAACTAGTTGTATTATATTTGGTTCTTCATATAAAGGAATAAACCTTCACCTGATTAACCCTAATTCATTCTCATTGTATCTATAACTATACTCCTATAAAGATTATTATCATTATCAACAAACCTATATATGTTGATAGAACTAAAAGTTAAGTCAATCATCTTTTATAACATTGTTTAATGAGGAACATAGGGTTCATAACACCCCCTTTGTATAATTTTTATGCGGGCACATATGATAACCAATAGTAAAACACATAAGAATCATGAAAAATGTTTTTATCACAACATCGGGTGTACTTATACCCACTCAATAGCACTATCTATAATCATCCACATATATTTCCAAACCAAACAATCATAGATACAATATTATAATAGAAGGACTTGAAATAGTAAAACATCACACTATTATATTTATAATGAAAAAAAAAATGAATCCATCATCATTATTACAACTTCACCATAATAAAATAATAATCCTTAATAATTCAACAATTATATTTATCACATTCTCTCGAGAACTAACATGAATATCATAAAATATGGGAATCCTACAACTAAATGGAAATTGGTAAAAGTCCTTCAGCTAAATAGTTTATCATGTCAATTTAGTTTCGAGGAGCACATGAAAAACCTATCAAACTAAGCATACTAAGAATTCAGAATAAAAAATTATATCATCACATTACGACATTAACAAAACAAGCATATATTAAATTAACTTTCACAATTTCCATAGACTTCATTTCTTTATATCCTTTATCATAAACATTTCCTCTATCAACAATTAGTAGTAGTATTGCACAAATCAGAACCTTTTTATTTCAACATCTAACACATAAGCACATAATCTCTAAGCTAACTCCTTCATATAAAATTAGACTCAAAATGATGATTTCCACACAAGAATACCAAAAGGTAAACTTAACAATAAAGTTCATCATTTCTAACCTTTCATGATCATTCTTTATAAGTTCATTAATATAAACAACAATTAGTCATTTGTTTCACTTAGCTTCCATGCCAAAGATGAATGTCCAACACCTTCCTTATCTCGCTCAGGCAACTGACTAACAATAAAGTTCATCATTTCTAACCTTTCATGATCCTTCTTTATAAGTTCATTAAGATAAACAACAATTAGTCATTTGTTTCACTTAGCTTCCATGCTAAAGATGAATGTCCAACACCTTCCTTATCTCGATCAGGCAACTGACTATAAATTACCCATTACCCCTACGCATGTGGCTCGTACATTAATTTTATGATCAAGTTCTCATTTCTTCATGGCTGACTTGATGTTAACAATTTAAAGTGGCCGACTCCTATGCATAAAAAAATGCATCCAACATGCCCTCCAAGGGACCTTGACCCTAAACCCACACATGTGGTTGGCTATCATGCACACAAACCATATGTACTTGTTTTCCCAATTCGACATTCTCAAGCTAAGTCCCACTAATATGGTTAGCTTTTCATACAACAATTTAAACATCATATAAATAACAACTTATTAATCAAAGCTCCACTCATGTGGTCAGTTTCATGCACATGACACTTGTCTAAAAATAATCACCACATCGAGACTTCATTAATCCTTATACAATGTACAAATCATTATCTTAATACTAAAAATAAAAAATTACATAAATTGTTTTAAATTAAAAGGGATGATTGACAAGCACCTACCTGTTTCTCTGTAACAACCCTAATTTTCTTGAACTGATATTAATTATAAGGACCTGAATTTTTTTTTATATTATTATTATTATTTCTATTAAAAATTCAGCAGAGTTTCCTCTATATTTTCAATATCAAGTTATCGACCCAACATATTTACAATTTGCTAGTAGTCTAAATATCATTTGTCCCACCATCTGAGACTCCTATAATTTAATTATCACACCAACATTTATTTTCTTCAACATTCATTCAATAAAATTAAGTATTAACAAATTTTAAATTATAACTAAAAGTGAATCTAAAATTTAAATGGATTAACCTTCAAAATTATCACAATTTATATAATGCATACAAAAGACAAATTTCTTAATTACAACATTCATAATTAAATTCAATAGGTAAAAACGATTTGATTACAAAATTATATTACAACAAAATATAGTATTCTCAAGTTACATCGGTTTAATTTCTAATAAATCTACTTCTTTATTCGATGCTAGGAAGAACATGAAAATTAGTTATAATGACCGTTATCAGCTTTTTAATCAATAATCTCTTAGATAATGAAGATTAGTATCCAAGTGAATGGGCAATTAGGAATCACAATTTGGATATTGATGATGGAGAGAGAAAAAAAAAAGGGGGGGGGTAGGCTAAAAGTAAACATAGTACGTTCACATAGTGTTGGGCATAAGATTGTCATGTCGTAAAATAAGAGAATAATAGTAAATGATTTATTAATGAACTAATATATATATATATATATATATATAATCACATTAGATATGGAAAGTAATGATAAATAATTATTGATTAAAAAGCTGATAACGGTCATTATAACTAATTTTCATGTTCTTCCTAACATCGAATAAAGAAGTAGATTTATTAGTATGCATATATTAGTTTCTTCAATTGCCCATTATAACCAGGGCATCAATCACATTCTCAAGGGAAGTAAATTTTCTTAATCGTCCACTAACTAGGGTACTAATCTCATTAACCAAAGAGTTAGTTTTTTTAAATCACCCATTAAATAAGGCACTAATCCTATTACCAGGGAGTTATTTTTCTCAAATTGCCTATTAAATAGGGCAATAATCTCATTAACTAGAGAGTTAGTTTTCAAAATTTCTTTTTCTTTCCATTCACAACTCTAGACAAAGATTCAATAGAATAAAACCATTATTTAGAAACTAACTAATTTTTTCCTACAAGGTGTCGAACACCTACCTAATGTCTGTACACGTGAGCTGGTCCCCGCTGCTGATTAGGTCCCACAGCCTCTCTTATACTAATAAAATCAACATATCATTGGATATTCATCCATCATATCACTCAATTCCTTTTTTTCATATAAATCTTCAATTCTTATTTACGTCGTACCAAGTATTCACATTATAGTCATATACGATGTACATTTCCTTTCTTTTAATCATTTCCATTTTTTTCTTCATCAAGTTAACCGGTTTCCTTTTCTATAATCAAAATAATTTTTCCTCTTGTTTCTTCATGACCAATATTTTTTAATTTTTTCTCTCTTTTCCTATTCATCAATATTCACCTAACCTAAAATCTTCATCAATCTTAATTAATTTTATAAAAATTTCCAATCACCTAATTTTTTTTCTCCCTTGGCGAAACTAAGCCAATATAAGGGGCATTTATCCTTTCAATTTATTTATTTATTTACATTAAACCATTACCTATTCTTAATTCATGCCAATAATCATTAACTAATCTCAATAACATTCATTCATTACATAATCAATACAATTTCATCCTCACAAAAGCATAACATTCACAATTTATTAACAAAAACTCAAATCCAATGCAATTAATCTATTTAAAGATATTTCTTGCCTTAAATGGATGATTTTTCAAGTGTTGGAAGCTTAGGAAATCAAGCCCCCTTCAATGCCCTTTTTTCCCTCTCTTTTTTTTCGAAACCCCAGCCCTTAATTTACTCTCCAAAGCTCACCCAAAACCCTTAATCTCCCCTTTTTAATTCCTTAGATGAGCTTTAAACACCCTAATATCTCTTCTTTTGGTTGAGTTTTGCAAGAATTTGGAAGAAAATATCATAATCCCCCCCTTTTCTCATGTAAATTGTCGGCTAGGTGGAGAAAGAATGGGTACTTATACCCTAATTTTCCATTAATTACACATTGACCCCTCATTTATATTTAATTCTTTTTTGTTCCACCTCATTTAACTCTAATTACTTTATGCTTTGTGACTTTTTCTTTTATCCAATTTTGCCTCTTCAATTATCTAATTTTATTTCATCTTACTTAATCCAATTTATTTCTCAACTAAAAATAAACTTATTTTATTTTTTTTAGAAAAGATTTAGCCAGGTTTTCACATCCTCTTACTAGTCTTGACCCGCTAGTCTAGGGTCCCACAGCTGATGCCTCACATAAGGTCTTACATCAAATTTAGTCCTTAAATATTAGCAATTTACTTCTTAATATTTTAACAATTTGAATACTTATTACTCATTAATACTTATGCCCTTACATTATCACATATTAAGCTCTAGATTTCCAATACTTAACTTTTCAACATAAGAAATATTATCATGTAGGCTAATTTCATGCACACATATATTATGTTTTTTTCTTCACATAAAAATCACTCATCTTTTCCAAGATAATTAAGTTTTGGGATGCCTAAAATAACCCCCCTTGCCTCCTGTAATAGGGCTATCACAATAGCCCTATATTAGATTTTTTTTTTACCATTAAAAAGTTTTTAAAGTCTTTCTCAATCAAAGTTGCTTCTTAAGCCCTTGTTTTTAATAACTTAGGGTGCCAAGACAGCCATTAATTGATAAAATTTAAGCTATTATAACAGTCCTTATTAGGCTATATGTGTATACATTACTTCAGATTAAGTGTTTCAGTCATCATCATTAAGCACACTTATTATATTAAATTAAATCAAATAATTTTCATCTCCTTTAAACAAATCTAAATGAACAAAACAAAACACAAAACCAACTAAAATTAGACAATAACCAAAACGGTCTAGCCGTTTCTCAAAATGGCTAGTCCATTTCCAGAAGATTTTTTCTTCTTTCTTTCTCTAGCTAAAACCTTCATCCTTAAAATTCTTGAGTTTTCCTTTCAAAATCATTTCTTACTCATTCAAGTTACATACTTAACACACCAAATGATGAATTCTTAAAGGACATACACTCAAATACTACAAATCCCTCTTTCCCTTGCAAAACTCATTGTGGCCAAAACCCTTCATCTTCCTCCCTAAAGGTTTCTTCTCAATTCTTCCACAAGATTACCCTTAATTTTATTCCATAATCATAAAATTTTATTGTTTCTTATAGAAACATGAGTTTCTCCAATATTATTCAAAACCTTAGAATTAAAGAATTCAACTATTTTTCCATCTAGTTTTCATGCCTAAACTTAAGTTTATCACATCCTTGATGTTTGTACCATAATAATCATGCATAAATTCAAGCAAAGATTACACATAAAGTTTTCCCTAATTAGCCAAACCTAATTAGGGTTTCTACCCTTGAATTTTTCTTTAATTTGTTGTTTATTTCTTCTAAATACTTCTTATTACAATTTTATTTCATGAAATCTTTACCAAATCACTAAGGTTTTTTCAATTTACATGAACCCTAATTTTTTTAAAACAAATTGGGGCTTTTCTCTTTTTCTTCAAGTTTAAGAAAAATAAGAGAATAAGGATATCAAGACACCTTACCAATGAATCTTAAATATAAAGGATCACTTTCTTTATTTATTTTTCTTCTTCTCCAATTCTTCCTACTTTTCTTTAATTTCCTTGAATTCCTGCTTAAGTAATGTTTTTACTACTAATCTCTTTCTATGTTTCTCTCAATTTCCTTTTCTGATTTGTTTGCTCTTAGAATTAAAAAGTCACAAAAAGTTCTCCCTTCCCCTTCTCCCTTTTATTTAAGGTGACCGTTTCTCTCTTTACAAGAGAGGTCATTACTTTTTGTTATTCTATTATTATTATTTTAATTTTGTCTCTTATTTTTCTTAAATTCATTTTACTCCCCCATTTTAATTTCCATCTCTAACATTCGGCCCTAATTCTCTTTTCTTTAACCATTTCAGTCTTTCTTTCTTTTTTATTTTAGACCTTCTAAAAAAATACTATTTATATTGTATTATACTTCTTACAATAAAAGCATAGGGTTTTACAGAGTTCTTTGTGTGCAAATCAGCATAAGTATTTCTTGACAAATCCTTTTTAAATAGATGCATCATTACAATATCTTTATGGTGGAATTTATTGTTCTAATACTTCACACATGGACATCTAATTTCATTTGCACTAATATTCTTCATATTAAAAAGTACAAAATTAATAAAACTCGCAACTCTTTGAAGATAATCTTGCATATACAACCATTCAAGTAAATCTCGATACATCTAAAAATAATTATTTATTCCTTATGAAATGTATATAGAATAATATTGATTTTATCAATTTCATAAAAAAATCAATTTTCCCTAAATTTCTAACTTAATAATATTTATAAAATGTTTTTGGTGCCCATTAAAATAACCCATTATATTTTTAATTATAACACATCTAAGTTTCAAAATCAAATTCAATTTCATCAAATGACATCAAAATCAGTTTTTTGTTATTATTAAAATGTGGACAACGAACATTTTTTTTTCTTTTCCTTTTTCAGTGACCTTTTATCTTATCTCTCAATATACAAGGATCAAAGCACAAATAAAATACAATTTAGGACCTAAACATAAAAAATTTAAACAATAAAGATAAAATATAAATGTGAAATTTTAAAACATCAAGGATCAAAACTATAGTTTTCCGCATCTCTTCAACAGTAAAAATAAAACTTCTATTTTTTTAATTTTTATCCTTGTTCTTTTAATTTTTTTCTCAGCAATGAATTAATTTTATTTTATATAAAATTGGTCTTCAATTAACTGATAGAACACTCCTAAGAACCTCGAACACTCCTAAGAACCTCGCTTTTACAATAGAATGCAAATAAAAGCAGATAATAATATATAAATCAATACAAACATCAAGCAAGTGCAAGGATGAAATAGCAAAAAATACAAAAAGTAATGACAAAAAAAACACTGTAGTGCATAAAGTGTCATCTGGGTTCTGTTTTAGGTTTGTTTTTTTTTTTTTTTTTTTAATTGTAATTTTAATGTAATGCTAATTTTGGCTAATGCCAAATGGTCTTCCAAAAAAGAAAAAAACGAATGGTAAAATGTTCGTATCTTTCAGACATAAAAAAGAAAAAAGAAATATATTAATATATGACAATAATAAATAAAAGTGAGTTTAAATAATAAGGCCCATGTTATCTCTCCCTACTAACACAGTACAGTTAGACACTATTTCATTTTGCTGCAGATCATGAAGTACAGTTAGACACTATTTAATTTTGCTGCAGATCATGAACTACAAGAGCTATATCGTAATTACCAACCCATCCTCCTCTTCATTTTGAGTTTTCTGCCTTTTTGTGCTCTTCACATTGGCTCCTCCTTGCAACCGAGTACTGTTCT
>Ga0307515_10019778_pt1 | contig 12082 bp, 15 predicted proteins | sample 17_EM_MG_FD_194513 | JGI IMG/M metagenome (GOLD analysis project Ga0307515, IMG submission 194513) | Populus trichocarpa ectomycorrhiza microbial communities from riparian zone in the Pacific Northwest, United States - 17_EM | ecosystem: Host-associated > Plants > Roots > Unclassified | place...
ATACAGGGGAGGGCCTCGTCTGTCGCTTCACTGGACCGGGGGACATATATATCCAGACTCGGAACCCCGATGCATTAGGCGAGTGGATTGCCGCTCAAGTTCCTGGAAGTGGTGAGCCCTCTATTATTTATCATTCATGCACGTACTGATCGCCGATTGCCGGGACCACTCTAGGTGCTTGAGTTGGACATAGTGGCAGGGGATGGGGGCTTGGTTAGCATGCCTAGATAGGTCCACGATCTCCGCAACCTCGCTGTTATATAATGGGAGATTATTCGCCCTGGCACACGAAATAACGGACGATAGCACGCCTCGAACAGATGTAAGAATCCCTCTATGGTTGTGTAGACAATGGTCATGAATACTTGGTGAGGTCTAGAATAGACCCTTAGGCCTCTTCTATTGTCCCTTCCAGTTCTCGGAATGTTATATGATTTGATCTGATCGCTGGCGCTCGAGGCTCAATCCCAGGAAGAGGCGAACTGATCGACAGGAGCATAGAAAAAATAAGGGAACAATACCGCAGCGTGATCTCCTCGGAGCAGCTATTTAGGGGTTCAGCTCACTCCCAGTGAAGCAGCATTTCATCGAATCAACTTGGTTGTCAAATGTAAGTCCCACATACGTTTCAACTGCGAGTGAGGATTGCTCGAGAGGATCATGGAATTCGACATTTGTCTTCAGCATCCATCACATAAGGGGAAAGTGTGGAAATGTGGCATAGCATACATGTAAAGGGCATAGAGCATAAGGCAGTACAACAAATCCTTTCGTACAAAAAAAATACACCAAGAAGCCTCGGGCCCGAGTGCGTACACGCGCGTGTGGACTGTCCGTATCAGTCTATTCCATCAGTTGCCATTACCAGCAAGCCGGTAGGTAAGCATTATACTTTCAGCACGGCCGAAATCTGGATCGCCAAATTCGCGCAGCGTTGATTGGTATCGAATCGTAAGCCGCCAAAAAAAAGAAAAGAAAAGGGTATCTTGGATCTTGGTATCGATTATTTGGACGCCATCGTTTGGAACTCTACCTCTTTGAACACCCAGATCTCGCGTCTGCCCCGCAGACCGAACCATCCCCGGATGCCTTTGGCTCTGCCCATCGGCACGCTGGCGTCTAGCCGGTAGTTATGTGTAGTGAAGACCTTCATGAGATTTGATAATGTAGAGAGCATGTCCGAGTCTTCATTGCGAGGAAGGAAGAGTGGAGCTGGGTGAAACCGTGAGCCATTGAAAAGGGTAAAGGGGCAGACTGCTTACTTTCGTTCTTGGGTCGTGATATGGGATGTCGGTTCTTCAAGCGCACTGTAAAGACACCGCGGCTCGTCGCTGTCCTTCCAGCGCCTCCAAAGTGGTCTTGCCGATCAGCAACAATAGAAGTAGTCGACCCAGCCAAAGACCACGACTTCTGATTCTCGCTGAAAGCTGGATGCTCACTGCTCGTCGAGCTCTTCTTTCTTCTAGACCCCTTTCCGCCCTTACCACCATCCTCTTGAAGGCCATATGGCGCAGCATGCATCAACGCCTTCTTCACGTCATTTATGATAGCAGGCGGAGCGTCAATCAGGCTGACTTTCCGGCGGTTGAGGGAGAATGAGAGTACAAAGAAGTTCGAGTCGGGCACGGCCGGGGCGGACGCGAAGACGTGGCGAGCCGATTGGAATGGACGAGATGTATGCACGGAGCAGAGGTACGAATAACCCTCCGCAGCAAAGACTTTGAAGAGCTGCGCGACCATCCGCCTGGCCCTGCAAAGAAAGCCCATGTTAATCGCGACATTGGTGCGCAGATACAGTAAACGTACGTGACGCCCTCACTCCCGTTTCCATCCGCGCCCCATGCATTCCCCTCACCGCCTAGTTTGACCCACCACTCGCCCCTTTCCTCCACGTCCTCCTTGCTTCCACCAGGCCACAGCCCAACGACCTGTCTCCGTACAGCCTTGATGACAGAGTGGTTCTGGTACGACTTATCGTGCGCGTTCGGAGGAGGGAGATTGTGGATCTTGATTGTCTTTTTCGACTCGAGAGTGACGAACAGGTGATCTGCACAAAATGAGTCAAACATCAGTGTCCCCTCGTGAAATGTGGCAACAATTGGCGACACCATACACACCTGGTGGGAACCGAACATGCGACTGAACCGCAGTGGTGGGAGTAGGAACCGCACTCGTCCCTGTTCCCGTTCCCGTCCCCACACTCCGGTCAACCTGAGGCTTAGCCAGAGTGACAAATGGAGCCACACCACCCATCTGCTCAACCAAGGCGGCACTTGGTCCAGTGACCCCGCCGACGTTGAAATAGCTGCTCCGGCTGCCCTTGTGCGCGAGCCAGCTCCGGATGTCGTACACGCCCGAACTGCCGGTTCTGGCCAGCTCTTCGTCGTCCTCATCGTCGCCATGGCTCGGGTGGCTATTATCCGCACTCCCGCGCCGCACACCACCACCAACGTTGACCGCAACGCTCAACTTGGAGATGTTCCTATTCACATTCGATATGCTGGCAACATTCGTATTCGTCCCCGACCCTGTTCCTATCTCCACCCCCCTTCCCGTCCACGCACTGACCGCCGTACTCGCAATGTGCGAGCCCGACCCATTCAAGGAACTATGTCCGAGGGCTGAGCTGTTCCTAGAATACGACTGGTCGAAGAACGACCCGGAGCGTTGAAGCAAGAAACTCGACCGCTGGTTCGTGGGCAGGTTTTCGACCTCCTGCACGAGCTGCTGGTGTGGGGTAGGCTGGGCCTGGTGCGCCCTCCACTCTCTTTCCTGGCGTTCCCGTTCCTCCTGCTCTCTTATGCGCTGGAACTGGACGATCTGCTTTTGTGTCATGGCGGGGGCACTACTCCTCGTCCTCTGCTGGGTCCGCATTTGCTGTCGGGAGGGTTCTTGCTCGGGCGGTGGCCGTGGGGGAGGCTGAGTCGAGAGGTGTGACCGCGAGTCGGTGCGTTCGAGCGATTGAGGCAGCGACGCGGGGCCAACAGGCTCTTGGGATGGGTTTCTATGATTGATTGGCCGCCTAGACATGGCCACGGGAGGAAGGGGTGGAGGAGGAGCACCTGAGGTTGCAGCCGCCTCCTTGAGCGAGGCACGATGACTGGGCGGAACATTAAGGTCTTCACTCGGTTGCACTTGTTGCGAATGATGGCGCTGCTGGTGTTGTTCTTGTGATTGTGGGCGGGAACCTCGCTTACGTTCGTGCAACTGGCTCGAGTATATAGACTGGCTAGCAGACGACGACGAAGAATACTGTTGCTGCTGTGCAAACGAAGACGAAGAGGACGTATTCCGTCGGTTGAGCGTCGTAGGTCGACCATTCTGCTGCTGGTGTGCGGACGGAGCATGACTGTATGTGACCCTCGTTGAAGCACTCCCGGGCCCATGATGGTGCGGACCATGTGAAGAAGATGGCACATCTGACTGCCTGGCCGCATGAGACCGTCTCCTAGATTGCTGCTGGTGTTGCTGGTGTTGCTGGTGGGCGACAGACGTGACGCGAACAGGTGTAGGGGCGACAATGGGCACGCTCGCCTCGACTTTGGCAGAGGGAGGAGGCACAGGTGAGACGGACCTCGATCTCGACCCCTTCGACCCAAATGTAGCCTCCAGTCCCCCACTCATCCACACTCGCCCGCTCTCTTTCATGGCGCTCCCTTTCCTCGCCAGCGAGATCGCACCCTTCAGTTCTTCTGGTGAGACGGGGGAGAGAGCGCGAGGCTGCACAGCAGGCGCAGGGGCGGGAGCAGGCGCAGGGTTCCACTGCACGATTTGCGAGGGCGCCGATACGGGCACGGGTGCTGGCACCGTAGCACCAAACATCATTCCCGAGCTGGAACCCGCTTGAATATTCTTTGCGGCACCCGAAGACGAGGGAGGGAAGATGAGTTTGGGTCGGCCCTGGGTCAGGTTGACTTTATGTGCCGCTTGGGCGGAACTCGAATGTGCGGAGACACTCGACGAGGTGTACGAAGAAGTGGAAGCAGCAGAATGAATCGAGTCGATGGTGGAGGTCGCTTTCGGCATCATAGGGGGCATTGGGCGAGGATGGTGCAGGACCGGCGCAGCGGTCACGGTAGATGCCGATCGGTCAGACGTCGAGCCAATCGTCGCAGCTGTACTGAGGGTCGTAACTACAGTCGAAGGCATGCTCGTAAATGGAAGCTGTGCTGGGGATCGCCGGCGTTACTTGGAATGTAAAAGTAAGTGGTGGAAGACCGGTAATGAGGTTTCGGCAAGAAAAGGGTCCAAAATTGGGAAGAACAAGGAGGTAAGCAGACGCCGTGAAGAGAGAGCACAAGGTGTGCTGCCGAGCTGAGAAGTAAATGTGGGGTTTTGATTCCTTGGACACGCGGAAGGGGCGTTGCCGTGCGAGAGGCCGCAAGCAACGTTGTGGACGTTTTGAGAAACCGAGATTCTGATTCTAATAGGACGCAGCGTCTATCGATTGCTGTACTTCGTGCGTGGGGAGGCCGGAGGTGAGGTGCGGTTTCCGTTCGAGTTGTGGCGGGCCCAGACACGAAATGCGCAAGGAGCCGCCACAACCGATGAACGTGATCTTGACCGATATGGATGCAAAAAACGGCCGCAAGAGTCCTGTACAGGCGAGCGCGTTTGGCGTTGGCGAGGTGTGGACGATCCGTTTTGCAGGGCTTGATGGTGGGGGACTGACCTCGAGCAGGAGCGCTATATAGTTGAAGGAAAGCAGGTAAGTGGAATGACAACTCAAAGGAAGAGGGCCAACTCGGAAAGAACGCACTCGTTCGGGCGTACCCCTGGTCGAGGACGTGGAGCGACAGACGACGTGTGACACGAGGCGGTAGGAAGATGCCCGGGGCCGTGAGTAGTAGTAGTGGTCAGTAAGCTGTGGACTCGATCCTGGCCCATGTTCGTATAGGTGTCAAAGATTACGACTGGGCGAGTTATCTAGGCCTGCACGGGCATCTCAGCTGAGGGAGAGTGGATTTACGGCTCGCAATTTGCAACGACGACGGTTTGTAAACTGTCCGAGTCAGTTAGACTGGAAGACGATAAGGCGATTGGGACGCACCAAGGGCACGAGGCGATTGGGAAGGAAGGACACGCCGCAAAGCACTGCTTCGTTGTGAAAGGAAAGAGAAGGTTCTCATTCTCCCATGCAAGCCCAGTCTGAGCTCATTGGCTGCATTTTGCCACTGGAACACGCGTATCTCGTCACGGCGCACAGGACACTTGGCTGTCCTCCATAGTGAACAGCCAAAATAATCAATTTAGAGTTCAGATATTGGCTAAAAGGTGTCACAAGGGGTTCTTAGTGGAAGGGGTGCTCCAACGCTGACGTGGAGGAGGTCAAAGTGAACGACACTGATGAGTCCGTGGGCCAAGGCGGGGCGGGATCTAAGGTGGTAAGGCTATGTATACAGGATAACACAACATTTGCAAGTTGTTTCAGCGTCGCCGCAGATGTGTTATGCGTGCTCCTCCAAGGCGTGGCAGGCAGCGGCCGTAAATGGCAACTGCCGATGGCGGGTGCTTTATGTTTGTAGTTGTGTGAGTTGTTTGTGTTCGTGTGTCAAAGGCTCATCAACCAAACAGCCAAACAAAGAGATCAGACGATTATGGAACGTCCCAAGTAAGCATTGTTCGGATGAGTTAAGATAATACAAATAGTGACACCATCTCCTCGTCTACCAAACGTACAACACCACAGAATGAGCCATACGAGTCTACGAGAACTTGGTCCAAGGCGACCGCCACCACCTACGCGCCGACTGCCCACCGCCATGTCAGTAATCATCCCTTCATCATGCCGACGGGAATACTCACAGCCGTAGAGGGTACGACCGCTCCTCTTAAGCGCGTACACTACGTCGAGCGCAGTCACAGTCTTGCGCTTCGCGTGCTCGGTATAGGTGACGCTGTCTCGGATAACCTGGTCCAAATAGGTCAGTCTCATCCTCCTCTCGACCCCCGAGCTACTCACCCCCTCAAGGAAGTTCTTCAGGACTGCACGGGTCTCCTCATAGATGAGGCCAGAGATACGCTTCACTGCCCGCGATGTTTCAGACTCCCGCACGACATAGCAATGTCAAACGATGCACTCACCTCCTCCACGACGAGCGAGACGACGAATGGCTGGCTTGGTGATACCTTGGATGTTGTCACGCAAGATTTTACGATGACGTTTCGCACCCGTCTCTGCGAAGACCCAATAGCCATCAGCAATGCTCTATTAACCCTCCTCATCGTCCAGCACAGTGCCAGAGAATAGTGTTTGGGTTAAGTAGAACCATACTCACTGCCAAGACCCTTGCCTCCCTTTCCACGTCCGGACATGTCTTTGTATTAGGTAAGAAAGATGGAGAAGTGAGTTTAGATGAGAAACCGCGGATGTGGTTGAGTCCAAGATGTGTTCGCACTCCGATCGTGTGGTCACGACCACCTTTATATACCAGCCCTGTTTGGCGCCCGACCAAACACCGCGCCAAGTCACGAGAAAGTCACGCACACGTTGTTTGCGGGCTAACAAGACGCAACAAGACGCATAGAACGCGTGTTGGTCGCGCTCTAACCGCAAACCTTCGACTACTCAAACGGCCCTTTGGGTTTTTTTAAAGATATAGATACAACACGGAACTTGGAAAATGTATTTGATGCATGGCATAAAAAGCACAACCCTGAGCACTTGACTACAAGAAGAAGAAAAGGTTGGGGCTAAGTCATCTCGACGGTGGGGAGAAATCCTTCGAGAGTTTACGCCCTCGGAAGGTTCTCTTTGGCTTGTTGTCTAATGCGTTTTCTTGAAAGTGTCACATGTCAGTATGGTAGAGTAGCGCGTGTCAGGGGTAAGGACGCAACGCACTCGTAGGCAGCTTTGTCGTTCCTGAGGGTTCAAAATATGTGTAGACGACGCGAAGATGCAGTAAGTTTACGTCAGCATACTCGCTGGGACGTAGGGTAAAACATGAAATGTAGTACGCACTTGAACATTGTGTACGCATCGCTCTGCGCCGGATCGCTGATGTTGGGGTCATTCAATAGATCCTGGATACCAATTACAATCTACACATGGAATTTTCAGAATCATAGCTGCAGAAGGTTTTCGACGAACCTGGCGGATGGTGATACCGGGCTTCCACGATTTCTCCTCATCCAAAATTGACAAACATACAGTGCCAGATGGGTACACATTAGGATGGAAAAGAGGAGGAGAAAATTTGCCTGCGAAAAGAAGATTGTCAACAACGGTTCCTTCACCCTCCAGAGGATATGTACGCACATTTCGGAGGCTTTGAAGGGTACTCTAGAGAGACCAATACGATATTTCAGTGATGACACTCACAGAACTTGACAGAAACCCACGGCTCACCTTCTGGAAAGATCATCGTCAATTTATAAATCCCTCCCTCCCACAGAGTCTTTCATATACACAAATAGTGTTAGCACACTGGGTCTATGAGTAGCCACTGGTAGTTACATACTCCCTGCTTCCCAGGAATTCCGACCTCCCATTCCAGCAGGTTTAGGCTCCCATCTGCGGTCTTGACTGGACGCGCATAAAACCCCTATTAACAGAACATACATTATAAACAATGTCCACCGGGGCACGCGTGGGCTCACAACGCACAAATGGGTGATCCTTCCTCCACGCCTTACGCTCCTCCGCGAGTCGCATACGGCAAATACCTGCCATGGTGCAGTCGCAGTTCAGTTGGTTGTTCTTTCAGGCCGGCGGTGCAAGTGCACGGCTACAAATCGGCGAACGACGTGTGGCGAGGAGTCAAGATGGCCTGCCTTTGTCGCGGGCTGGTGACCGCGTTTCTTGCAATATCACTCTCAGAGATTAACGAAAATGACACCAATATAAACTTTACGTGTTCACTGGACTCATATAGTACACCCGCAACGCCCGTGCCCAGTCCACCCACGGGGTTCATTCCTTGGCCCACTCACAACTCAGCACGACCAGCTCAGCGATTTTCTCCAGAGCACGGACGTCCACGTCGTCGAAGCCTGCTTCGGTGACACAGTCGAGATCGAGCACGCCGAGAACGCGCAGCTCGCCGTCCGCGCCGGTATACACGAGTGGCACGACGACCTCACTTCTCGTCTCTGCGTCGCATGCAATGTGGCCCTCGAACGCGTGTACGTTGTCCACCCTGACCGTCTCCCCCCGCAGGTACGCCGTGGAGCACACGCCCCCCGTCTGTCGCGCGACGATGTACTGGCATGCCGGACGCCCGCAGAATGGCCCAAGCAGTAAATTACGCGGTTTTGTTGAGGGAGTGAGGTGAGAGGGTTGGCTGGGGGCCGTGAAGGAGTAGGGGATTGAGGCATGCGGAGGGGGCAGGATGCAGGATGGGGGGAAAATGGATTCGTCAATGTAGAATCCTGTGCGGGTACAGGTGTGTATATGATTAGAGACAGGAGGAAGAGGATTTACAAGAGATCAGATGTACCGCACCAGTTTACCATCCGCTCTCCGTCTCCAAAAAACGCCGGAAATCCGAGCAAGGAGTAGTAGATAATGGATGACGCATTGGACAGGTTTGTTACCTCAGGAATGGGTCAGTTGAGTATACCATTGAAACGAACGCAGCCACATCGATATTAAGATCGCGGTGGACTTCGAAGAGGAAATAGAAACACGACCCACCCATTGCTTTCGAACCTTAAGAAGAGACTGTACTTGCGTGTGAACATGAGCCCAGAACTCCTCCTTGGTCTTGATCGCATCCGGAATGAAGCTGCTGTTCGCGTGTGGCATGGCGTCAATTCTTAGCCTCCCTTAATTGATATGTGCAAGCGGTGCTATGTAATGTGAAGAGCCACGACGGGAAAGTGGGTCTCTACCGATATCCGGTTGGGCGACAGGATGTGGACGGAGATGAAGGAAGAACCACAGGTGATCCCCTCTCTCGACCGGCTAATCTGACAGTGATTAATTTGCCCCATCGAACAGATCCTTGTAGCACAGCCCATGGATGATTGGGTTGATGACGGATGAGGGAAGCAAAGCAAAGCAAGCGACGGCCCAAATCACCAATATTCCCAATATATATTAAGGTCGCATGTTTCACAGATCAACTCTCCTTTCGTCAGCGCTGGGTGTTTACTGTGCCATTACGTACGTACGAGAGGAGATTACTGTGTCGAGGCCATTATGTGCAACTTTATCCGGTCCTTTTCTCACCTCCGGTCTGCCGTTGCTTGAATCGCTGTTGTGCGCAGCCACAGATGACCGGAGAATTGTTTCTGGGACGTACAGTATGATCGAGCGCTGCTTTCTTTTTCCGCGCGCCAATCTTTCGCTTTCAGGCATGGTTAGAAAAAGAGGGCCCTAATTCATCAAGTTTATACATAAGTAAATGAGGGTTATAGGGCGGTATTTCAGAAAGATCCGCCTATCTTCCGATGACCGAATGGCCGGGATTAATTCCGTACTCTAGGCGGTGAAAGTGGGGACAGAGGCGGGTAGTACTCATTGTGACGTCGCCTGTGAGTTGTGTGTTTGAGTCGGCACGACTCCCGCCTCGCCATGCGAGCAACGCAGCGGTCAGCCCCGCTCCTCAACTCGCGTTCTGAGCTTTACCTCGCCTTTCACAAGTAGGAGATTTCTCTGACCTATGTCGCAAGTACTTCGATGGATACCCAAGGTGTCTTCAGTAACCCTTCCAACACGGAGGAATCGAAGCCGTAAGCATTTTCCAAATTCGGAGGCAGTTAATCTTACCTGGAGGGTGAATCTAGGCAGTTTCGCCGGTGGAGAGTCGATCACAGAAGACAACGAGGAGCTATTGCCAGACACCTCGCAACCCTTCAACCTTGCTCGTGATGTGCTACCTTGTAGGCCACCAAGTTGTCCTCCACGGCTCCTACCTTTCGATTGGATGCCATTTTGGGACCGCTCACATCCACCGACTGTGACTTCCTATCTTGACGGCCTTCATTTTTCCTACGACCACACATCAGCATCCAATTACAGCACCCCCGTCACTCCTGAGTCATACCAAAGACTGCTCACAGAGGTAGACCTTACATCCGAGATCAACATTGGCCGAAACATCAGCTTTCTCCAGTGTGTTTAGTTCACCAATACCTGATTGATCTAACACAAATTAGGTCGCTGGACTCGCTCAACTCGGAGAAACCGGAAGATCAAAGGCTCATTGTCCTATCTTGGGACACATTTCTTCTTCTAGAACTGGACTTCACTCCTGGTCCTGGCCGCCCTCTGTTCTTCGATGCGCTCGAAATCCCGTTCACTCAGTCCGTCAAATATACTGTGGACCCAAAAGACCGGAGGCTGCTCTCACTTCGAATCCTGCTGATGGACGCCGTAACCGGTATGTTCTCGCGAGTTGACGAACGCAATCAAGCGGAGACTTCGGGACCATCGCTGGTCGATTTTCAAGCGGAGAAAAACATTATCGACCTTCGCGATGGAAAAGCTATCGTGCGTTTCAGACTTCCGTGTTGTTTCTTGGACTATACGCATCGTACTGGTCGCTACAGGTAAGAACCATATTCTTCCGTCTCCGCGTGTGTTCAGCACATCTTATCCACTGGTAGAATATACATAGCTTTGAATTTAGGCAGCCAACAAGTTGGATTCTGGACTCTGTCTGGGACGTTTGAAATTGCCCATATGGATGAGAAAATCCCGGGTAACCTCCAGTATCCGAAAGGTTGAGTCAAATGCCTAGTTGATAAACAATTGGACTAATACAGAAGTAGAAACCACCTGCGAAGAGTCTCTTGGTCAATCACCTCTCAATTATGGCTGCGTAGCCCGCAGGAAGCATCGTTCAAATAACATCACCGACGGCTGCTTTGAGAGGATCTTTTCCCTCGCACTTGGACTTTACCGTATTCCACTATGGAGATTTTTCGCGTTCGAAAGTGACCGACGCATTCTCTATTCGCTCTTGCCGGCAAAACGAGAACAACTCAAAGATGCCATCCAGCTTGAATACGACCACATTAAACGCATACTGATTCGGGATTGCGTTGATACAGAGGCGCTTCGAACAGAATATGAAATCGCCGTCAATTTCTCAGAGCTCAGAGTTCCAATCCACCGGCTACCGGTCGAGCTGCTCGCTCTAATCTTCTCCCTCATTCCCGATGAACAAAACCAGAAAATCGACACTCTGGTGCGGACGTGTCGCAGATGGAAGGAAATCGTTTCATCCATTTGGGCCCCGATTAAGCTGGCCACATGGACCTCCTTCGATGAGGTCAAGGACACGCTTGAAGGAAGCAATGGACTGTTCAGCATCACTATCGACCCCGCTAGTGATACGGCGGACTATCCAACGGACGCTGTCGAAGTAGAACGGTATGCAGCGCTTATGCTGGCTGTATCGACAAGTACCGTACGATGGAAAACGCTCGATATTCTTTCTCTCCCAGACCCCCTTGAGACAAAAGATCTTTTTGGGGAGCACATTCGCATCGCTCCTATGAATCATTTGAGATCACTCAGTATACCCATCCGCCACGACTCCTCCCAATTCCTTGACCTTATCATCCCATCCATTGGTGCTACAACTTCAATCCAGCTTACAGATATGCACCTTTGCTCGGTGCAAGCGATGCTATACCTTGCACAGCCGCGTTGTGAGCACGTCTTCAACTATCTTACATCATTCAAATGCTTCCTTCCGCGAATAGACAATGCCTTCGATATTCTTCCCCAATTCTGGCGGCTTGAAATACTCGATGTGTCCGGTCTCTGCTTTCCCGCCTATGCTTCCGATGTTGAACTGCCGTTGACAAAAACTCTTCGCCAAATGTCACTTCGAGCAGGGTCAATCGGTTGGATGAACCATCGCAATTTTCCACAGTTGGAGTCATGCACCATCGTCTCACCCCTTGCACTGGACGCAATCCTAACTACAAGTCTTCCATTGTGCACGAAACTTTATTACCAGGGCCCTCAATTTGATGTCATTCAGGGCTTCCACATCCCAGGCATTCACACTCTGACTTTACACTCACCGCAATGGAGCAAATCGAGAGGAAACAACCAACTCTTTCGTATCTGGCAGTCAAGCGTGGTTGAGGGATTCTTGCACCTGACGTCATTGCATTTTCGCTT
>Ga0307515_10019779_pt1 | contig 12080 bp, 6 predicted proteins | sample 17_EM_MG_FD_194513 | JGI IMG/M metagenome (GOLD analysis project Ga0307515, IMG submission 194513) | Populus trichocarpa ectomycorrhiza microbial communities from riparian zone in the Pacific Northwest, United States - 17_EM | ecosystem: Host-associated > Plants > Roots > Unclassified | place...
TTCTAAGTTAATCCGCGAAGTTCATTCCTATAACAATGGATGTAATCTATTCGTATTGTGTAATAATGAGATTATAATATAGTTAGCCCTCTATTTTCCCCTTTTCCTTTTCCCTTTTTTTTTTTTCTATATATGGGTACGCATGCATGATCTAACAATGTGATTTCTTTTTCTTGTTCCCCCCAAAGATAGCATTCCTCCCCAAATTTAAAATCTAATAAATAGATTAGGTGAAATATCAATATTAAAAAATCCCAAGATTCAATATATTATTTATATTTATATATTTTTTTAATCATTTCATTAACGAGGAGCTAGATGAGAAGAAACTCTCATGTTTGGTTATGCAATAAAGATGAAATTGCAAATCTAGGGCGGATAAAACGGCCAGCATGAGGTTCTCAAAGCCTGTTTAGAAGTGTGATTATGATTACTTTCCAAAGTGTTTTAACTCTGAAATGTATTAAAATAATATTTTTTTATTTTTAAAAAATTATTTTTGATATCAACGTATTAAAATGATATAAAAATATTAAAAAATATTAATTTGAAAAAAAAATTTTAATTCTTTTAAAAAATACTTTTAAAACATAAAAATAAACAAATCTGATTCTTTCTCGTGCCCTCGGCAGGAAAGATCCCCTCACGTTGGTGCTAAGACTAGAGAATTTGCAGGGGGAAAGGATAATTAATCGCCTTATATGGATGTACAGTAAGAAGAGCGTGCAAAAGATCATATTTTAAAGAAAGAGTAATACCCAATGAAGAAAGCGAAATTAAACAAATAGAGATATCATAAGTTTGTACAATAAGGATAACGACACCATGATAAAAAGACAACGAATTTATAGAGTGTATTAATATATAATATAGATAATATAGCAATAGGATTTTGGAGAGCAACACAAATAGATAAGGTTTTATTTATCATTTTATTCTGAAGTTTTTATTTTAATATAAATATAAAGAGATTATATAAAGGATAAATTTAAAATATTATTTTATTTTTAATGAATAAAATAAAATAAATATATTTCTTAACAAAGTTGACCATATATAAGCTGATAAACAATTATATATATATATATATATATATATATATATATATATATATATGTGTGTAGTATGTCAACATTTTCGTACCAATATATATTATGCATATTTTATATAATAAACCGGCATGGCTTAGAAGAAATATTGACGGGAAAATATTATATTTAAGATATGTTCCATGAATCCGTCAGTTAAATAATCACCGATAACATATTAGTATAAATATCAATGGAATCGGAAAACTGTTAAATGTGATAGTGGTTGTATTGATAAAAACAAATGATGAAGGACCATGTTGACAAAAATCAGAAAGTAAAGAGCCTCGTGAGCTGATTTATATTATCAGAGGATAAGGTAGAAAACTATAATCTTTTGTTTTGTGTAAAGACAGCACCAATACATGCATGTATTAAATGAAAAAAAACAAAAAGGTAGATGACATTCTTCCTAACAGAAATTAGGTCAGCATAATCTTGTGAACAACGAAATCCATATATATTTTCCTTGTGATAACGGGGAAAACAAGAGATTTAAAGACAAAAAAGTACAGAATGTCTAAATCAGCTTGTGTGCATCTCGATTAATCTCATGGATTCTGAAGTTAATGACCATGTAAACCTCCAATAACTTTAAGATTTATGAGACTCGAACTTGTGACTTTTAGAGAGAAAACTTAAAATCTAATTAGTTAAATTACATCTCTTGATGTTTTAATTTTAAGCTTTTTTTATTTAGATTGACGATATATATTTATAAATAATTTTTTTTTCATAGTTTCTTTAAGAATTAAAACATTGGTAAAATAATGTAGAGATGGAATCCACTTTCATCAAAACTAAACCTTCAATGGGTAATAATTAAGTTCAATAATTTTATTATAAAGAACAAAAAAGTTAATTTAATTCCTTTAAAATCATAATAAGTTTAATTTTTATAGTTAATCAATTGACAAGTTGAGAGATCAACTCATCCCTTTCTTCAAAGAAGTATAATTTTTTCTATTTTTATGAATAATCCAAGTTTGAGTTAAAGAATATCTTTTTTAGCTAACTTAGCATCAAATAAACCTAAAACTTTGTTTTAAAAAAAAAAAAAATTAAGAGCGCATTGAAATTCAGAAAATTAAAAAAAAAACCTCGGATTTAAATATAATTATCTAATTAATACTTTTTTTTTTCAGTCTTCATGAATAAGATTTAAACTTCAAAATACATTGAATGTTTGAAAAGAAAAAACAACCCAACACTCCATCATTTACTTTACACCTCAGCCTGCCTTACTTCCTTCCTTCCCTCCCCACCAAGCCAAAGAAATCCAAGAAAAACCCTACTCCATAACATGAAAGCTCCAGCTCATTCCCTCCCTCCTCAATCAAGTATCAAACTTTATTAAACTCACATTTCCCACTCCTTTTATCACCATTTGCCTCGGTTAATTTTTTTTTCTCTGGGTCATTAGATTAATTTATGGATAACATGGTTAATTATTTTATTAAATATTATTATTTTTTTTATTTTGGTTGGGTTGACATGACAAGTCAACTAAATTTTTTTAATTTTTTTTTCTCAATTCAATTTAAAACAAAATCTAAATAAAATTCTAGATAATAAAGTTTTTTAATTAGCCCGTGCAGAAAAAGTATTTGGGAAGTATTTGGGAGTGTGGTTGTAGTTGTTTTTTAAAGTGCTTTTTATTTGGAAAAGTATTAAAATAATTTTTTTTATTTTTTTAAAATTATTTTTGAGATTAGTATATCAAAATTATTTGAAAACACCAAAAAAATATTAATTTGAAGTAAATAAAAAAATTAAAATTTTTTAATTTTTTTCAAAAATACTTTTCAAACACATAAACAAACAACAATACTATATAAAAAAATGATTTTGATAAATTTTTAAACAAAATTTTTTTTAAAAAATATTATACACTATAATACTAAATACACTAGAAGCATGCTTCACTTGTGCTTATATGTATTTTAAAAATATATTTGTCTTGAAAAAATATTAAATTAATATTTTTAATGTTTTTTAATAATTTTAATATAATAATATTAAAAATAAAAAAATATTCTAATATAATTTTAAATAGAAAACATTTTTGAAATCTACATTATACTATATTACCAAAAACACGAAAAGAATATAATCAATCTTTTAAAATCTACATTTTAAAAAAAACATTTTTAAAAGAATATAAACAACCTTCACCATTGCCAAGAACAAAAAAAATTCTCTTTTTAAATAAATAAATAATAAATAAAAGGGCAGGACACATGTATTCTCATAAACACACTATCCTTCCCTTCCCTTCCCATTCTTTCCTTTCTTCACTCCAGTCTTACTCTCTATCTCGATGCCTTGACTCGGTCTATCACTCCGTTCTGATCCATGGCCGAGTCGACTCACAAAAGGCATAGTTCAACCTATCAGTGTCGCCGCGGGCGATCTTCGTGGTGCTGTTCCTTTGCTGTACCACCCAGTTTCCAGAAGAACAAGAAACCCGACTACTCGGTCTCTAAGCTTGGTCCCCGCTCATTCCCCAACTCACCCAAGCCCGGGTTAAATTTCGTGGGTCGGATAGACCCGAGAAGAATCCTCTCCCCAGGCCGCGTCTCGCCTATTGACTCGGATCCTACTGGCGACACGACCCGAGACATCATACCCGACCCGTCGCCGCCGGTGGACTTGAACTCGAAATCGAGATCTGAGTCTTTCCGGGGGAGGAATGAGAGGAGGTCGTTTTCGGATTCTGGATCGGGTTCCGGGTTGGATTCGGGTCGGGGCGTGTTTGACGTGAGGCTGAAATTGAGAGGGAAGAATGGTGGGGGTTTGGTGTTGGAGCTGAATTCGGAAGTCTTGATTGCAAATTCAGAAGTTTTTGCGGGGTTGATATGCGAATATCGGAAAAACCTGGGGTCGAAATGTGACGGTGATGGTGGTGGTAATTTGTCAAGAAAAATGTGTAGAATAGAAGTGCCTGATGTGGAGAATTTGGGAATTTTTAGGGAGACAATTGAGTTGATGTTTGAAGAGGATATTGCTAAAAGGTTATTGAAGGTTGGGGCTTATAGAGCCATAGATATACTTGAGGTTAGCTTTCTGCTTTCTGTTTTTTTTTTATTTTTATGATGATGATGATGATGATTATTATTATTATTATTATTATGTTTTTGGGTTGTATTTTTGCGTGTGTTTGTTTATGGGTTTTAGTGGAAATGTTGTGTTATATTGTGGATATTATTTTATTTTATTTTCTGAAGATTTTAGCTGGGTATAGTCTCTTTGACAACTGTGTTCAAGGGGAAAAAATTATTATGTTATTATTTCAGCGGCAATTGATTTTGAAGACTGTGCGGTAATGGGAATTGCTATGGATACTTGCGTTGAGATTGTTTAATCTCGGTTATACGTGCATGATGTATTTGTGGTCAAGCATAAACATGATGTGGAACCACACGTGCATGTCATGCATGGATGGTTGGGATTGGACTATCTCATCAATCGCAAATGTTTAAAGCATTCCTTCCAGGCTTATATCTTAATCATGCTTTGTATGGATGTAATGCGATTGTTCTATAAGAGTTAGAACAGTACTATCCTATTTTAAATGTAGAGTACTTGATCATTTAAGGTTGTTTTTAGGGGTTTTGAGCAGTTGTGACATTGTTGTCCAATCTTAGTTGTTTGTGTATGACATGTGTACATGCACTGATGGGAGTATCATGTGCATGCGCGCGTGTCATGCACGGATGATTGAAATTAAACAATCGCATCGATCACAATTGTTCACAGCTTTCCTTTTGTGCTTGCTGGAAAATTGGCTTACCCACTAACCTTCAATAGGTGGTTAAGGTAAACAGTGAACTAGCTTCTCCTCAACTGGTTTATTTTCTAAATAAAATTTCATAATCAAGATGGAGATTTTTTTATATAAGTTTTAAATATCTTGCAGATGGTTTGTTTTTTAAGCATCTTACAGAGAGTTTCCTTGTATACCATGGGATGGAAGAAAGTGATTCATGCAACTGATCCCAATTAGTCTGAGATTGAGACCAAGTATAATAGAGTTGACAATTATTCTATCCTTACTAAGATACAACATGCACATGTATGTGAATGTGCAGATATTTACAGTTCGCTTTTTGCAAAGAATCCTACCAAATCCCTTCTTCATGTTATTCCATATTTAGGTATACTAGATGGGATTTGAGACTGTCATAATTTCTTAGGGTTCTCTAAGTGTGTGTTTGGTATTGCAGGGGCAGTTGCAAAAATGTTTTCTTTTAGTGCTTTTCATCCTAATTGGAAAAGCATCAATTTCAAACTTTTCTGATTTGAATGAAGAAACACCCATGGTTTTTTTGGCATTGCAACTGCAATGTCACAAGCCCACAAAATTGATTCTGCTCATCATTCTTATGATAGAAGAGTCATTTTAAGATCCACTTTTGTAGAAATTATAGTATATACAGATATTGAAGAAGGATTAATCAATGGATTAGTCTTTTTAATCTTATTGAGGAGACATTACGATGTTAGGAGCTGAACTCATAGATTATGCTAGGTTGGGTAGTATAAAATGTGTGATCTCTGAAATGACAATGTTTTGAGCATAGGCACAATGTTTATGGCTATTAGAGCTACTGTATTTGATCAAAATAGCAAAAATCCAGTGGTCTAATTGCCATCGGCGTTGAACTAATGCTTAAAGCAAAGGAATCATAGCAACCACCCATGTAATGATCTTCAACTTCTTGTACCAGGCTCATCCGTTTTCTAGATTGTTACACAGCCTAGCGTTAGAAAAAATGATTGTGTAAGTCATTCACTGTAACGTATAAAAGTTTACAGTACAAGGCTTGGATCTTGTCTTTTGTAGCCTCATATTCAAGAATCCAAAGAATGATGTGTTTTTCTGACAACTTTATCTCTGTCTTCAACCATTTTCTTATTGATCCAACAAGATCTTTGGAACTATCACCAGGTATCAGCTGGCATCATGTTTACTAAAGGTGTTTTATCCTGCCTGAAATACCTTGAGGCTATCCCTTGGACGGAGGAAGAAGAGGACAGACTTAGGAATCTATTTGCAGTGTTTAAATTTGATGAGACAACAACTCAAGACATTTTGGCTAGACTCCACTTGCTTAGCTCAGAAGATTCTAAACAAAATCTAGCTAGACAGCTAGTTTGGTCTATTACTGCTTGTGCTGATGCCAATGCCAGAAATGAATTGAAGTCATTAGTTAAGGGTCTCCTTTGCAAAAGTTCAGTGTACGAGAAGGATCAACACGATCCCAACAAGGAAGATCTTTATGATGTTTGTCAGTCCTGTCTAGGTTCATTAGTCAACCTCATGGAGGAAGCCTCTGGTATCATATCCCCTGGGAAAGTGGTGAAAAAAGAAACAAGTAAGCCTTTGATTGGACGCATCTCCAGACAGGTTGACAACATCAATTGGCTACTGGAAATTCTCTTTGATCAACAGATTGGTGAGGAATTTGTGGATATGTGGGCACATCAAGGAGAGTTGCTTAGCATGCATGGGAGTGTATCTCCGATGGTTAGATATGAGCTCAGCCGGGTTTCTGCAATTTTATTTATTGCAATGGGAACCAGAAAATTGCATTGCCGCTCAGAAGCAAGAGCAGCGCTTCTCCAGGCATGGTTTGGGCCAATGCTTTTGGACTTCGGTTGGTTACAGAGATGTAAAAAGGGACTGGACATGAAAGCATTAGAAGAAGCCATGGGTCAGACACTCCTTACACTTCCTTTGAAGCAGCAGGATGTGCTGTTCACTGAATGGTTTAGGTATTTCTCCAAGCATGGCACCGAATGTCCCAATCTTTGCAAAGCCTTCCAGATTTGGTGGCGTCGATCATTTCCGAGAGGCTCAGAAACTCATGCAATTGAATCCAGGTAATAGGCATCTCTTGTCATTGTCCACCCCTGTAACATTTGTTGATGTGTAGGCTGAAGGGTTCTGAGAGTCAGGAACTGAATAATGTAAATCACAATGTAGAATCGTTGTAATGATGGTTAGAGCATTAAATGAGAAGAAATTTTTTAGCAAAATTTATCTTTAGCCTCATCAATTTAAATTTTAATCATCAGAAAATCAATTTAAAGGGGGTACATGACAAGTTGTTAGGTTGAATTCCATCTTCACTCGACACTCCCACAGTTACATTTTCAGCAGGTGCTCGTGATAGAAGCCACAATCTAGCTGGGTTGTTGAAGTAGAAGATGAATGCACTGCAGCATCTTTAGGAAGGGCTTCAGGAACTAGTCCTGCATACAAAAACTCAATATGAAAGAGAGATGTTAATTCCTTCTATATTATTCTGCTCAAAAAATAGCAACGATGCCAAATGGGCTGGTTTGCGTCTTGTTTTTTTTGTTTTTTAGCTTTTCCAACTATAAGAGTATATGAGGTTAGTTTGCATGTAAAAAATAGTCCTTCATCTTTATAAACGACAGTCAATTTAAACCTTATAATGATAATATAACTATCCTGTCTCTAGCCCTAGGGTTCTATCTTTATAAACGTCAAAAAAAAAAAAAAAAAAAACTCATTACATTTTTATATTAAAAATATTAAAATTTCAAAACACTCATCAAAGTTATAATAAAATTCAAATGGAGAGTAAATCCTCTTGCAGACATGCCCTTTACTTTGTTATTATTTACAATCATGCTTTTAAATATTTTATTTTTTTTAGTTTTAAATTATTTTTTTATTTTTAGATTGTTTTGATGTTAAAAATAAATTTTTAAAAATAAAAAAATTATTAGTTTGATACATTTTTAAACAAAAATCACTTTAAAAAAAACCTTTATTATATTCTCAAAGAAACCTAAAATATATCAAAATCTATGGTTCAATCAATCAAATAATTTTACGCAATAAACCCAATTTATATAATAGTTTGATGAAAACAAGTAGTTTTAATAATTTCATGTTATAAAAAAAGATATATTTAGTCCTGTCATTAACTTCTAAAAAAAGTAATATATCCATTTTAGATTACTTGTACGCGCGGGTTTAAAAATTCAACCCCAAATTAGTGTTATTAAACCACTCATCAAGGTTTTATATTAAATTGGGTGGTTTTACCTGAGTGATCTAGTTAAAATATAAATGAGATCAGTTTGATTTATTATTTTTTAAAATTATATTATTTTAATTTTTCTTAAAAAAATTTAAAAAATTTTAATTTGAGATTAATCAATTAATCCGAATAAATTCAGCCAGCTTATGATATGGACTGGGCCGGGTTTTAGACCGCGCTCTAAATATATATGCTCAGATCTCTCTATATACCTTTTGGTCCACATAAACCTCGTCGTCATTGTAGTATTTGTGTCCTTTAGCATATTTATTTTCTTTTACCTTTTCGAATCATCATCATAGATTTTTTTCTCTCTCTACTCCAAACACTGCCACACAGTCCTTTTCACTCACTCTCTGTTAGTGTGTTAAACGCTCAGAAAACATTCTCACTCTCGCTGAAGATTGCCATTCAATTGCGTTGCCTATAAACCAACACTTGTGGGTAATTGCATTTTCTCTCTCTCTCTGGTGCTAGCTGGCTTCTACTTTCACATTCATTTACTACTTTCTTTCATACGTTTTGTAGTCTGTCTGGTTCCTGAGGAAAAAAAAGAGAAAGAAAAAAAGAAAAAATGGGTTTCTCTTCTAAAGCTTTCTTCTGTTTTATATAATAATCTGAGGCCCGAATTTGTTGAAGGTTGCCTGCAATTCTTTGGTTATGTCCTGTTGTCCGTGGAAAAACTGCTGCATTCTCTTTTGTTTATGGTTAATGTGTGCTGTAATTGGCTTCAAAGGTTTAAGATGCTGAATTTTTATGTTTTTAATTTCTGGGTTGTTTAGATAAGCTCATTTGGGAAAATGGGTGTTGATAAAAATTCAAGCTTGTAGTGAAAATTTCTTGTCATTTTGTGAAATGAAATAAGGTTGTGTTTTCTGGGTTTAGGCCAAAAAATGATACCAAGTAGGCCACAGACTCCAATCGGTGGTTCCCAGTCTGTTTCACCTGTGCTTTTGAGATCAAATTCTGCCATTTTGGGGTCTCAAGGAGATGGTTCCATGCAGCCAGGTCAGTATAACATGAATTTGGTTGGAAATTCTCCCAGTGCGTCTTCTCTTATCAATCAGGGTTTTGGGAAAGGTGTTTCAAGCTCTGGACTTTCTGGTTTAGAGTCTACTATTATTTCTATGGTAGCTAATGATGTGGGTTTCAGCTCATTGTTTGATGGTTCCAATATGGTGAGTTCTGCTTCATCTGGAAAAGTTCAAAGCAAGCAAATTTCTAACCCTTCTGTTAATCACCAACCTCAAGTTCAACAATTTGAGCCACACATGATAAAACATGGGCAAAATCAATTCCAGTCCATTCGAGGCGGGTTGGGCGCCATGGGACCTGTAAAATTGGAGCCACATGTAATAAATGACCAGATTGCCCCCCATCGTAGGTTGCAGTCTTTGCAGAGTCTGGGTTCAGTGAAAGTAGAACCACAACAGAACCGGATTGGAACAGGCATTGGACCTGTTAAAGTGGAGAATCAACTTTCTGTTCAATCGGTTTTACAGCAGCAGCAGCAGTTCTTCCAGATGTCCAGGCAGTCTCCTCAGGCTGCTGTCGCACAGATGAATTACTTACAGCAACAGCAAATTCTGCAGTTGCAACAACAGCAGCAACTTTTGAGGGCATTTCCTCATCAACAGCCCCAAATACAACAGTTTCAACAGCAAAATTTGCCAGTTAGATCTGTTGCAAGACCACCGTATGAACCGGGAACAGGTGCTAGGCGATTGACTCAATACATTTATCAGCAGCGGCATAGACCTCAGGTAAAATTGTTTGATTCCTGGAGAAAATGTGTTCTGTCAGTTTTTTGGCATTTTTCTTGTGTTTGTAGTGACTGGTCTTTATGTAGGAAAACAATATTGAATTCTGGAGGAAATTTGTGGCTGAGTTTTTTGCTTCCAATGCAAGGAAAAGGTTATGTGTTTCGTTGTATGGAAATAGCCGCCAAACAAATGGTGTTTTTCCTCAGGTATGCTGTTATATAGACGAATACTAATTGACCGAGGAAGATAGCATGATGTTTTCTGAGGGGAACTGGGGGATAAGGAACAGAATATCTTTGGTTGACTTACGCCATTGCTTTTCAACTTCAATACTTCTACGCTGGATTATGCTGTTCAATTTAATGTAAAAGAAATGATGAATAAATGCATTTAGGAGAGAATGAGCGGTAAAATGCAGAAGTTTTGAGCTTGGATTCTCTCCTGTGCTATGTGTAATTCTACCTCTTAAACAAACACTGCCTTATGTGTGCAGTTGTTTTTATTGAGTTTTTGTAGACTTCATATTCTTCACAACACAATGAAATCATGACCAAATTGGAATGAAAACCGTAGGGTAAAATATGAAGTTTTTGAGTAAGCATATCTTCTGAACTTCTATTGCCATTAGAAAAATTTGAAATTTAATGGAAATGTTGCAGGATTTGTGGCACTGTGAGATATGCAATTGCAAACCTGGTCGTGGTTTCGGTATGCTACTTTTACAGCCTACACTTTTTTTGTTATTTGCCATTGATTTGTTAGAGTGGCACTTAGTGATAAGCAAAATATGCTGTTTATCATATCTTTGCTATCGTGTTATACAATGTTTCTACTATATTTTGCAACTTGTGGATCAAAAATCAAAATGTTGCACATTTATATGTGATGCTCTGTAATTATGCATGTGCAATTTATTAAGATTTCTCATATTTTTCTGTATCAAGATTTTAAGAATTTCATCTTAATGGATGCTTGACCCATTCAAAGCTGAAAATCTTCTGATAAATATTCACTCATTGAATTCATGAGGCATATATTGCAATCCATTTCATTGTTTAAAACTTAGCCTTGTTAGGCACTTGGATCAGTTTTGAGGGGAAGTAGATCTGTGAAGAGAGAGTGCAGAAAGAAAAATTAAATGTGATGTGAATTTGCTCAAAGGAATCAAAGTTTAGAGTTTCTCTCTTTCTTTGGATTAAATGATGCAGATATGAATTTGCTTACAAATGGATGGAAAAAAAACGTAGTCTTCAACAAACTTTAAAGTACTAAAGATAACAATTTATGAAAAGCGAAGGAATTGTGTCATCCTTTTCTTTTCCTTTTCTGAAATAATATTTGAAGTCTTGTGCAATTCTCATTCTTTGGTTCTTGTTTCTGCAATTTCAGAAACTACTGTAGAGGTTCTTCCTAGGTTGTTCAAAATCAAATATGATAGTGGCACTTTGGAAGAGCTTCTTTATGTCGATATGCCTCGTGAATATCAGAATGCAAGTGGTCAAATTGTACTTGACTATGCAAAAGCAATACAAGAGAGTGTTTTTGAGCACCTTCGTGTTGTACGCAATGGCCAACTTCGTATCATTTTCTCTCCAGATCTGAAGGTTTGGGCGTTGATAAATTGCACCTGGGGGATATTTGAAACTATACTTTTATTATTAACTATAAATATCATTGATGCCCTAATTATCTTTGTTCATCCACGCTCTCTAGATTTGCTCTTGGGAGTTTTGTGCATGCCGTCATGAGGAACTTATTCCACGAAGGTTGATTATACCTCAGGTTGCTAATTTAGTGCTTCTAATTTGTATTGTAAATTATGTTTTCTCTTGAGTGGGGATCTTGGTGCAGCTTTTTTGGAATCTTTGGATTAGGTTATCATGATTAATTTAAGCTTTCACATGCGCTATTCAATTCTCAGAATTTATGGTTGAATGCCCTTTTTCTTTCCATGATCAGAACTTAAGTTCTAATGAATTTAGAGATTGCATGAAAGTAGCTAGAAAATTTCCTACCTCAGAAAAGCAGCAAACTACACTAATCTAGGAAAGTAGAACATATAGAAATTTGGAAATTAATGATGCAATGAAACCTTAAGGGTGTGTTAAGTAAAAAGAACTTCCCTTTTTCTTTTCTTTTTTTGCAATGAA
>Ga0307515_10019780_pt1 | contig 12080 bp, 17 predicted proteins | sample 17_EM_MG_FD_194513 | JGI IMG/M metagenome (GOLD analysis project Ga0307515, IMG submission 194513) | Populus trichocarpa ectomycorrhiza microbial communities from riparian zone in the Pacific Northwest, United States - 17_EM | ecosystem: Host-associated > Plants > Roots > Unclassified | place...
CCATGTATTCTCTTCGCGATCTTTACTGGTATCTATGAACGTTTAGGATTCTAACACGTTATGCGCGATTACCGCGATAGTGTTCCTGGCTTCTCGGTTGTTCCAATAAGCCTCGGGGGGGGGGGGGATTTCCGGATCACGGAGTTGATCGCCAACTTCTCAAACCCCCAGCGAATCGACGCTCTTGATTGTCAAGGCTTTACTACACATTACAGCAGAAGGGTCGCCGCTTCTCTGAACCGTTACTTCCACACATGTTCAGGAACCCAACAAACCAACGAACACGATCCTAGGGTTCATCCGCAAGGCAGGACAAAAATCACCACCTCTGCCTCCTTTGCGTCGAACAATGGACGAACTACAAATCGTCACCGAAGACACGATCTCTCGCACACCTGAAATCATCGCAGCCACTGGCAGGTGCCTGGTGCATCCGCGGATTCGACCTTCCACGACCATCAGCTCCCGCCGTTGAAAAAGAATGCTTGTCCGAACTCCCCTCCGTTCACGGTCTGGATCGAAGGTTTGGATGCGTTCGTGACTGCTAGGAAGTATATCCGGCAGGATCCCACGATAAGAGGGAATGTCGCCGTCTTGAATCTTTCTAGCGACCAGTACAGAGCTGGTGGATGGAGGGGTACACTCTGTAAAATTCAGGTACGTAGGATACCGTCACCCGTATCCTTACGACTAAACTCTCCGTTTCCGATGATAACAGGGAAGAGGCACTATATTATTCTTCCACTCCGTACATCAGCCTCGAGGAAGAATACTGCCCTTGACCGAACCTCGGATCAGGTTCAGACGCGGGAATCTACTCCCCAGCGGTCGTGATCTTCAAAGACGACCTAGAACGCTCCTGCGTCAATCTCCCGGTTGTTCAGAGGGAAATCGTTGGTGTTCTCACCGTTGCTGCGCCTCGGCTTCCAAAAGTCTTGCATGGGAGATTCACGAACAGCGGTGTGGCTCAGAAAATCTTCTCCGCTAGCCTCCCCGGGTTCCTACGATTCGGGTAGCGGAGTCCTGTCAATGGCCACAACCAACAACTGATCATTGGAACGATCAAAACGCGAGCTGCTTGAACGCGATCTCGAATTCGAACTCGATCGGTCCGTCGGGAGGGCGTGGGGGAAGTGGAAATGGTGGTGGCGAGAGAGGTGCTCCAGAAGCCCGACGAGAAGAACCCTTTACCCTATTCTCCAACACCGCCAGTCGGTCGTCCCACGGTCGGAGGGCTCAGAGGAGTCAACGATCCGGGAAGGGAAGGGAAGGAGGTTGATCCTGGTGGAGGGAATGGACATGGGGGGATCCGGCGGTGAGGGGCGAGGCGGGGTTTTGGAGGAGCCCTCGGGATTTTCTTTGTGCCCAAGAGTTCGAGTCTGGTGAGACGATTAATGATGGGAGATTGGAACGCCGAATCTCGTGAAAGGGGCCGAGCCAGGTGAGCAGGGAGGCGGGGGCGATTAAGGGTGGACGAGTTAGTGTTTAGTGTGGTTAACAGCTCGGCCATGTCTGTTAAACTGTCGCCATCTTCGGTTCTCAGTGTTAAGGAGGTTATTGAGGGAGGATATCCCAATCGCATCAAAATCCCACCCACTGTTTGTTCGGAATGGGCGAGCTCAACTCTGCCATGAGGGGCACTCTCATACGACCCATTTTTCAGTGTGCAGGATTACGTACACGCGCTCGTTATGTCATTTAGTGACCACTTCCGGCCAGAGCCTTCCCCCCTATTAAAGTGGCCATCGGGTACTGTGCCACGTCCCCGTAAGGAGAGGCGAACACCTGTACGGTCCAATAAAGTGTAATACCGCCTTTTGTGAGCTGGGAAAATCAAGGAGGTCGCACAAACTGAAGGAAATCGATGGGTTCTTTACGACCGGTCAGATAGGTTAAATGTGGATCGAAGGTTTCTACATGCCTTTCGAGCCCGAATCGACGCCTAAAATCGATCTTGGAACACGAGTTGGGCGCAAAGTAGGCATCCACGTATTGTGCAACGGCTTGTGACCTGTTATACGTGACAATTCCTCTTTTAAACCTGAATAAAATTTAGATTCACTTCAGCAAAGGGCGTTTCGCGAATACCTAGAAGCTAAGACCGCAAAACCGAGGGTGGTGAGAATCAGAGTGCATTATGACCCCGGTCCTACGAACCGATAAAAGTCGGCAACCAGGTAAAAGTTACCCGCAAACACAACCAGCCCATCATCCCCGAAGACATCAGATGCCCAATTCGGCGCATCAGATAAATCATTTTCCTTCGCTGGGTGCCCGTAACCTGGTATGTAGGCAATGAGCATTGGCAGTATCGTAGATCATCCAAGGTGGTTCGGCTTTCACCTAGGGCATGTCCTCGGGAGGGGAGAACCCGAGAGCCGCGACGTTCACTCTTGCATTGGATACGACCGAGACAAAAGGGGGGGGGAGGAGAGTGGAGCGAGTATGTCGAGGGGTTGTTTTGGTTGAGAGTGGGATAGCCCGAGTGGATAGGTCAAATTGAGCGAATCATTTGTGGTGGATAGACCGGGAAAAGGGGTAGCAATGGAATCCGCGAGCGTCTGGGCAGAACCCTGGTTGTGAGCTCCTTCAACGAGGACGTTTTTCGCGTTTGGCAAAGCGTGGAATGAAACTCGGTCTGGCCAGCTCGTCTTCGCGAGTCCAACGGCAAACGTCTCCGGGGTTATCCCCCCACTCAACTTGAGATGCGAACAGGAAGGGTATGTGATGAGTTCGGAGACGATTGTCGAGGCGACTCCTAGGTTTGATAGCTGGTGCGAACCATGAAGGAGCGGTTTCCCTCTGAGCAGTTCAGGAAAGCAGGAGAGCGGTATCAGGACAGGTGTGGGACCACAAGGATCTTCTGAGGGGAGCACAGCGAACTCGACGGCTCGGACGAGATGACCTTGGACATTGTCCCCAGCACAGTGTTCCCGACAACCCCCTCAACCTCGGGGACGCACGGCTTCCCTCTCCTCGCAATCCTCGCCCTCTCTCGCGCGATCTCGACCACCGTATTTCTGAGGAACCCTTGGCGATCTAATTCGACTCTTGTCAGAACAGGTGCAACAACGGCGTCATCGGATATTGTGTCACGATCGCGTCCAACCTCCCGCCCATACTGATTTCCATGACTACAAAGCCCAACTTCAGCTTCTCTAATATCGTCATCGCAGTGCTCGCCAAGACCTTGAGACATGGGTTCTGAGTTCCTGATTCAGCCTTTCGACTTCACCTCGAACTGATCGTACACGTCGGCGGCGACAGGTTTGCTGTTGATGACAATTGGGTCTCGTATAGATAAAAGATGTGGGCTATTGAATCGGCCGACGGAAAGCGGGGGTTCGGAGGCTTGGAGAATGGAGTAGAGGAGAGTGGAGACACACCACCCTTTGCCGTTGGTCCCCACGATGTGACATGTTGGTCGCCTGCGGGTCGGGAGGTGTGAGAGAAGGAGGCGGGTTGGGCTCAAACTTAGGTCAATCAACATGCTGGGAAAGGTAAACGAGAGGCAGGGTTTTTGAGGTCAACGCGCGTGGGGTGGGCGGTGAGCAGTCGTGAGAAAATTCCTGACCAGCCCGTCGGATATGCCGAGGCGCGAAGGATCGCGACACACTCGACCGAAATCCCCAGGCCAGATAGGACTGGGGACCAAGCGACCGGGGTATTCCCAGCGGCAAACAATCGGGAGAAGGGTTTTGGAGTACCGGGGCGGAGGAGGTTTACGAGGTCGATCTCTGGACGCTGAACATTGTCCTGAGGCTTCTCTCAAACCACTTTTGGAATGAGGAACTTCAAGACCCTACCACACCTGGTCTTTCGTGCACGACGGTGTTGTGTATGCAATACATTAATGTGTGGCACGAAAAAAAAAAACACCGAGACTGAGCGGCCATCTGCATTCAGAATGCGAAATGGAGGGGCAGGAGCAAAGAGGGTTCGGTGTCATGGATGCCCTGGCCCCTGAATCACTGGGGGGTGGGACGATGGATTCGCATTCCTCGGGTTTCATGTCAACATCTGAAGGAGCGGTGACACCCACGCTCGTAGGGAGGCCACTCACTGTTATTGTTGAGTTCTGTGACTGGAGTACGTAGTGGCTGGGGACAGTGGGTGCATGCTCAAGAGTTTCCGTATTGTTGGGGTTTGATGGTCGATGAGAAGGAGAGTTATGACGTTAATCTACTCCCATAATTGAGCTTTGGATGGTGCGAGCAAAGCGCGAGAGATGAAAGTGAAAACTCTCAATACCGCCTCGTCATCGTGGAGGTATTCTGCGGGGAGTCCAATGAGCTCGGGTGGCTTCGTTCGCGAGGCATCTTTGGCATTGTGGGTCCACTACTTTGGTTTCCCTTCAACCTCCAGAACACGGTTGAACAACATGTCCGACAAAAAGTCCAAGAAACCACCCAAACCTCCCCAGCGACTCATCTCTCTGGGAATAATCCCTTCCAACATCGCTGTTGGGCCACTTGGATTCCGAGCAGAGCCGGCCACGGACACAAAAAGTGAGCAGAATCGTTCCTATCGCGATTTGGGAGTGGATTGCCCTGATTCGGCTGTGGTGCTAGACATGGACACAGGAGCTTTACGGATCGTATCTCATGAGAACAAGAACGAAGATCAAAGGCTTGCCGTCACGGAAGTCTCGACTCCAGACGCTGTAGTCGGTGGCACTGAGCAAGTGAACGATCCTTCAAGTGAGCGCTTTTGATGCTTGCGATTTGGACCAACGTTTATATCCCGGTGCGCCTGAACATCAGAGGGAGATACTGGTGACACTGGAGAGGGAGGAGACGAGCCAGCCGAGGCGTCGAGGGGTACGTGTCGGTACCGTTGTGACGACCGCTTTCTGTTAACGTTTACCAGATACGAAGGGAGGCTGGACGAACACGGCACTTGGGGTCGGCGGCATTCTCTTCGACGTAGCACAGGAGGCTGCGGAGGCATTCGGTCCTCTCAAAGCCGCCCTGGGCGCCATCTCCACCATTTATGAGAAATACGAAGTCCGTTTATGCCATTCGCTCAAAACGCAATCCTGAGAGCACCTCTGCAGGAAACGGTTGCCGTCAGGAAAAAGATCCAAGACCTCCGCTCACGTATAACTGCGTTGGAGGCGATTTTCGGAGCACCCACAAATGATGTTACGGAGAATGGGCGCCGGGATGGGCTGTTATGGTATGCCAACGTCCTCCCCCTTTGGACTCGATGCTCAATTCCCTCCAGCAAGTTCAAGGACATCGGAGGACAACTGCAGTCTCTGTCTGAGAAGCCAAGGTTGCAGCGATTTGCTGACCACACTCAAGACGACGAAGAGGTTTCTGGGCTCATCGAGGATCTACGGGAGACCATCTCCGACTACCAGGTTCGTTTATGACCTTGGCATCGTTCTCGATGTTGACAAGGAAGCAGATGGTGCAACAAATGGCAATCTACGATCAACTGATAGTGAGTGTTCCCCTTTCGTGTCTAAAACAGCCCGGTAACCCCTCCCGACAGGACGCAGGTTGGAAGGTTTTCCGCTCCCTACAACAGGCAGCTGACACGGACTTTCAACAGCTGAAGCAGCCACCCTCAATAATTTCCGCTGTGCGCAGGCAGCCGAACATCGGCATGGCAACCACAATGGTTGTCTGAAGGGAACCCGTGGAGCCGTCCTGGACGAAATCGAACTCTGGACAAGGGATTTTGACAAGCCTCCTGTGTACTGGCTGAACGGGTTGGCTGGGACGGGGAAGAGCACCATCGCGCAGACGATCGCGGAGAGGGTATTCGCAGCCGGAGAGCTCGGTGCCTCCTTCTTCTGTTCGCGAGACTTCGAGGACCGCAGCAACCTCCGCTTCATCTTTCCCACCCTCGCCGTCCAGCTCGCGCGCAAGCACACCGAGTTTCGATCGATCTTCATCCCGCTGGTACGATCGGATCCAGGAATCGCCTACGAACCCCTGTACAACCAAATGAAAAAATTGATTGTTGAACCCCTCGAGAAGTCCGCCATTTCGACGGTGATCGTGATCGACGCATTGGACGAATGCAAGGACGAAGAGCCCGCTTCAGCGATTCTGTCCGTGCTTGGACAGTTTGTATCCCAGATCCCGAAGGTCAAATTCTTCATCACTGGTCGTCCGGAGCCACGGATTCGGGAGGGCTTTCGTCTCCATTTGCCAGCAGAAACAACGGACGTGTTCGTTCTCCACAACGTCGAACTGAACGTAGTAAACAACGACATTCGGTTGTTCCTCAAACATTCTTTTCTGGAGATCGCAAAGCGTCGGAGTGGGCTGGATGGGTGGCCGAAAGAGGGGCAGTTGGACTGTCTTTGTGAGAGGGCAGCAGGACTGTTTGTATATGCGGTGGCAACTCTCAAGTTCGTCGATCACAAGAACGGAAATCCCAAGAAGCAGCTGGACCACCTTCTGAAGTCACCAGACAGTGCTCGCGAGGGGAAGATCAAATTCAAGGCGGACACGACCCTGGATTCGCTCTACACTTCAATCCTTCAGGAGGCTTTCGACGGCAATGACCCGGAGCATGACCGCACGACCCGCTCTGTCCTTGGCGCTGTGATCCTCGCCACGAATCCACTTTCTCCATCTGCTATTGCTGCGCTCCTGGGCTTCGATATCGAAGATGCACTCCCCCTCCTATCGTCGGTTGGCTCACTCCTTCTCCAGGAGGACATCGGTTCCCCCGTTCGGCCTTTCCATAAATCCTTCCCCGACTTCATCATCGATCCAACCCGGTGTATCGACGAGAGGTTTCGTGTCTCTCCTCCCAGTCATCATCTGGAAATTTTGGTTGGCTGCCTCGAGCTGATGAACCGGACCCTGGAGAAGAATATGTGCAAACTCCCTGATGCCGTTATGAACTCCGAGGTTGACGACTTGGATGAGAGGATCGAACAACACCTGGACCTCGCTTTGCGATATGCCTGCAAGTCGTGGCACAAACACCTCGTAGACGAAAACACTGTCCGCACACCCACGGTCACATCTACTCTCCATTGCTTCCTGAAGGAGAAGTTCCTGTTTTGGCTAGAAGTGCTCAGTGTCCTCGGTGCAGCAAGGGAAGCAGTTGATGCATTGGAAGTGGCTGCGAGATGGTTGAAGGTGTGTGCAATTTATATCGCTGACGTCCTGCCAAAATCGGCTGAGATTGGATCCAGGGGTCGCAGGCTCTTACCCTCATCAATGACTGCTCCCGTTTCGTAACCGGATTTTTCGAGGTCATCGGCACATCCTCTCCACACATTTACCACTCAGCCCTCCCGCTATCCCCCCAAAAGTCGCTCGTGCGAGGATTGTACGGATCGCATGCCCATCCCTTTATAAGAATTGTGCAAGGGCTGCCGACTTCATGGGACCCAAGTGTTGTAGCCACACGGTTCCCCAGAAATATTTTTGCCGCTGCATGGTCGCCGTGCAGCAGATCCATCGCGATTTCCTGGGGCGAACACCCTCCGACGGTGGAGATTTTGGATGCAGCGACTCTCATGCGAATCACCATCCTCAAGCCCCCAACAGGTGCTTGGGGTTTTTATCACCGGCTCATTTTCTCCCCAGACGGTCGCCTGCTAACGTGGTTTGGTTCCTGTGAGATGGAATCTGGTCAGGGGAAACTCATCAGTTGGGACCTTCAGACGGGTGTCCTAGTCAGTGCCATCTCCACAGAGGAAGCGCCCTCCCATCACACCCCAATCACGTATTCTGCGTGTGGAACGATGTTTGGGGTTTTAATCTATGGTTCCGGCGATGCCACCATCAACACCTACAATGCTCTCTCCGGCACACGCATATGTTCCCGCCCAGTCGTCAAAGGCCCGGTCACGCGCCAGATTTGGACTCACGGTGAATGTCTTCGATTTGCCACCATGACACTGGGGTCCACCACCACGTGGGAAGTTGGATTCGCCACAACGCACGTGCCAACGGAGGTTGGGACTCTGTCTATCCCAGATGGCTGTTACAACCCGGACAATTTTTTGGCCCACCCTACCCTCCCCCGGTTTGCCCTCGTTCATCAGGGAAGGGTTCGCATATGGGATACTCAAGATTCCAAATTCCTCCTGGATACAGTTGACGTTGAGCCCTGGGGGATGACCTTCTCCCCTGATGGCCGTTTCTTCGCATTCAACGGTACGGTTCTGGAAGGGGGAGATACAGGCATTTGTCTATGGATGGAGTCTCACACCGGCTATGTCCTTCATCGAAAGCTCACATCCAACTTTGGGGCTGGCCGACCGTTTATCTCGCCAAGCGGAGGGTCGGTCATCGCGTTCGGTTTGTTCGTGATCCAGCTGTGGCAAACAATGGATTCCACCACCTCCGTCTCCACTGTTTCGGTTCCAACTTCCCAATGTGAGGCCGACGGTTTTGTTCTAGGATTCTCCCCAGATGAAGCATTGGCAGCGGTCGTGCGGAAGAGGGACAAGACAGTCACAGTTGTGGACCTCAAGTCTGGCACCCCGCGGCTGACCATCGACACGGGTATGGAGGTTTATGGTCTGGGGGTTACTGGGAGCAGCATCGTTGTTGTTGGTGACGAAAAGATTGTGACTTGGAACCTACCTGCCGGGGATCGTATTCCAAACCTCAGGGTGAACGCTACCGACAGTGTTCGGACCGCAACGTTCAGTCATGACTACCGTGATATTGATCAGCTAAGCCCAGCTATATCAACGTCCCACGATTTGCACCGCATTGCCGTCGTGGAGATGGCGTCAGACTACGACGACGACGATGACGACTACACCCCTATGTCCGGTTTGTGCCTTTACGACGTGCCTACTGGGCAGCACCTTGGGACTGTGAGTGCATACCAGAATGAGAGTTGTTTTCCGATTCCCTGGTTCACTCCAGACGGGCACGAAGTCTGGTGTGTGGGAGATGAGGGCGAAGTCGATAGGTGGGAACTTGTCAAGGATACCGAATCCGACGCCATCGAGCTGGAGTATCTAGGATCGACTACGCACCTACCGGATGGATTCCCCCGGGAGTCTTCTTGTGGTTACGAAGTTGTGGATGGTCGGTGGATACTCAACCCTGGTGGGAAGCGACTGTTTTGGTTGCCTCCCCAATGGAGGTCGCACGAGTGGCAAAGGATGTGGGGTAAGCGGTTTCTTGCGTTGTTGCATGATGAACTACCAGAGGCTGTGGTTCTGGAGTTAGAGTGACTTACTACAGCATTTCCCTCTCTCCCCCCTCATGCATCCCCTTTCTGTCCTCCACTCTCCACCATGTTTCATTCGAGCCTAGGACAACAGTATTATAGTAGTCATGTATTCTCCTCGGGATCTTTACCGGTATCTACGAACGTTTGGAATTCTAACGCATCATGCGCGATTACCGCAATAAGTATTGTTTCTGGCTTCTCGGTTGTGCCAATGAGATGCATGGGGGAAATTTGTCTCAAGCCCCCAGCAGATCGACGCCCTTGATTGCCAAGACTGTGCTGCTTCTCCGAACTCACACACAGTTAGAGACACCCAGCGAACTAATGAACGCGATCCTGGGGTTCCTCCGCAAGGCAGGACAAAAGTCACCACCACCTTTACCTCCTTTGCGTCAAGCTATGGGCGAACTACAAATCGTCGCCAAAGACATTATCTCCCGCGCGCCTGAAATCATCGCCGCCACTCAAGGTGCATCAGCGGATTCGATCTTCCACAACCATCAGCTCCCACCATTGAACAAGGAGGCTCGCCGGGGTTTCCCTCCGTTCGCGGTCAGGATCGAAGGTTTGGATAGAATTCACGACCGCTGGGAAGTGTCTCCGGCAGGATCCCACGGTATGAGGGAGATCGCCGTCTTGAATCTCGCTAGCAACCAGTACAGAACCGGTGGATGGAGGGATACATTCTGCAAAATCCAGGTACGTAAGATACCGACACCTGTATCGCTGCGACTGAACTCTCCGCTTCCGGGAAGAGGCACCATATTACTATTCCGCTCTGTACATCAGCCTCGGGGAGGAAAGCTACCCTTGGCTGAACCTCGGATCAGGTTCAGACATCTACTCCTGAGTTGATCTCCCGGTCGATCAGAGGGAAACCGTTGGCTTCCTCGCCGTCGCTGCGCCTCGGCCCCCAAAAGCCTTGAATGGCAGATTCATGAACAGTGGTGTGGCTCAGGACATCTCCTCTGTTAGCCTCCCCGGTTCCTACAATTCGGATAGCGGAGTCCTGCCAATGGCTGGCCACAACCAACAACTGATCATTGGAACGATCAAAACGCGGGCTGTTGGGCGCGAACTCGAACTCGATCGGTCCGTCGAAAACGCGTGGGGGAAATGGAAATGGTGGTGGGGAGAGAAGTGCTCCAGAAACCCGACGAGAAGGACCTCATACCCTTCTTCTCCAACGCCACCGCCAGTCGGTCGTTCCACGGTCGGAAGGCTCGGAGGAGTCAACGATCCGGGATGGTAAGTCCGTTCGCAACTTCCCTGACAGATTCCGACGGTGAAGGAGAGGAATGAAATGAGGTTGATCTTGGTGAAGGGAGTGGACATGGGGGGTCCCGATGATAAGGGACGAGGCGAGGTTATAGAGGGGCCTTCGGTTCCGATGTTGAGGAGTTGTAGTGAAGGGTACAGGAGCCGTGGCGGGCCGTAAGGCCCGGGCCTTAGGCTGGAATCCAACCTCAAGTTCAGAGGGGAGCAGCTCTGAATGGAGGCTGGGACGGATCTCTAGCTTTTTGGTGAGGGTCTGGACTCCACTGTTTCGGGTCGAGTCACCGACACTTTTTCGCCCAAACTTGGTAAAGTTTCCTCACCGGCCCCGATTCCATCTCGGCCGTATTACAAATATTTCGGCAAGCTCAGACCGCGTTCGAATCTCGTGAAGGCCAGAATATATGGGTGACTTTTCCTCAAACTACGTATCTATCCTACAAAACCCATAGAATACATATGCTCTGGAGGTTCATTTTGATTGACCGTTGCTAGTACCCCTCATCGCAGTCGTAAGAGGTTGGCGGGTTGACGGGATCCAGTAGCTCATCATCCCAAGCGTATTCTGCCTCCCTTTTGCGGGTCTCGTCTTCGAATTGATAGTATTCGGCCATGCGCTTTCCCTCGTCCGGTTCCAACTTCTTGGTTAATGCGTCATACATATCGCTAGAATAAATGTGAATAAAATTTCCGTTCCCCTATCCGAGTGTCTGTTTGCCCACCTTGCTTCATGGTGAGCAGCCTGCACACGGGACAAGACGTCCATTATTGCTTTTGAAATCTCGTCCATGATTTGCAGCAACTCTCCGTCAGTGAAATCATGGAGGTGGGGGCTGGCATGAGTGCCCGGCTGCCTCAGCCGGAACGATAACTCAAGCAGAGCTTCATGTTGGAAATATTGAAGCTTTTCAGGGTCGGTGGTGCGGTGGATTGTAGAAAGGGAATTGTGAAAGGTTTGGGGTTCGTTGGTGCCCGGACTCGGGCCCTGTGGCATCGTTAATCGTGGATGGGGTTCAAGCATGGGAACCCCTATGGGGGCAGCTGCCAGTCCTAGGCGAAGTGGACGGAAGCGTCGGAAAAAACTTGTGACTGTGATCTGAGCTGTAACGCCAGGACATCCGCCCATGTTACATCGCTGCCACGACGACGTTGATATATTCAACAACGTTGTAGCTGGCTGCCGCCGCTACACCTCTGGTGTAACGTCCTGCTCCGTGTGGAACTACAGTGGACCATGTATCGAGGTTTCGGACCACGTAAGTCGTGATCCGCATCTGCCTCACCGGGATATCGCAGGACTCCGCCTTCGCCAATGTTGGATCTGACCGACGGTTCCCCACCTACCCCGTCCAGTCACTCCCCAGTAACCCCGGCTGCGGGCACATTCTCGAGGACGAGTCCTCATGGGGACACATCACGCTTTATTATCTGGTTGGGCTCACTGCCCTCAAATCTGTCATAGGTATGAATTCTATAGTGTCGTCCCTCACGAGTGAGAAAGCGGTTGTTTATCACTTCTTTAGGTGATGCTCCCCACCCCAAAGAATTCAAGATATCCTGTGCGGAACCGGTCTACAAGTCAGGATCATGATCTACTCGTTCGTCTTCGGTTTCATGTTGTCGATTACACCCGG
>Ga0307515_10019782_pt1 | contig 12079 bp, 18 predicted proteins | sample 17_EM_MG_FD_194513 | JGI IMG/M metagenome (GOLD analysis project Ga0307515, IMG submission 194513) | Populus trichocarpa ectomycorrhiza microbial communities from riparian zone in the Pacific Northwest, United States - 17_EM | ecosystem: Host-associated > Plants > Roots > Unclassified | place...
GACTCCGTCGCTATCTACCAGGACATTATGCTACGAGGTTGTCAGGACTCAAACCTTGGAACGAGAGAATTAAGACTGACGCCTGTCAAGTTCCCATGAACCAGATGATACTGATGCAGGTAGGTCAATCCCCGAGCGATGCCCAATAACTGGTATCGATTAAGGTTTGGGATCATTCAGCAGTCGACAGAGGTGCTGAGATTAACCACTTACCGAACCGAGTTTATCAGCATCTGGGTGCTCGCGTATGTAATCGTACAGGTTCCCGCCGGACATCCAAGGGTATACAAGGGAAAAGGGAGGAGAATCGGAGCCGAACCCAAGGAAATTGACCACATTCGGATGTCGGAGTCGCTTCCACATCACTGCATTGGTACACAGTCTCTGTATGAACCCAATAGGAACAACGTCGGTAAGGGATACTTTGGAGAGGGAAAGAGACGTACATGCTTGAAGGCACTGAAATTCTCAATGCGGTCCGGACTAACCGTTTTGACAGCCGCCAACCGTCCGTTGATTGACCGTCGATGGGTACTGGATACTTTCCTTGTGGAGGAGGAGCCGCCATGGGGTTCAGCGAGACTGTCGTAGGAGATCCAGTAGCTCTTCGGTAGAAGGCCACACCTGGCCGAAACTTTCTGAAGCCCACGTATAGATTGGCTACGCAGTGCACGGTCGTTCAGCGAGGAACTCAAGATCTGAAACAAGAGTGGTTTTGGATCGAGGAAGTGGGTTGAACGTTGAATGAAAGAACCCACCCGATCAAAAACCTCGATGAGGACGAGAATCTCATCCTCTCGCATCCCCAGAAGCGTATTGTCTCCGTATCCAAACATGCGACCGAGCCGTTGGATGTCATCTTCAGAATTCGCATCGAATTCGGCGAGTTCTCGGAGCATAGCGATATCCGGGGTAGCCTTCTCCAAAAACTCCACGAACGTCTCCACTGGAGGTCTCTTCTCCACCTCGTGAGCCAACGAAGATTGTATAATCTCCCAAAACTCGTCCGAAAGCCCAAGTTTCTTCCCCTTTGAAGGTCTCGGTGGTCGCTCACCATCCATGATGCTTTTCGTGACCATTGCCGAAGCCCTGTACTCTGCGAACGGCACTTGCCCGGTAAAGACCTGAAGGAGGGTACAAGAGGGAGTTTCGGAACCGGAACACAATGTACCATAGTGCACATTGCTTACCTCAAAAGTGACCATCGCCAAAGCAAATACGTCTGATTCGCGTGTAGAGAGATCAGACTTCCCTTCGTCGTTGATCCTGAAGAGCTCGGGCGCCATCCATCGCTGGGTCGCCTTGAACCCAGACGTGGAGGTTTCCGTACAATTGAGACTGGTGATGCTGGTGAGCCCGAAGTCATTGAGTCGCGCACAACCCGACTTGTCGACGAGGATATTGTCCTGAAATGAGGGATGGTGAGATACTGTCGACTTAGGTCAAGTAGGGAGACGAACCCCTTTCAAATCTCCATGCACGATATCTTTGGAGTGTAGGAACGACAAACCGCGACTGATGTCGAGCAGCTAAAGTCTCGTCAGCTCGAGGCCAATGCAAAATCGGGTCAACGCACCAATTGCAATCGGCTGGTCTCAGGATTCTTCCCAACATAATCTCGAACATTTCCATTCGGCATCCACTCGGATACCATGCAAAGAGGTGCATGTGACTCAGAAACCCCAAGGAATGGGACGATATTGGGATGTGAGATCCGCCTCCACATCACCACCTCCTTACAGAAGACCTTGTGGTTATAGTAAGTTAGAGCCGCCAAGGATAGATCAGAAACACCGGATGAATTACCTTCCTGACTTTCCGCACGTCGTCCTCTTTGTACACACGGAGAGCCCTAATCGCCACCCGTTTGTCGTTATAGATGCCTTCCCACACATCACCGGAACTGCCAGAGGCAACGGGATGCTCAGTCGTTTGGATCAAGTTTTCAGGTATAATGTGGGAAACGGGGAGTAATCCCGCTCGACCGCAAAGCTGACGGAACTTCTTGAATAACTTCACATCACGTTTCGGAGCCGTAAGAGCCTGTGCCGTTCGGCGATGCTGAGAATCACTTCACGGAATAACACATATTTTCGGCACACCTTATCGAATACCTCCAACAGCGCCTTCGTTCTTTCTGTATCCCCGACCAGGAAGGTAAGGTACAGGTTGTATAGTCCACGCTCCGTGAATGCGATCCTCAGGATTTTAGAGAGATCCTCGGGGTTCTGATCGGCGCAAAGTTCATCAAGTCGGGCCGCGAGGGTGGTAATTTCACCAAGCAGCGACGCGGAGGTCGATTCCTTGTCAGTCTTCCGTAGAGACTCCCCATCCCGGTGGACAGTCCCTTCCGTGATGGTCGCTGTAGAGGGTGACCTGGCATTCATCAGGACTGTCATCCCCGGTGGTTGATTTTCTCGACAGATTATCCTTTCCACTGACGGGAGTTAGATCTTGATCCATTCACTGATGAACTGACACTACCTTTGCTTGTGTCCACCGTAGTATGTGGTCTCTGCTCGGCCGATAGAACTGGCATATCGTCCTGGTGGTCCTCCACCGAAGACACCCCGCAACCCAACGACAAAAAGCTTCTTCGCAGTACGTTGCGTGATCCATAGGGGGCGATTTTCACGGTTTGATGTGACTCTGAACCTCCCAACTCCGTATGCTGGGGGCTGTCCCATAGCTCTTTGGAATAGATGCTGCGGTCACTGTCGAAAGCGTACCCAGGTTCAGAGGAGGCTTTTTTGAGTTCGCAGGGTCGCCGGAGTCGGTAAAGAGGCATCGAGTGGTTTGTATCTTTGAATCCTGTAGGTATTATTTCAGAGGAATTGATGGACGAGGACGCACGATAGAATTGCCCCCACGGACAGATGCACCCCACATTCATGTCATCCTTGTTTGCATCAGTGGAATCCGCACGATCTTGTCGGATGGCTAAAACTCTCCGCAAGTACAAAACCACCTCCGTAATTTCCGGCCGTTGTCGGGGATTCTGATCCAAACACCGCCGAGTCAGGTCCCACAATCCATCAGTCAGAATAGAGTCGTTCGGCCGCTTCGGGAGTTCCCCAAGCAAAACTTTGGCCACCACCGAGGCAGGTGTGTTGTCGGCGAACGGGGCAGCCCCGCTGAAGACCTTGTATTGATTAATGACGCAGCCAATGGGGACGATGTCATGGTTCATACCTCGATCACGACCATCCCAAACGAATAGATGTCCGTTTCCTTGCTTATGCCAATTTCCCCCCGTAGGATCTCCGGTGCGGTCCATCGTATGGAATAGAACTCGTGAGCGGGTGGGGTGGGTTCCAGGCCCGGAGCTACGGTGGCAAGGCCAAATCCCATAAGACGTGCGTGCCCTGCACCGTCGATAAGTATGCTTGGCTAGGATTTTGGTCAGTTGGTTAGGGTAATATTTTTTTTCAGAATTTACATGCCCCTTTGAGGTCTCCATGGACAATGTTGCGGGAGTGGAGGTAATATAGAGCTTCAGCGACCCCAAGCAGCTAGCAGAGTGTGAGAAATTTGCATCACGCGTAGGGGGGAAACGTACAAGACCAAGCCGATCAGTGCTGGGGTTCTCCTTGATGTACCCCACGAGATTCCCCCCTGGCATCCAATTCGAAACGAGTTGGAAGGGAGTGCTAGTAATACCCAAGAAGGGAACGATGTTAGGATGTCTCGCGTGCTTCCACATGATAGCCTCTTGATAAGACTTTTGGGCTCGTTTTAGAGCGGGAAGCGGGAAGGGAAAGAGAGGACAGTGCACCATTTGAACCCTCCACATGTCTTCGTCAGAATAAGTTGAATGAGTCCGAGTCTGTTTGACGTGGACCTTGGAGCCGTCGAGGGTTCCCTCGTAGATATCTGCAACGGGTCCGGGAACGACTGGGTGGGAACCGGTAATCAAAGGAATGCCTGAAAGCGTGTACGATTTCGGCAGGATCTTCCAAGTTTTACAAATCCATTCGAGTACGCGAAGGCATCCCTTGAATGTAGAACTGGTGGGATCGAGAGTGTCGAGAACCTACGCTGGTTTTAAGAACCGGGATTTGCAGTAAGGCAGGAGTGGGATACGCACATCGTCCAGGTACTCGACGGCCCATAAAGCGTCCTGATCTGAAAGGCTTGGGGCAAGATCCCCGTTGTTTTTCTCGTCGAAGAGGGTGGTAAGCTGGTCGGAAAATTGTGGTGAAGCCTTGTCCAGTCGACTGAGTTGTTGGATGAATGAGTTGTGGGAGGACATGTCATCTTCTGTAAAGGGCGGGAACCTGGCCGGTACCAGGGTATATCTGTGTCATCTGCCAGACTCATGCCGTCCCCGAGGCGAGAACGTGTTCTAATCCGATATGAATCGTCTACCGCTTCATACGGGAATGGGTCTGGGCATCCAGCGACGCGCTATGCCGGGCCGCGACCCGCCCATCGACGCAAACAGCCGAGAAATCAAACTCAAGCAATTCCAACGCAACCGGGGTTAGAAACTCTTCCAAAGCTTTCTCGGCGTATTTTCTATTCTTTTCAACTTGTTTGTACCCCTTCGCGCTCTGCAATCCACCGGATAGAAGTAACGTTATGGCAGAGCCCGAACGAGAGCGTTCACTGAAGTTCATCAGGCTTGCACACCAACCGTTCTGGTGATCCAATACTGTTCGGAATGACCATCGGCTCCTCCCCACATGCGCTCGAACAGAGCTCGTGACCTAATATAACTGTTCAAACGTGCACAGAGGGCCGACGCAGTCACAGTAACAAATATTTTTAAAAAGGGGTCCTTGTTTGGGTGGCCATACATAGAAAGAATGGTACAAGAATGGCCGACGATGGTACGCCTTCAATATTACAGTCAAGGACACCTTCAACGCGAGCGGGTGTCGTCAACCCATAAAAATACCTAGGCATAAAGGGTTGTGTGTAATGACCATTCCAGTGCCCCGAGCACGGCTTTCTGACAAACAACGAGTGAGGGTACCTTTTCTGTTAATCACCGAGAGTACACCCTGTTTGTCTGCAGAAGGCGATGCAAATGGGGCCACAACGTTCCTGAAGGGGCGGGCATTATGACATCCGACACCGCTTCAAGATTTCACAGAAAAAAATCGCGAGGCCTTCGATCACCCCGACTGAACCCGCGGCATTTCGACGTGGTTGCAACGACCGTGGTGCTTGACAACAGACAGGCCATAATCGACCACAAACCCCAGGTAAAAGAGAGAGAACCCGTCACAGTGAGAGTCGAGTGAACGGCCAGGCAGGTTGAGCGTGTACAAGGTAGAGGGATCGGCGCGGGACAAAACAAGGAGTGGTGATGTGACCGGAATGTGACGTGTGAGAAACACGCTCCGGGCAAAGTTTTTGATACAAGTCACTTCGCAGGGCATCGCTGCAACCTGAGGCCAGAACACCCCTAGTCTCGGATGGGGGCAACGTTACGCATGCCCATGGCTGCCTCATGTGAACAGCCTGGCCCATCCAGCCAAATACGTGCTGTCCTCTCCCTTCAACCTCCATTCTCGCCGTGTCTCTCACCATGGCCACGAAAAGCAGTACTACCGCTACGCCCCACAATTCGACCCGCGGAGAAGCTGCGATCCTAGACTTTGCAAACAGTAACTTGACGCTCGAACAGACAAGGCAACGAGCTGCTGTTTTGCTCAATAGCAAGCAGCTGCTACAAAACGTTCTGGGGTTGACACCGGAGGATCAGACTAAATTTGTGGACAAGGTCAATCAGGTATGTCGAGATATCCCGTTCTCGTCCCTCGAATTTCCTGCTCAATTATTTTCTCGAAGGCATATCCTACCGTCGACCCGCACAATGCGAAATTCGTAACGACCTTGGGGAAGATATGCAGTGGAATTGAGCGACTTCCAACCTCAGCCGTACTCTCTGCAGGGCTCAAGAAACATCATACCATCTCTATAGCGTCTGGAGGGTTCACGGACGTCTGGCAAGGAGGCTACCACAGCGCTCCGGTCGCTATCAAATCCTTCCGGATATATCCCGCCGAAAACCTGAAAGAGGCAAAGGAGGTGAGCATATGGTTGACCTTGGAGATCCGTTACCGAACAAAATTTGTAGATTTTGTGGAAACGGGTGCCGATGTGGAAAAGGCTATCCCATGAAAATATCCTATCGTTTTTCGGCGTCAACATGACGCATTTCCAACTCGCCCTCGTTTACGACTGGGGACAACACAGCAACATCAATAAATACATAGAGTTGCATCCCCACGCATGCCGAACATCCCTGGTGTGGAAAATTTCCGTCAATGTGACAACTGCAGCAAACTACTAACTCGGTACTCCTTATGCGCGCTAGTTGTTTGATGTCACAAAGGGTCTGGAATACCTTCACTCGCTTGACATCCCACACGGGGCCTTGAAGGGGGTAAGTGATCATCCTGACCCCTCGGGTTTTATTTCAACCACCGTATTTGCGGTGTCCACATCTTTCTCTTTGTTCCTTTTTTCGTGCGATCATACTGATTCTGTGGCCACAGGCAAATGTTGTCATCGACCGGAGAGGTCGCGCTCGTTTGACAGAGTACGGATTGGCCCCAATCATCTCCGGTCCGAGTTTTACCACGATCGCAACCCCGGATGGCGTCAGGAATTCCAGATGGTTGGCCCCGGAAATCATAGATCCATTTCGCAAAGGGAATAGTATCTTGGTGATGGAGTCAAAGGCTGCCGACGTATTCGCTTTTGGGATGCTTGCGGTAGAGGTCTTCACCGGTCACATACCCTTCGAGGAACAGAGGAACCAAGCGGTAGTACTCCACATCTGGGAAGGAGGCAGACCGGAGTTGCCAGGAGATGCTCGGGCGGTAGGGCTTACTTGCGAAACGTGGAAGTTCCTTGAGAGTTGTTGGCAGAGGAATCCCAGGAAACGACCCACGGTGGGAGAGGTTGTGGGGAGATGGGAGAAGTTCGTTGGAAAAATCAACGACGTTATTCCCGAGTGCGTACAAATTATTCTAGTAATTCGGACCCCTCTTTGGTTCCCTTCTCAACTTTCTATAATCGAGCTAGGGAGCCGCAACATGCGGTAGGGCCCACACCAGGTAATTGTAGACCCCGGGCGAAGACTGAGGTCCCCCAACCTCCGAAGAGGTCTGAACCCTCCCGACCCCGCACAAAACCTAAGCCCCCCCGACCCCGAACGAGGTCTGAGGCTATTCAAACCCGAGGGAGGCCCGAGCCAATTCGACCCCGAATAAGATCTGAGGCCGTCCGGTCAAGAACAAAGCTTGAGGACGTCCAACAAGCCCCAATATCCGAGCTTGTCCGACTACGAACAAAATCTCTAGGTCCACCAAGTGAGCTCGTCTTTCCAAGTGAGTTCGTCTTTCCAAGAGGGGTACCGATCCCGGGTGCTGATGTGCGGATGTCGGAACAGGTAGGCGTAGGATATGCTTTTGTGGAATGTTCTGATCCTGGGGTCTCTGGGCCGTTATTGCGCCTGACTGTCGCAGTTTTTCATCCATGCGAGTGTACTTTTACTTATGTAACCTAGAGTCCCATCGGTGGTAAGCTAAGGGACAGTCAGTACAGGCAAAATTCAATGTATTTCTAATTCTACTTACATGCCAAGCGTACGTTTATCGCGTACATTACGGGGCCTCGTTGTTTCTGATGTCTAATCGGCATACTTGAGCGGGTCTCCGAAGATACGCTTGTGACCATAATACATGCTACCGCAACTCGTTGGTGAAAATGCGGTTATACCGAAACAGTTCCCATTGTCGGCTAGCACACGCTGTTTTTATGCATACCAGAGGCACCCGCGAAATTCTGGTCCGGCTCTCGTGTCTCAAGCACTGCGACATCTCTGCGCTCCAGGGGGGTCCTCATTGGAGTTTTTGCGTGCGGCGCGCATTCATCTAACTCAACGGGAAGAGGGAACACTACCCCTGCTTCTTCACGAACCACACCTTGGCGTTTCTGGTCTCCATGTTGTCGGGCTAATCGCTGAGACTTGCGGCGAGCGGGCTGTCCACGAATCCCTATCTCTCCTCATGTGAGAATGAAATCTGCGGATACGACCGAAGCCACCCGTCTTACAGTCAAGGGTAAGTTTAGTCCCGGGGTTGGACTCGAGGCAAAAAGGATCCTGTTGGTCACACGCACTGGCTCGGAATGACGGTATTGTCGCATCTGATCTAGACACACTACGAGAGCCACAGAAAATCTGAGTCTCACCGTGCGTTATCGCCATATGTGAGGGGACACAATGGAACTTTATCGCGCTTTTAGAACATGTCGGTCGCCACTAGATACACCGCATACACTGCGTGCTAAATACTGGATTTGAAGGGAGACGTTCCGATGGGATGGGATGGTAATCAGCCGTTGAAAACACCTCGCCACCGTTGGAAAAGTGGAGCTTGCGAACTTCCGCTATCTGTATTGTTCGCGGGTCAAGACTCTCCCACTCGACGAGAACCAACTTTGTGAGCGCACACACCAGAGTTAACGAGACTTTCGAGAGATTCGAGAACGGCACCGACCCCCGGTCGCTCTCTCGCCTGCGCATGCCAACACTTCTGAGCTATTTTCCAGATTGCCGGGGTCATTCCTGGGGCATCAAAGCTACGGGGTTTCTGCGGTCGTTTGCCTTTCGAGATCATGACGATGACACTGTGGTCTGTGAGCTCGGGAAAGGGCATCTTTCCTGTCATGAGCTGGAAACAAAAACAGTCGGAACCCGGATGCATCATACATCCATCAAATAGACACACCTCTACAATGACCATTGACAAAGAGTACACGTCTGACATCGTCGTTGGTTCTCCCTCCTGGGTGCTTACGTCCAGACGCTCTGGGGCGGACCAGCGGATCGTACAGTGGTAACGGGCAGTCGAAGTACTGGCTGGATCGGTGTTCTTTGTGAACGAACAGTTCGAAAAATCAGAGAGGCGAGGTTTGCCATTGGTATCGATAAGAATATTTGGCTGGGAACGGTATGTTAGTCGAGAAGAATAGCAGGATGGGCCTCGCATACGCTTTTCAAATCCCCATGGACTATTTCGTTGTTATGAAGATGGTCGAGGCCACGGGTGACCCCAATCAACTAAGATTCGGTGAGTGCAGAATTAGGTTGCCAATGTGTCGGACATACCAATTCCAACCGATCAACTTCCGGGTGTCCCCTCACGTATTCCAGTATATTTCCATACTCCATCCACTCAGACACCATGCAAAACTCAAACAGTTCTGGCGCCACGCCTTCAATGGACAAGATGTTGGGGTGTTGCACTCGCTTAGAAACGATGACCTCCTTGCAGTATTTCTAAACGGAAGATCACCAGTCAATGTTGAATTGAGTCCGTGCTCGTCCTGCCTCATACCTCTTTGACCATTTCAACAAGGTCTCCATCACACACACGAAGCGATTTGACCGCAAAAACCCGATGTTTCTCATCAGTGAGTTTCCAAACATCAAAGGTTATGCTAGACGCGAATGGTTGCTGGCCAGGTTTGCTGAGCTTGCCGGCAAATACATGTGAAGTGGGAAGGATTCCATATAAGCCGCACGTCCCACTTAATGCTCGTATGCATCGTCTTCGCAGATCTAAATCAGTTGAAAGCCTGTCAACGATCTGTCGTAGATTGCTATGAGCCAGGTGTCCCACCGTGGATCGAATATGAACCGACCTTATCCAGACTATTAACATACGATAGTGGGTCGATATTTCGTTCCCGGAGGTTATTGATACAGTCCAGATAATCCTCGGCTTCGAATGCGGTTTTCAACACCTGGTTGATATCTTGAGATGTTCCCCAGTTGACGACCTTCATCAGGGAGACTGATGCGGAGACCGCCTGATTATTCGCAGGTGGTGTTTCCAATCGTCGAATTTCCTGACGGATTGTCCTTTCCGCTGGCAAAAGTAAGATCCTGAACGTCCATTTATAGGAAGAGTAGGAGGATTGTGGGACTTTTGATGGAATAGAAAAACATACTGGGACTGCCCACTGTGGATGACTCATCATCAATACCTGTCCCCAGATCGCCGTCTGCGCTGGGAGGTAATGGCTGCCAAGTTGTTGAAACCTGTTCCAAACGTTCAAGTACGGTTCCAACGGCGGGGCGGTCTTTTGGTTGGGGTAACCAGCACCGCTCCAGGATCTCCCATAAGCCGCCTTTGAACCACGCCCCTTCTACTTCTTGTGGTCTTCCTGGACGTTCACCTTCGACAACATTCCGCATGACAGTATACTGATTACAATTTGGAAAGGGAGCCCGACCACTGAGCACTTCGAGTATCACCATCCCCAGTGCATAGCAATCCGATTTCTTCGTTGGTCGACCATCCTTGAAACCGAACAGGTCTGGTACGAGAAGCTCTGGGCCCATCCATCGTATTGTGCCACCTTTCATGAAGGAACTCGAGGCTGTTGGGTTCGTGGGATCCGAAACAATTGTCAGAAGTCCGAAGTCCGCTAGCCGCGCACGGCCGTCTTGGTCGACCAGGATGTTGGCCTTGGTAAAACGCGCGTCAGGAGGTCAATCAGCGAGAAACATCCAAGATCATACCCCCTTCAGATCCCCGTGTACCATTGCCTGACTGTGCATATAGATCAACCCCTGAGCGACGTCTTTGAGCTATCAGAAGCAATTATTGGTGACAGTTGCGGTCAGTAGGAGTGAGACCCTACAAGCTCAAACCGATTCGCCTCTCCGTGGGCCTTGACGAACTCGTTGATGCTCCCGTTTACCATCCACTCCGAAACCATCACAAATTCGTTATTGTCCATTGACACTCCCAGCAGTGGTAGCACGTTTGGATGGCGAAGAGTCTTCCATGTTGCAACCTCCTTGCAGAACATCTACGTGGGTCACCATCAGTTGGTCAACTCACTTTTCGGCGGAATGTGGGAACTCACACTCGTGTACTTAGCAAAGTCACCCGATGTGCAAACCCTCAGAACCTTGACCGCAACATGACAACCTTGGTGTTCACCCTTCCAAACATCTGCGAACCCGCCGCGACATAACGGGGGATTTGACCGATTGTAGCAAAGCGGGATTTTCACTGATCCCGGAAACAAGCCCTGGCGACCACATATCCTACGCAAGGTGCTCAGGCATTTCCTCCGAAGCGACGACTCCAGGGTATCCAACATCTACTCGGCAGAATGGGAGGGTTTAAGTTCAGGTCAGTGTCCCATTCCCCTGAGATGAAAGAGCGGGCCAGTACTTCATCTATGACGTCGACAAAGGACTGAGCATCATCCCCACTTAGGCGCCTAACCACCTCGACTTCTTCGCCGTCGGAGAAGATGTCCGTGACCAGGGAGGTGCGCACATCTGTGGCAAGAGGACAGTTGATCAAGCGTTTCCATGCTGGAGTCCCGCTGCACGTGGAAAACCGGTCAGGCCAATATATGCTTGGTTCCGGGGTTGAAATTTACAAGCCGCACGAAATTCGCAGCACTCGTGGACGTAGTTGAGCTTCCTGATCCCAGCATCGTCGCGTCAATGCCCATAACCTGTCCGTCAAAGTTGGGTGGGTCGGCCGTGGCGGACGCTCACCACCCATAATCGCCAACCTAGCTGCGTGAGTTGGTTTGTCACTAAACGGAATAGCACCGGTAAAAGCCTTTGTTCAAAATGAGTGGGAGTTCATCAGGCGCCACCCCCGAGTAGGTTGCCCAGAACGGACCTCGATCGTGACCATCGCAAATGAGAAGACATCGGTTTCCTTGTTATACGTTCCCTGACCGTTCAAGATCTCCGGTGCGATCCATCGTGTACTGTTCCCATACTCCGCTGAAGCACTCCGTATCAGATCTAAGTTTTGTGTGGCCATCGCATGGCGAAAATCTGTGACCCGTGCACGGCCATCGGTATCTACAAGGATGTTTGGCTTGTTGAATGTCAATATTGCAGTGAAACGAGATCCAGTACGATCGCGTACTCCCTTGAGACCTCCATGAGTTATGTTGCAGGAGTGAAGAAAGCTAAGGCCTTCAGCGACATCAGATAACTGGCGATGGGGTGAGAGTGTCGTACAACACAGACGAAGGGACACGCACGAGACTCAGTCTGTCTGCATCTGGGTGG
>Ga0307515_10019783_pt1 | contig 12079 bp, 8 predicted proteins | sample 17_EM_MG_FD_194513 | JGI IMG/M metagenome (GOLD analysis project Ga0307515, IMG submission 194513) | Populus trichocarpa ectomycorrhiza microbial communities from riparian zone in the Pacific Northwest, United States - 17_EM | ecosystem: Host-associated > Plants > Roots > Unclassified | place...
GTCCATGGTATAAAGTGATCCCATGGGGGGCCATCGTGAGAAAACTCAAGCAAGAACCAAGAAGTCGCGGTTACCGTAGAAGGTGATGAGAGAAGGAGCGGCTGTGCACGAGCGGACGGGGAAAGAGGGTGATGGTGGTAATAAGAGCGAATTCAACACCAGCCTGCTACGAAATAAGACAAGCGCAGCTCTGGAGAGCCCGAGATATGATTCATGGATTCATCCATTCCTGAGGGTCCCGAAACTAGACCCCCAAGACGGTCGCGTGGACTTGACAACATTTGGTCAGGCGCGACATGCAAGCAAGGAGGGCCCAAAAACGGGACGTAGAGTAAGACTGAGCAGACCATGAGCCTAGTTCTGAGCAAGCCTAAGCACGACTGAGCTCGACTGAGCTGAGCGTGAGTAGTGGCGATGCAAGACTGAGGGCTTGTTTGGTAACTTTTTTTGACCAGGTCAAATTGGCCAGGTGGGTGGCCAAAAAAGCCACCTGGGGGGGGGGGGAAGGAGTATAGTGTCTATACGCCTATGTACGATCCTACTTTATTACGTGCTTCAATTTTGTATAGAGGCTTGGCTCAATATTTAATATTAATATCAATACGCCCTTATATTGATATTGAATACTAATTACCTAACTGCCTGAAGGACCTATAGAAATCTACACCCATACTGTAGAGGGCCATAGAATTATAAAATTGTCCCGAGACATTCTCCCGCCCGCTTTAAAAGGCCTATATAGCTATCCACAAGCCATGGTACGTTTGTAAACTTCTTGGCCTTCACGTGCACGCAGTCGCAATATAAGATCGTAATAGCAGAGTTAAATGGGAGAGGATGTGTTCAATAGAGACAGACCATTTTAAAGGTTTAGGAAGGGTCGCCTTCACTATAAGGTTTGTATTCATGTCGTTAATGCAACTGTTAATGTATAAGCATTGTGCATTAGAATTATAGGGGCTTGCGACGTAAGTGATAGCTGTTTTAGTAGTCTACGAGCACTTTCTACCGCCTGATAGTGCTTGATTTTCATTATAAAATGTTTCGGCAGGGGGCGTAGGAGTAGGACGAAATTGAAGGTAATCCCTGTATGGCGGTTCTGGGCGCACTGTGTGGATGGTCATAAAAACCTGTTAATTTATATATCATTAACACTAAACACGCATTATTAAACCAAGGAGTGTTACAAACATACTGCTTATCCTAGAGGCATGCGGGGGCATATGCCGAAGTACCCATTACCGGTTGAGGATAGATCTCCCGCTCTAACGAATCCGGGGTCGCCTCAAGAGGTGTAACGAGATAGGACTACTTTAAGCTCTCGTTTTTGATCTCCTTATTGTCAACGTCTGTCGTTTCCAGCATTAATAGATCTTCTTCAGACACGTTAATACTTATTTCTCTTCGGATCGCATATCTAACCGCGCTAGCTCCAATTTCGGTTACTTGCTGATGCGGGTCCACTAGTCCAATTGGTTTGCTCACGGAATCTCACAAACCGGGGTCTGTCAAGGCCGTATGCGACCGCATTTTCGGCTATCACGGAGTACTAAGGTCTCCTTAACGCAAGCGAGGAAGTAACTCGTTCAGTCTGCAAAGTCACTAAAGACTGCTGACTCGGGTTCGGGCCAATCGAAGATTCGGAACGTGTTTGATGACCTTTCCAGCGCTAGACATTTAGCCAATATATATTAAAACCGGCGAGCCCGCACGTCTTGGATCTAAGAAAGGAACGTCACTAGTTTTTTCGTTGACGCAGCGTCCGAAGTCATCAGCGTTAATATGGTGTTGGAGGATTCTTCGAAGAATTCATCGAAGGATTTAGGGAGGGAGTGTACGGCGCATCGGATCGGACAAATCCCGTTCATAAGCCTCGGCAAAATGAAGCTTTCTCAACCCTCCCAAAATAGCCTAACGGTTTTCTCCATCCCTGACCCCAGCAACAAAGCTTGCGCCCCGATTCGAATTAAAGTTAGCTGGGATGGGGTGTTGAAACCCGGAACGTGCATACCAGACTGATGGCGCTGGCTAATTTGGGAGGGACTCAGGGCTAAGGCTGAAGTTTCAAGATTTCAGCAAGAAATTCACCATGACGAATGGTTAAACACTGCGGCGCATCACAATCTTTTTAACTTTTATTATTTTGTGGCTGCTACAATGTGAGATTTTAGCTTCTTTGCTTAACTCACCCAGCAAGTTAATTCTTCTCCAGTTTTGGCTTGACGCTGACTCAGACCAATTTCAAACCCGCACAGGGACTATCCATCCCTACTCCCGTTCCGTCCAATCGTCTAAAAGTACATGGCCTTTCTCCCGCCTGATGATGCGGAAATGATCTTCCGAAGGTCTTTTATCCAGAGCTCTTGGAAAATGGAGCGTGATCGCAAGACCGGTCCAGCCCTGGGGGCTTAGAAACGTTTTAGGAGGGCCCGAAGGCAAATCCCCTGAAAAACGAGAACGTGCTGAGATGCTCAGTTTGGAGACAATCCATTTTTCATCCTTAATATTTTTCTAATTTGCTTCTCGCAGCGATGCTGCAGTGAAACAGTGATACTATCGTAAGGCCGGGTCTTTCGCAAAAGGATAATGAGATTCTTCGGTAGAGGGTGTCCGTATCATCGGTACTCCAGGCATGCCACCGGGAACAATATTGGTGCCTGATAACTCCGCAGCTTCTGTAAAGGTCTCCCGTGGTGCCTCAGAAGCTCCATGTTGTTCCGCTAGCTCAACTGGCTTTTCTAAAGTTGCTGGTAGCTCGTAGTGGTGTTTGGGTGGGTTCTGTAAATCCGCATTTTGTAACTCTGTCTTTTCTGCCCCATCAAGTTCCCGAGGTTCCATATCTTTACGGCGTTTCCGGGCTCGAAGCCAGAGAAGCAAACCTGCCAATATGGCTAGAGCGGCAACACCTCCTATAACCCCACCCGCAATGGCTCCAGCGTGACTTTTGTGACCAGGAGCGCCTACAGGCGTTTGAGACGGGGTGGCTGACGGCGATAGTTGAGCTCTCGTGGTGTTAAACACTTCTGCGAGACCAGTTTGATTGTATCCGAGAATGGGGGACTTGATGGTTGCACCACCGCTTGGACTTCCTCCCAGCCAGTCAACAATTGGTGTCGGGACAAGGTATTCCGGCGCGTAGGCATTGTAGACACTTCCCCAGGTAATTGTTGACATATCTAAAATCGCGACGCCTTTAATCTCCCAGTCGCACTGTTCATTTGTGGTGTTTCCGCCGAGTGTGAGCATCTGGCGGTTGCCAACAACATGACAATCATGTCCCCAGCGTGGACTCTGACCAAAGTTTATCTGCGTCCAGTTGAATGCTGGAAGGGAAAGAATGTAGACGTCATCATATTCTACTGACTTAATGGGATCGCGACCACCATATAAGTATCTGCTACAGTTAGAAATAGGAAGTTATACTTTTGATGCAAGTCTTACATATGGTGGCTGGAATTGTCGGGCGCGGAAGCAGAAACTGTGCAGAAATCTATACGAGGTTGGGGTATATCACCACTGGTAGACTGGCTATACCAGGTCCCATTCCCTCCAGTATTTTCAAGGTATGAGTTAATATCGAAAACATCAACAACGTCAAATCCAAGCTTTCAGGTATGTTAGCATTGAATTTGACATGTCATGGTTCTGGTAACCTTACCAGACTGCCATCTGTGGAATTGCTTGTCAGATTGAGCTTCGGACTCAGTTGCCCTCCAAGTGCCACAAGAATCCCCTTCTTTCCTACTGGGGCAATGTACTCCATACATCCGCCCACTCTCGGCCCATATCCAGTTATATTAGCGGTTGAAATATTCCTAGAAGTTTGACTGGTAAGGTCGATAACAAGCATGCCGCCAAGGTGGACGGTAGTGTCGTTACCAAAATTCTGTGTCGCTGGTGATGTTCCTTTATCAATCTGGCCGTTAAGGTAAAATCCCAGTGATTGGTCAACTGCTTCTGCCGCCGCCCCGTGGTTCGGCTTCCAGGGCTGCCCTATATCATATTGATTCCACTTGTTTGGATCCTGTACTGAGGAATCGTAGCTGTATGACCATAGAGAGTATGTACTTGCATCAGGAGCCACATAGCCCAAGAAACTAGTGTTTCCCATGAATGTTGTTCCTCCGAAAGCAAACACTTCTTCGACATCCGCTGGGCCATGGAACATTGTCCCACGAATAAGACTGGGCGGATATGTTCCTGTCTTTGGGTTGGCCGTAGTCTTATCTTCATCTGTTATTGTGATGTTCGTCTTCCAATCCCACGAGGTCACCATCGAGACTTTTATCATATATGTATCTGAATTGCCTTAGTATGGTTCCGTATTATACGAATATGGCAACTCACTGATTCCAAGAATTATATCAGTAGTTATTCCAGAATGATAGAATGTTTCTATCCCGCCATTGATGAACAGGGTATCGTCCTTCACAACCGCTACAAATGACCTATTAGTGTGACGGGCGAGACTGGAAGTATGGATGTTCACTCACAGGACGAAAACCATCGCGAGCAAAAGTAGAAGATAGGATCCAATGGCGAATACAATTGGCAATGAACGACGGTTGGCAACCAAATAAGAATAACGCAAAAAAAAAGTAAAGACGAGCGCAGCCTAGATAGTGACACCACAGGAGAGAATTCCATATTGAAGAGGCATCAATTGGGTTTGGTAGACAACCACAACGTTGAAAGCGACCAGCAGCGAAACGCTTGGGCTTACTTAAATTTTCTACGGACAGCGGCGTAAGGTGCCTCTTATTCATTAATAACCTTAGAAACTGATGGCAGACGCGATCCGAGCGCTAGGCGGAACAGGTCCCTGCTACAGAAGCATCAGCATTTCCCTTTGGGAGGGCCGCGAGTCCAAAGTAAGTATGTGCAAATTGCTCAACCCCCCTAGATGCAGTGCATCGGGCGGGGTTTCCCATCGCTATTAGACGGATTTCGTAGTTTTCTTTGCGCTAATTTGGTGTCCTGCAGCTTGTTCAAAGGAGCTTTGATTGTCGTGATCGTTATAATCTAACGCTTTTAATAATATAACGCTGCGTTAAAATACTACCCTATTTTACGAGGTATTCTAACGCTGCGCTGTGTGCACATACTAGCGCCTTTCTTGATTTGCTCGTAGGCCTACTCACAGCCTGTACTTGCGACGATCGTGACGTTGAGGCCGTAATTTTCATAATTATATGAATTGCTACCGCTGAGGTAAGAATGTACTATATCCCACTAGTTGGGGTCCCCTGTATGGCAAAAAGAGACACACTTAAGCCTCCCCGAAATCCGTCTATTGAATGATTGGCTAAATATTCTAGGCTGATGCAGGGTGCTCGGCGACCAAGCTCAGAGGAACGCATAAACATGCGGCCGGAAGCTAGATAAGAGCGCTCAAGCCACAGCAACACAGTCCTGAGGAATGAAACTCACTCCATTCTCACGACCTCCACAGCCAGTTGGGAACCGGAAAGCTCGAGGCGCTATACAGCCAAGATGACCAGCCCTGCCGACGATTTGATATGACTGACGCCGTGGATCCGGTAGGAATACTAGCAAGCTTAAGTGATCCTTCCCGCTGCAGGCCGAATGGGCGGGTTTGGAGCATGGAGAGAGCCGGTGAGCTCAGGGTGTTATGTATGTTATCATCAACGGCTTCCAGCGGGCCTCCAGGTGGAGGGCATGGCTGCGGTCACAAGCTGCGAGAGTGCTAAAGCTGCACAGATGGTGCGTTGAAAATTGAGCTGGACGAGCAATGCACGTCGGGGATCCCTGCCCAACATAGCCGAGCCGGGTGAAGACAAATTGCTCGAGCGTCAAGTGCGGCATCTTGCTAGTCTCATTCGCTTCATTCACCGGCTATTCTGTGCCGTTGGCTGTGATTATCAACGAAAGCCTCCTCTGGACTGACGTGCCAAAGCCGCATCACAGCATGCAATATGGGAGTTCATCCTTCCAGCCGTCAGTTCCCTGCTTGAGTAATCCGTGCCCGGCCTGAGTAATCCGTGCTCCCGACCAGAATTCCAACCCACCTGGATTACCCTCCCAATTTCGTCTGTAGATGCTTTTTATCGGGTCGCTAGACCGCCGCGACGTCTGGGATTGGGCTGCCTTATAACTTCCTGAAACGTTCTAGCATTACAGCTGCGGGTGAGGCTGATGCTGCAAACCATCACCGATGAAAGCTGAGCCTGTAACAACTGGGGAAATTGTGTGAGGCTGTGTTGACATGGTATTGGAAGCCCATATCCACATCGGTGGGTAAAGAGCATATGCAGCTGACTGGATTTCTCGCCTGACTGGATTTCCCACTTCTCGTCATGCTGCTTGCTGTCCCCGCTCTTCTGTATCCTATTTGCTAGTGAGGTGTGAGCTCAATTTTTGCGTCATGATTGCTTTTTCGTCAATGGGGTCAGGTGTTTAAGAAGACTATACAAGGTTTTTACTACATTGAGTTCTGAAGGGTTTTGAATGGTTGAATAAAGCCTCCATGGTGTGTTGAGGTAATGACTAAACGAATGGCTTTTCAAGTGTGTCTTTCTCCAGAACCCTGGGATGCAGCCCTCTGAGAATACGCTGTCGCGCCTCCTAGTTGCTACCATCTGCGCCAGTTCTAGATGCCCCTTGCCCTCCTCCCATTCACAGTGCCGGCTTCATCAAAGAAAATCCTCCCGGCTCGATTTGTCAAAGCAAAGTAATCAGCCCTATCCGGCTCTCCTCACCGATAACGATGCAGACACCAAGAAATCTCAGTAATATTACGTTAAGAAGCATACGGCACATCCGGCCGCTGCCGTCCTCAAACGGAGAGATGTTGACAAACATATGGCAATATCGCGCAGCCATCTCGATAATATCCGCATCTTCGCTCTCTTCTGTGATCGCCTCATCATTGAATCGTGAAACCAGAGCTTTCATGCATACAGGGGCCGACTGCGGCCGCATGAACTCCCACTTCCTTTGAGAGTTGGACCGTAATTATGGGCCGGTTACACGGCCGGTTCGGTACTCTCCAGGATAGACTGACTCTCCATCCCCGCCCATGCATGAAATGGCGGTTTCTCTCGTCCGACCAACACTGTGACGAGCCAAATGTATGCCCTTTGCGTGTTGTATGATTTCATGCCGTGTCCTCACGACTTCGTGCTCTGATGGAAATCTGCCAAGGTATTCCGCGACGCCATAAAAATCGTCTGTGTATGTATCCGTCATGTCAATTTGTTCCTGTTTGAAGACAGTTTCACAGATGGCTTCCGTATGAGCTCTGGAGCTTCCCAGGCTTTCAATAAAAGTTGCTTCCGAATATAGCTGCGTAAGGGTTGCTGAGAATTATCAAGGAAGTGTCCACAGCCATTCCTGGCCCAACGCTTGACTGATAATTTCTTCCATTTGGGCGTCCGAGACAATGTATGAAGATATTGATTGTATTTGATGCTGATTCGTCTTTCGGAGGTTGGCGAAGGAGCTATATCCCTTAACCCGCTGATTAACGTACCGCGTTATCGATAAGACTTCAACCAATAAGGAGCCCTAGATTGACGAACTTTTGGTGTAGCGATGTGTGACTGGGATGTCGAAAGTTGCACCCCAGAGATCGCGTTCCACAAGCCATAAGCCCCACTTTAACGGGCCCGGCCTAAAGCTATGTTGGAAATGGGAAGACGTCGAATAAATCAAACGTCACAACACCGGAAGGTTTCACTCCAGACTAACAAGTTGTTTGATTATGGTTTATCAGAGGTACACGAAGAGTTGCATGCACGGACTATCATCTTATCGATGAGGTAGGACGCCAGCGGGTTAAGGGATAGGCTGACGCTTCGTTCCTTCCTCATATCAGTGTGTTTTTTGAATCTTAAGACATATTGAAACTAGGCCGTTAACTAGGTGAATTTGACTGAGATCCCTACGATGTAGGCTATTGTACAAAAAAGAAGATCGGGTGTTTGGTGATGGATGGGCTAAGAGGAAAATTCGAATGTTGTCAAGGGCAAAATGTCAAACGTTAAGGTCACTGTCAAGTACCACCTTATAACTCACACCCTGTTTCTTGCCATCGTATATCTTACTATCTATTTTCTATTACCTATTCGTTACCTATTACCGACTAAGTGGCAATACCAACCTTGTGCAGTGAGGTTTTCAATAAGCGAAATTCCAGCCAATAAAATATTGGCATTTGTCAATATTTGCAGTGTCAATATTAAAATATTGGCAATAATTTAAATAAAATTATTATAATAGAAATATACTATTTAAAAATAAATATTATCTAAATTATTGGCATAGATTGGCAGTTTTATAATATATTCTTACGTATAAAAGTATTTACATACTATAAAATGTCTTGGCACGCGCTGCCCTACTAAAATTAATTAATTTAAATATTAACTACCCCTTACTATACCACAACCATATATAATTAAAGCTCTATATCTCTAATATAGCCTCTTTGCTCTGCTGTCTACGTTATCTATAAGTAGCTAGTTATATAATAACTTTATGGTGGCGCAGTTGAAGGGTAGTTAGACTTTTTGCGACCGTACGCGTCCTACTAAAGCTCTGCAAAAGCCCTGCACGAAGCTCTGCTCGAAGCTCTACTCGGAGCTCTGCTCGAAGCTCTACTTAAAGCCCTATATAGAGCTCTAAAGCTCTACTAACACGCAGCACTAATATACTAGGAAGGTTCTACAATCGGCCGTACGAACGCCCATACGACTAGTGTTCTGCCCTATACTGGTACATGGCTCGTTCCGGATTATTTCTGCTTCATACCGGAACAGATCGTCTTTAAAGAGGAACAAATCGTGTATTGGTTTTATTGTCTTGATTCTAGAACAATTGCTTTATTCCGGAAAAGATTTAATACTATATTGAACTTTTAAAGCTATACAAAGCCTTTTAGTAAAGCTTTTTGGCCATTTCTATGGGCAGATTTAGAAAATATAGTGTAGTAGATAGTTGCAAATAATGGTGAATATATAATTTAGTTGATTTTAGGTGTAAAATAAGTAGTAATATATCTTGTATATTATAATTAAATATCTAGTAGAGTATAATCGTAATATTTAGCATAAAAGTATAAGATCTTGATTTTCTACTAAGATTTTAGAAGGCTTTAGAGATTAAATTTAACCGCCTCCCCCTAACCACCATAATACTATTAAATTCCATCTAAACTAGATTATACTGCGATTAATAAGTATATTTAAAAGCTTTTCCGCGTTATAGATAGAGCCTACAAGTGGTAGAAGCTAATTAGGTTGGGGTAATCGATTGCGTTCCCCGATACTAAAAATTAAAATCTTGCAAAGCTCCAATCTTACTAAGATCTCTTAAAAACTGGGCCCTCTAAGGTTCTACTGGCCGTAGACTGATTGCCTAATTAGGTTTAGCGCAATTATAATTTAGATTTCCCCTAACTGCGCCAACCTTGCTTATTCTGTGGTCTTCCTTTCCTTCGCCTTACGCAGCCTTTAAGGTAGGCTTAATTAATTGCCTTCTTTATTTGCTACTGTTGATTAAGGTAGTATAGGGCTTTGCGATAAGGTCTCCTGTTGGGCTTACTTTAATTAAGGGCTAAGCTAAGTACTAGTAAGCAGTGCTCTTATCAATATTCAATATTAGGAAAAGGCCGTATTGATATTGATATTGAATATTAGTTCAATACTGAAAAATATTGAAAAGATATTGAATATTGAATATAGTACATGGTGTTTTATTTTAAAGTAGGCTCGTACGCCCCTGGCCTCTAGTACAGCTTTAAAATAGCTACTCTCTCGACTGCTCTCCTACCACTATCGTCACCTTCGTGATCCTTGGCGTGGTGTAGTAGATGTTGGCTACTTTCTAGATTCTGCCAAGGCCTCCGAAGCCTCTTGTACTACATTCGTCGCCATAAGCCTTCCTCCGGCGGTGATATTACTTAGTAGCCAGCTCTTTAAGCACTCCGTACGTTCAATATTAGTACTCCCTAGTGATATGCGGTCCCATGAGATTGTTCGCCGTGCACCTAAAAAGACTCGCTCGGCCTCTGCCGACATTGACGGTATAGACAATATATTAATTGCCATTTGAGAGAGTCGTGGGTAGTCGGCTCTGCGAGTTGGATTAAGCCACTACTCTAGCGCTGTGCCTTGAATTAAAATAGGCTTCGAATTAACGAAGTCTTCGTACTTATCCTCTATGCTGCCAGTGACGTTAAGCATGCGTATATAGAGTTCGGTTTCAAAAGGCTCAGTAGAGCAATTAGTAGTGACTTTTAGTTTAACTTCGCGATGTATATATTGCTCCTCCCAAAGCTTCCTTACTGCCGTAAACGATTTCTTATGCCACTTCTTATTCCAGTGCCTTTTAATATAGGTTTTCCGACGCGAGGGGTGAAGGAGAATTAAGGCGGCGTATGCAGAAGTATCGTTAGTAAGCTTATAGTATTTATTAAAGGTATACCAGCTTGTAATAATGGCAGAGAGGAGGCGTTAATTTGAACGATATCGATCCTATAAAACTACTAATTAGCAGAGCCTCAATTATAACCAAAAAGCTTACCTTTAACCGCTCGTAGTGTTTAATAAGTATATCCATAGTATATAGCGTCTGGTTAATTAATAAGAAGTCGCCTTAGTTCATTATTATAACCTCGTAAAACGGCTTTAAAAAGGCGTACGTCTCGTTAATAATATTCCAATCCTCCGGTAAGAGGCAGTTGTCTTTTACTTCCTTATACCATTCCTAACAGTACGCATTAATTGCCGTCCAAACTTTCTTACTCTTAATGGCTTTAAGTATAGTATACCACGAGTTCCACTAAGTATTATTATCTAAAGGAATTAATCGTCTAGCTAAGGTTTTAAACTTATTCTAGCGAGCCTCTAACGCGCGAATATATACAATAAGGTTGTAAACTCTACCAAGCGTACTAATCTCTCTCTAGCCTACAGCCTTTGCTTTCTTTATCTTTTATGTAAGCTTCTTATTAATTGCTAAATTTTTATTAAGCTAAACTTGCCAAAGGGTTTTATTAATCGCCTCTTTGTCTTTAACGTAGAGGAAGGCCTAGAGGGCAAGGTTAATAATATGGCTACTACATCGAATTTGATGGTGAACTGGATCCTAAGGGAACCCTTTTTCCTAAAGAGCTGTAGAAATAAAGCGACACATCTTATTATTTGAGCCGTAATTATCGCCATAGATATAGCCAATATTACCTAAAATCCTGTAGCTCTTAGCAATGCGAAGAAAGGCGATGGCTTAGTCCTTACCACCGTGTAAGGGAAGCTCTAGTAGAGCAAGTAGAGCCTTCCATAACTGTCTTATTTCCGCTTTAATAAAATAGGTAATAATTGCTTAAAAGGAACGGTGGTTCGGTAACGTCCACATATTAATTAAGAAGTGGATTTTTAAGAGAGAGCTTTAAAGCTTTGCTTTTAAAATCTTATAATGTACTATATACAATTGCTTAATTAACTTTGGTATAGTTGCCGTCGCATTAATCACAACTTCCTTAGCAGTATAATTGACTGTTATAAGTAACGCGTGTAGCTCTGGCCAGGTAGCTGCATTATGTAGTAGATTTCGTAGAGTGATAAGCTGTACGAGAGCTTCATTAAAGGCGTCGCGATTAATGGCAGCTCGAAGTATTCGCTCTTCTTAAGCTTCGCGATTAACCTGTCTTAAGGCTTATAAGCCACTTAGTATATTAGAGAGGCGCTCCTCTCGCAATCGCTTTGCTTAAACCTCTCCACCTTAAATCTCTATACTATGCTTTTTAGCTAGGTGGGCGCAAACAAATATTAACGAGGCAGAGTTCCATTCGCACATTAAACAGTACCATATTTAATTCTTGCCGTTGTGAATAGCTTTATAAGGGAGAGGATCGCGGGCAAGCTTTTACGTAGAAGTAGCTAACCGGCGCCTTTTACGAGGCGACTTTGGGGTGGTTAGTGTAGAGTCGCTTAACGCGTTGTTGTTGCCGCTAGAGTAGGTACTACCCTTTGCGAAAGTATTGCGAAAATCAAAATTAAGCGAGCCTCCCCCCGCAGACGTTCGTTTTACAATAATACCTTTACAACAACCAAAAATA
>Ga0307515_10019786_pt1 | contig 12078 bp, 10 predicted proteins | sample 17_EM_MG_FD_194513 | JGI IMG/M metagenome (GOLD analysis project Ga0307515, IMG submission 194513) | Populus trichocarpa ectomycorrhiza microbial communities from riparian zone in the Pacific Northwest, United States - 17_EM | ecosystem: Host-associated > Plants > Roots > Unclassified | place...
GCTTTCTTTGATTATATCATCGGTAATTGCTCAAGACTTTTCAAAATTCAAAAAAGAGCAGTTTATTAATGGCAGTGATACTTTAAAATATAGAATCCTTTATCCGGAGAATTTTGATACTAGTAAAAAATATCCAGTAGTATTGTTTTTACATGGTAGAGGTGAAAGCGGAAACGACAATGAAAAACAATTAGCAAATGGTGGAAAATTGTTTCTAACAGATAATTATCGTAAGAATTTCCCTTCAATTGTTATCTTTCCGCAGTGTGCAGAAGAAAGTTATTGGTCTAACGTAGAAATTGAAGCAATTAACACCAAACGTTTTTTTACCTTTCAAAAAGGTGGTAAGGCTACCAAATCAATGAACCTTGTATTAAAATACACTGATGAATTCTTTAAAAAACCTTTTGTCAATCAGAGCCAAATTTATGTTGGCGGTTTATCTATGGGCGGAATGGGAACCTTTGAGATTTTAAGGCGCAAACCAAAAACATTTGCTGCAGCTTTTGCCATTTGTGGAGGCGATAATATTGCAAATGCAAAGAAATATAAGAATGTTCCATTATGGATTTTCCATGGAGGATTAGATGATGTAGTTAATCCACAGCTTTCCTACAGCGTTTTTAGGGAGTTGAAAAAACTAGGTCACGAACCTAAGTATACAATTTACCCAAAAGCGAATCATAATAGTTGGGATAGTGCTTTTGCAGAGCCGGAGTTATTACCCTGGTTGTTTGGAAATAGGAAATAAAAGATAAAGCCTAACTAGAATAACTAGTTAGGCTTTATCTTTTACAGAGATTTACGCTTCGTTCTGAATGACAAATCTATTCAGCCATGTTATGATATACAGCCTGTACATCATCGTCTTCCTCTAGCTTATCAATTAATTTTAAAACATCAACCGCTTGTTCTTCTGTTATTGGATGATGAGAAAGTGCAATACGTTCTAATTTCGAACTTTTTAACTCAATCCCTTTTTCTTCCAATGCTTTTTGCAAACGACCAAAATCTTCAAAAGCACCTTGAGCTACCGCAATGTCATTCCCATCTTCATCAGCTTCAACGTATAATTCTTCCAAGCCAGCATCAATTAATTCAAATTCTAACTCTTCTAAATCCAAATCTTCCGCTGGTGCGAACCTAAAAATAGATTTACGAGAAAATATAAAATCTAATGAACCAGTTTTACCTAAAGTTCCGTTAGTTTTATTAAAGTAACTACGTACATTGGCAACTGTTCTGTTTGTATTATCTGTTGCAGTTTCAATTAAAACAGCAACACCATGAGCAGCATAACCTTCGTAAACTATCTCTTCGTAGTTTGCCATAGATTTATCTGATGCACGCTTAATTGCAGCCTCAACCCTATCTTTTGGCATATTTACAGCTTTGGCATTTTGCATCGCACTGCGTAAACGAGAGTTAGTTTCTGGATGTGGCCCAGCCTCTTTTACTGCCATTACAATGTCTTTTCCAATACGTGTAAACTGTACGGCCATTTTAGCCCAACGTTTAAACTTTCTTTCTTTTCTAAATTCGAATGCTCTTCCCATTTTTTTTGTAGTATTGAGTATTTAGATATGAGATATGAGACTTTACGCCTTCTACCTTCAAACCCTCTACCTTATTTTTTCTTTAATCTTTTAGCTCTTTTTCAAATTCTTTAACATGTCATCAGTCATTTTGGCCAAATCAAATTCTGGCTTCCATAACCAATCTTTTTGTGCCTTACTATCATCAATAGATCTTGGCCAGCTATCTGCAATCTCTTGGCGAGGATCATTTGCTGCGTAAGTTAATTTAAATTCAGGAATATGTTTTCTAATTTCTGCAGCTAAAACTTCTGGCGTAAAGTGAACTCCTCCAAAATTATAACTCGATCTTATGTTTATGTTTTCTGCTGGAGCGTCCATCAATTCTATTGTGCCACGAATAGCGTCGTCCATATACATCATTGGTAATTCAGTACTTGCCGATAAAAAAGAAGCATAACTTCCCTTTTTTAATGCTTCATGGAAAATATGAATCGCGTAATCTGTTGTTCCTCCTCCTGGAGCAGCTTTCCAACTAATTAATCCAGGATACCTGATACTTCTTACATCTAAATTATATTTCTGATGATAATACTCGCACCAACGCTCTCCTGCCAATTTACTAATTCCATAAACTGTATTTGGATCCATTGTACAAAATTGTGGTGTATGGTCTTTTGGAGAATTTGGTCCAAAAACAGCTATTGAACTTGGCCAATAAACTTTAGCTGTTTTATAAATCAATGCTAAATCTAATACGTTCAACAAGCCATTCATATTCAAATCCCAAGCTAATTTTGGATTTTGCTCGCCAGTGGCAGATAATAAAGCCGCTAACAAATACACTTGAGAAGGTTTATATTTCTGGAAAATCTCTTTTAAAATTTCCTTATCAAGTACATTAACAAATTCAAATGGACCGGCATTTTTAGTTTCGTAATCAGGTCTTCGAATATCACAAGCTACAACGTTATCATTACCATAAGCTTTTCGCAAGGCGGTTACTAACTCAGTTCCAATTTGTCCGTTAGAACCTAACACTAATATTTTTTCGTTCATACAATATGGGTAAGCAGCAAAGGTAAAAAAATCTACAAATTTGCTTATAGGTAAAACGTTTTATGAATGTAAACTAATTTTTACAAAACCACTTATCAACCTCTCAAACAGCTACAAAGTGTAATTTATACACTAATTTGAATATGGCTTCAATAAATTACTTTTTTAGTTTCGTTATGTTGAGATATTTTATCTAATTTAATTGCTTCAAAGGAATTCCTTTGAACATAAACATAACCAAATCTTATGGACAGAAGAGAAGCCGTAAAAAGTGTTGCTTTTTTGATTGGCGGAGCATTATCAGCCACTACAATTGCTACTTTATTTGACAGCTGTAATACTCCTGGTAAAAACAGTGGTAATTTATTTACTGCAGACCAAGAGAAATTAGTTACAGAAATTGCCGACATTATTATCCCTACAACCAGCAAATCGCCTGGTGCTAAAGCTGCGAACGTAGGCCCTTTTATCACAATGATGATAAAAGATTGTTACCCTGAAGATGCTCAGAATGCATTTGTAAAAGGTCTCGAAGATATTGAAGAAAGATCTAAAAAGGATTTTGGAAAATCTTTCCTAGAAATTTCAGTTAAAGATCGCAATGAGCTAATCACAAAGGTACGTGATGAAACAATTGCTGCTCAAAAAGCAGAAAAAGATAAAATTGACCAAGCAGCGAAATTAGAACAAGATACCAAAGGAGCTAAGTCTGAAAAAGAACAACCTGGTAATCCAATGGCTGTTAAAGAAAAACCAAAAACAACCCCTCAATTTTTTGCAATAGCAAGAGATTTAACAATGCTGGGTTTCTTTACCTCAGAAATTGGAGCAACTCAAGCTTATGAATATATCGCAATACCAGGTAGATATGATGGCGATGTTAAAATGAAACCTGGTCAAAAAGTTTACTCATAAATCTTATATCATTTTATAATGAATTTAAATACGAAAGCAACTGCACAAAATACCTACGATGCTATTGTTGTAGGATCTGGAATTAGTGGTGGATGGGCAGCAAAAGAATTAACCGAAAAAGGATTAAAAGTTCTATTACTTGAACGTGGTAGAAACATTGAACATATAAAAGATTATACCACGGCTATGAAAAAGCCATGGGAGTTTGAACATCGTGGTAAACTAACTGAAGAACAGAAAAAAACTCACCCTGTACAAAAAAGAGATTATCCTTATTCGGAATTCAATGAAAGTTTTTGGGTTAACGATGAAGAATGCCCTTACACTGAAATCAAAAGATTCGATTGGTATCGCGGTTTTCACGTTGGTGGAAAATCTTTAATGTGGGGTCGTCAAAGTTATCGTTTAGGCGATTTAAATTTTGAAGAAAACGCAAAAGATGGACATGGTGCAGATTGGCCAATTCGCTACAAGGATATTGCTCCTTGGTATGATTATGTAGAGAAATTTGCTGGAATTAGTGGCGAGGCCGAAAACTTCCCTCATTTTATGGATGGGCAATACTTACCTCCAATGCAAATGAATATTGTTGAAAAAACTGTTAAAAAACGAGTTGAAGAGCACTATAAAAGATCCCGAATTATTACAATGGGTCGCGTTGCTAACTTAACTGTTGAACATGGTGGAAGAGGTAGTTGCCAGTACAGAAATTTATGTAGCAGAGGCTGCCCTTTTGGAGCTTATTTTAGCACACAATCTTCTACAATGCCCGCTGCAGTTGCTACTGGAAATTTAACTTTACGCCCTTATTCTTTGGTTAATGAAATTATTTACGACAAAGAAACTCAAAAAGCAAAAGGCGTTAGAATTATAGATTCAGAGACAATGGAGCATCATGAATACTTCGCAAAAATTGTATTCGTAAATGGTTCAACATTGGGTTCTACCTTCTTATTATTAAACTCAACTTCTGCAGAACATCCAAATGGATTAGGAAATGGTAGTGGTGAACTTGGTCATAACTTGATGGACCACCATTTCCGTTGTGGTGCAAATGGAAAAGCAGAAGGTTTTGAAGATAAATACACTTACGGAAAAAGAGCAAATGGAATTTATGTTCCTCGTTACAGAAATATTGGTAATGATAAACGAGATTATGTACGTGGATTTGGCTTTCAAGGTGGAGCAAGTAGAGGCAATTGGCACGATGAGATTGCAGAATTAGCTTTTGGTGGCGATTTTAAAGATTTAATTAGTACTCCTGGCAATTGGACCATGGGCTTAGGTGGATTTGGTGAAACATTACCATTCCATAAAAACCATGTATATATTGATAAATCTAAAAAAGATAAATGGGGTCAACCGGTATTAGCAATTGATTGTGAGTTTGGAGAAAACGAAGCTAAAATGCGTGTTGACATGATGAACGATGCTGCCGAAATGCTAGAAGCTGCTGGTTTAAAAGATGTTAAAACATTTGATAACGGCTCTGAACCAGGTATGGCAATCCATGAAATGGGAACAGCTAGAATGGGCCTTGACCCTAAAACTTCTGTTTTAAATAAATGGAATCAAATGCATGAAGTTAAAAACGTATTTGTAACTGATGGTTCATGTATGCCTTCTGCAGCTTGCCAAAACCCATCATTAACTTATATGGCATTAACTGCTAGAGCGGCAGATTTTGCAGTTAGCGAATTAAAAAAAGGAAACCTTTAGAAAGCTAAAAGACTAAAGTACATGGTTTGTCTCTTTAAGCTTTGGTCTTTATTCTTTTAGCTCAAAAAACTATGAAAGAAAAAATTAGAATGGGTATGGTTGGAGGCGGTAAACAGGCCTTTATTGGCGCTGTTCATCGCATCGCTGCCAACCTAGATGGTTTAATTGAACTTTGCTGTGGAGCATTTAGTTCAAACGCAGAAAATTCAATCGCCTCTGGCAGAGAATTATTTCTTCCTGAAGATAGAATATATACCAGTTTTACTGAGATGATTTTATCTGAAAGCAAACTTCCAGCTTCTGAAAGAATGCATTTTGTAAGTATTGTAACTCCAAATCATTTGCACTTTGAACCTGCAATGTTGGCACTTGAAAATGGATTTCACGTATTAATAGATAAGCCAATCACTTTTAGTTTAGCAGAAGCTAAAGCATTAAAACAAAAGGCTGAAGAAACTGGATTAATGATCTGTTTAACCCATACCTACTCGGGTTATCCGATGGTAAAACAGGCTAAACAAATGGTTGCTGCAGGCGATTTAGGTAAGATAAGAAAAGTAGTGGTAGAATATCCTCAAGGTTGGTTAAGCAATCCTGCACCAAGTGATAATAAACAAGCTGCTTGGCGAGCAGACCCTGCAAAAAGTGGGATTAGTGGCTGTATGGCAGATGTTGGCACTCACGCTGCTCATTTAGCTGAATACATTTCTGGTTTGCAAATCACTAAAATTTGTGCGGATTTAAATATTCTAGTTGAAGGTAGATTATTAGATGATGATGGCAACGTGCTATTGAGATTTAATAATGGCGCCAATGGAGTTTTATTTGCATCGCAGATTGCTGCAGGCGAAGAAAATGCAATTAAGATTTATGTTTATGGCGAAAAAGGTGGCTTAGAATGGCATCAAATGGAGCCAAATACATTAACTGTAAAATGGTTAGACCAACCCATGCAAGTTTACAGGACTGGCAATCGATACAATTCTGATATTGCAAAATATAATACAAGAACCCCTTCTGGCCACCCAGAGGGATATTTAGAAGCTTTTGCAAACATTTATAAAAACTTTGCACAAACTATTTCTGCATTACAGAGTGGAGAAAAACCAAGCCCAGAAATGCTAGATTTTCCTGGTGCTGAAGATGGTGTAAGAGGAATGGCTTTTATAGAAAATGTAGTAGCTTCAAGTAAATCAGAGCAAAAATGGTTCGATTTTAAAATTTAACAAATGACAACAATACAAGGACCAGCAGTATTTTTAGCCCAGTTTATTGGAGATGAAGCCCCTTTTAATTCTTTAGATGGAATTTGTAAATGGGCAGCGGGCTTAGGTTTTAAGGGCATACAAATGCCGACGTTAGATAAGAGGTTTATCGACCTTAAACTAGCAGCAGAAAGTAAAACTTACGCTGATGAATTAACTGCAAAAGTTGCTTCTTATGGTTTAGTAATTACTGAACTTTCTACTCATTTGCAAGGTCAATTAGTTGCTGTAAACCCAGCTTACGATTCGCTATTCGATGCTTTTGCGGCTGATGAGGTAAAAAATAATCCAAAAGCCAGAACAGAATGGGCTGTGCAACAAATGAAATATGCTGCTAAAGCTTCTCAAAATTTGGGTTTAAAGGCTCATGCAACTTTTAGTGGTTCTTTATTGTGGCATACTTTTCATCCTTGGCCGCAAAGACCAGATGGATTAGTTGACGAAGGTTTTACGGAACTTGCAAAACGCTGGACACCAATTTTAAATGAATTTGATAACTGCGGAGTTGATGTTTGTTATGAGATTCATCCTGGAGAGGATTTATTTGATGGAGAAACTTATGAAATGTTTTTAGACAAAGTAAATCAACACCCAAGAGCTTGTTTGCTTTATGACCCATCTCACTTTGTGTTACAACAATTAGATTATATTCAATACATCGATTTTTATCATGAGCGTATTAAAGCTTTCCACGTAAAGGATGCAGAATTTAATCCGACAGGTAAACAAGGTACTTTTGGCGGTTACCAAAGTTGGGCAAACCGTGCTGGCAGATATCGTTCGCCTGGCGATGGGCAAGTAGATTTTAAACGCATTTTTAGTAAACTAACGCAGTACGATTATAAAGGTTGGGCTGTAATGGAATGGGAATGTTGTATTAAAGATTCAGAAACTGGAGCTAGAGAAGGAGCCGAATTCATTAAAAACCACATCATCCCAGTAACTACAAAAGCATTTGATGATTTTGCATCGGCTGGAGGAGATTCAAATTTTAACAAAACTATATTAGGTATATAACACACAAATAACAATGAAAAAAACACTTTTATTTTTAAGCGGGCTTACTTTATTCTTGGCTGCCTGTGGCGGTGGTTCTTCTGACACCTCAGAAAGTAGCTCAGCTAGCACTACTCCTCCACCTGCGGCATCATCGTCATCATCAGCTATGGAACCAGGGGAATTATTGATTGTGAAATCTGACTGCGTAGGTTGTCATCACAAAGAAAACAAACTAATTGGCCCAGCTTATCAAGAAATTGCAGCAAAATATCCAGCTACTGATGAAAACATTGCATTACTAGCAAGTAAAATAGTTAAAGGTGGTAAAGGTGTATGGGGAGCAGTACCGATGACACCACATACTAAAATTACAGAAGACGAAGCCAAAACAATGGTTAAATATATCCTATCATTAAAAAAATAACATTAAACCCTAAAATCTAACCAAATGGATAATGTAAAAAAAGAAACGGAAGCTAACAAAAGCAGACGCAATTTTATTAAAACTACCGCAGTTGCATCAGCTGGATTTATGATTGTTCCTCGCCATGTTTTAGGCGGAACAGGGTTTTTAGCACCAAGTGATAGATTAATTATTGCTAGCATAGGCGTGGGTGGAAAAGGTAAAAGTGACGTTGCAATGTTTGCTAAAAGCGGTAAAGCTGATATCGGTTTCTTATGTGATGTTGACACTCGTAGAGCAGCGGATAGCGTAAAAGATTTTCCAAAAGCTAAGTTTTATAAAGACTGGAGAGAAATGTATGAAAAGGAAAGCAAAAACTTTGATGCTGTTTCTGTTTCTACCCCAGACCATAACCATGCTGTACAGGCAATTGCTGCAATGCAATTGGGTAAACACGTGTATGTTCAAAAACCATTGGCTCATGACATTTTCGAAGCAAGAGCATTAACCGCTGCTGCTAAAAAATATAATGTAGTTACGCAAATGGGAAATCAAGGCGCATCTAACAATGGCCCTCGTCAAATGAAAGAATGGTATGATGCTGGTTTAATTGGCGATGTGCATACTGTTTATGCCTTTACCGATAGACCTGTTTGGCCTCAAGGTATTCCATGGTCGGCTAACAAAGCAGCTATTCCAAAAGAATTAGATTGGGATTTATGGTTAGGAACAGCACCTTATAAAGAATTTGTAGACAAATTAGTTCCATTTAACTGGCGTGGATGGTGGGATTACGGCACAGGCGCTTTAGGCGATATGGGCTGTCACTTATTAGAAGCTCCATTTAGTGTTTTAGGCTTAAAATACGCAACAGAAGTGCAAGCAAGTGTAGGCTCTGTTTATGTAGATGAATTTAAACGAGGATATTTCCCAGATAGTTGCCCTCCTTCTAGCCACGTAACCTTAAAATTTCCTAAAACTGAAAAAACAAAAGGTGATGTAACCGTACATTGGATGGATGGTGGTGTACAGCCAACAAGACCAGAAGAATTGGGTGCAAATGAAACATTTGGAGATGGTGGAAATGCTACTTTATTTATTGGTACAAAAGGGAAAATGATGGCTGGTACTTATGGATTAAACCCTCGTTTATTGCCAACTTCTAAAACTGCCCAAATTAAAGTAAAAGAGAAATTTGCTCGTGTTAAAGATGAAGCCAATGGGCATTATGCTCAGTGGGTAGAAGCTTGTATAGCGGGACCTGGAAAAAATGAGTTAAGTTCTCCATTTGAAATTGCTGGTCCATTAACTGAATGTTTATTGATGGCTAACTTAGCTATTCGTGGTGCTGATATTCAACGTAAAGATGCTAATGGGAAAATTACTTATCCTGGAAGATATTCTAAATTATTATGGGATAATGACCAAATGAAGGTTACCAATTTTGATGACGTAAATCAATTTGTAAAAAGAGAATACCGTAAAGGTTGGACATTAGGATCATAATATTAATATAAAACATAAAATGAAACGATACATATTTGCAGTAATCGCAATAGTTGCAATGGGCTGTAGCTCTACTGCTCAAACGAAAAAGAAGGGCTTTGTAAAATTATTTGACGGAAAAACCACAACGGGTTGGCACACTTATAATAAAACTGGTGTTGGCTCTGCCTGGGAAGTAGCTGATGGAGCATTACACATGAACCCTACAAAAAAGGGCAAAGATGGTGGTGGCGATTTGGTTACCGATAAAGAATACTCAAACTTTCATTTAAAATATGACTGGAAAGTTGCCCCAGGAGCAAATAGCGGTCTAATTTTTTATGTTCATGAAGATAAAAAATACGGTCAAACTTACCTTACCGGACCAGAGATGCAAGTAATAGACAATGATGGCCATAAGGATGGAAAAATCATCAAGCACAGAGCTGGTGATTTGTACGACATATTAAAAAGTACATCTGAGCCAGTTAAACCACTTGGACAGTGGAATAAAGCCGAGATTTTATCTGACAATGGAAAATTAACCTTCAAATTAAATGGGGTTACAATTGTAGAAACTACGATGTGGGATGACAATTGGAAAGCTTTAATTGCTGGAAGCAAATTTAAAACCTGGGAAGGTTTTGGTACATACAAAACTGGCAAAATAGCTTTGCAAGATCACGGCGATGAAGTTTGGTATAAAAACATCAGCATTAAAGAACTTTAAAAAAGACTAAAGCTTAAAACAAAAAGACTAAAGCTTTGGTCTTTTTGCTTTTGCCTTTCAACTTAAAAACCAAATATAAAATGAACTCAACTATCCGCATTAAACTTTCATTCATGATGTTCCTAGAATTTTTTATCTGGGGCGCATGGTTTGTAACACTAGGTACATTTCTAGCCAAAAATTTAAACGCATCAGGTCCTGAAACTGGGTCAGTTTTTTCAACTCAATCATGGGGCGCAATTATCGCCCCTTTTATAATTGGCCTTATTGCCGATCGTTATTTTAACGCTGAAAAAATTCTTGGGGTATTACATATTCTTGGAGCTATCTTGATGTATCAAATGTATAATGCAGCTGATATTTCAGTATTTTATCCTTACGTTTTAAGTTATATGATTCTATATATGCCTACGTTAGCTTTGGTAAATTCAGTTTCATTTAATCAAATGAAAGACCCAGAAAAAGAGTTTTCTAGCATAAGAATTTGGGGAACTTTAGGTTGGATTGCAGCAGGTTTATTAATAAGTTTTGCTTTTCACTGGGATTCTCAAGACGGTGTAAAAGATGGCCTGTTAAGAAATACATTCTTAATGGCAAGCATTGCTTCAATAGTTCTTGGTTTATTTAGTTTCTTATTACCTAAAACACCTCCAAAGGGTAAAGGTGAAAAAATAACAATTTCTGATATTTTAGGATTAGATGCTTTAAAACTATTAAAAGACAAGAATTTTCTAATCTTCTTTATTTCATCGATATTAATCTGTATTCCGTTAGCATTTTACTATCAAAATGCCAATAATTTCCTTACAAATGTTGGAATGGATAATCCTACTGGGAAAATGACGATTGGACAAGTTTCGGAAGTATTGTTTCTTTTAGCTTTGCCAATTTTCTTTAAAAAATTTGGATTTAAGAAAACGATATTAGTAGGTATGCTTGCCTGGGCAATTCGCTATGTATTGTTTGCTTATGGTAATACTGGGGAATTAAGCTTTATGTTAATCACTGGAATTGCACTACACGGAATTTGTTATGATTTCTTCTTTGTTTCTGGACAAATTTACACCAATTCTAAAGCAGGCGATAAATTCAAAAGTGCTGCTCAGGGATTAATTACTTTGGCCACTTATGGAATTGGAATGCTAATTGGTTTTATGGTAGCAGGTCAAATTACCGATATGTATAAAGTTAATGGGGCTCAAGATTGGAAAATGGTATGGATCATTCCTGCTGGCATCGCTTTTGTAGTATTTTTAATATTCGCACTGTTATTTAATGACAAGACAAAACCTGAACCAGAAGCATAATTAATATTTAATCCCTTACAATGAATTCTAGAAGAACATTTTTAAAACAAACCGGTCTATTAGCCGCAGGTATAGCAGTCGCTCCATCCTTTGCTTGTACTTTACCAAAAAAACATCCCATTGGATTACAACTATATAGTTTGAGAGATGTTATTAAAAACGATATAAAAGGCATTATTTCTAAAGTAGCAGCTATTGGATATAAAGAAGTAGAAACTTACGGATATTCTGCCAAAGGTGGTTTTTGGGGATTAGATGCTAAGGCTTTTGACACTTTATTAAAAGATAATGGCATAAAAGCACCAAGCGGGCACTATGACTTGGAAGATTTTATGTCTGGCAAAAGCAGCGATGGCTTAAAATCATACATAGAAGCAGCTAATATTATTGGAAGTGAATATATTACAGTTCCTTATTTAGGGGCTGGAATAAGAAAAACAGCTGACGATTATAAAAAACTATCAGAAAAACTTAACGAAGGCGCTAGAATTTGTAAAGCTTCTGGTTTAAAATTTGCTTACCATAACCATGATTTCGAATTTACCAAGTTTGGTGATACAACGGGTTATGAGATTATGCTAAATAGCACTGACAAAAAATTAGTAGATTTTGAACTGGATTTATATTGGGCAGTTCGCTCTAATGCAGACCCATTAACTTT
>Ga0307515_10019787_pt1 | contig 12077 bp, 11 predicted proteins | sample 17_EM_MG_FD_194513 | JGI IMG/M metagenome (GOLD analysis project Ga0307515, IMG submission 194513) | Populus trichocarpa ectomycorrhiza microbial communities from riparian zone in the Pacific Northwest, United States - 17_EM | ecosystem: Host-associated > Plants > Roots > Unclassified | place...
TTTCCGGTTCCTTACATCCATCTAGAACCTTCGTCCCCGCTTCTGCTAAATGAGTGACTTCTTTTCCCCTGGTTCCTACACTCCTCTTCCTTCGTACCGAAACGAATGTAATCTATCACATCTCCGATTCCTTCCCAATCCTCCTGAGCCGTAACAGAGAGGAGGTGGAGTGTAAACTTACAAGGGTAAATTTCAGTGGAGAATCAGATCCTGGAGGAGTATTCCGGTGAGGTTTCAAGTAGCTTGGATTTTGGATGACTGGTACAAGAGCACAATGGGAGTGGTTGTGATAACTTTGGGAGCTTCTCGAAGCACCAGAGGCACCATTGGTAGCGCCAGGTACTGTCGCCCCGCTAACATGGAAATCCCTGCCTCACTCACTCAGAAAGATACCTCGGCTATTATGTATACTTATTGGGAAGACTGCAAGCATTGCCTGAGATTCCCCAGATGTACACGAGCAATAGGATATCCTCCATGGGGAATATGATGCCTGGAGTATTGTTCATCATCAAGTTCTACATCATACTATACTACCCAACATCTCATTCAACATTGTATGATTTGTGCATTGCTACTTTAGGGAACCAAAGGAACTGGGGAGTGCTTCAAGAATGAATGCAGGTACACCGAAGCAACAACCTGACTAACTGATTGAAAGTTTTCAATTGACTAATGTGTCAATGTCATATACTAAATATCCCATCTCATCAGGGCAGACAAATGCAGAAACACACAATTCATCAACGGTGCCAGGTAGCTAGAGACACCGCGTGTCTGTGCTAATGATTCAGGCATGGTGAGTGTTAAAAGTTGAATTGCAATGCAGGTGGGCTCGATTTGTGATATCTAACCAAGGTTGTCCTTGAGTCGTTAACTAGCTGTGAATTAAAATGTAGTCTGTAAGGCAATGTGATATATTTGGGGGAAAAAGAGTTGCACCACCAGGAAAGGAGGAGTGACTGATGAGAAGTGCATGGTGGACAAGGGGAGTACAGATGGTCATGGCAGAGCACAGAATGAAACACAGGGCATGAATCCAGGCCAAGGGGCACCGATGGGGATTGAAGAGTGCCTATCCAGCTGAGCGGCCAATTCATGCTGAGCAGAGCCAAAGGGAGGGTGAAGAGTCTGTAATGAACTTGAGGTACTCCTAATCAAGGTTGGGGAGGGTATTGAGGAGTGTACATCCTAGAGCATAAGCACTGCATGAACAGGGGGTAGGTAGTGCAGAATGATATCTTCAATCACAAATTCAGACTGAGGAGCAACAATAGGAATTGGAGAGTGCCTATTATTGCAGAGGAGCACCAGGGGGGGGGGGGGGATTTGTGCCCCCAATATATAATTGTTGAGAGTAGTTGCATCTGCAGTAAGGAAATCAATCGCAATGGAAGTGCAAAATTCACCTCCTTATTCATCTTGAGAAAAAATAAGTTTATTGTTCTTTCCAGTGGCATATTTAGACAGTGTACAATGAATAGCTGTGGCCACTGGTGCTGATGTCTATGGAGTAAGAGGTTAAAAGAAGTGAGTTGTAGTAGGCTGACGCCCCAAGCTATTGGTGGCGAAGAAAGGTTGATGGTAAATTAAAACCAAAGCTTCCATATGGGTGAACGATGAGTTCATATCAACAAAAACATTTGAGAGATAAGCATCATCAATCAGCATGTCCTTAACCCGGGTTTGAAGCTCAGTCTTGGAGTCCAAATCCATTGGGCATCCATGGAAAACTATTCAACATGCTCCATCTGTCAATTGCACTTGAATGGTTCAAATCTTAAGCTATAACTATATATACTTGGTGGTTCAGTCATCATTAGAAGTCCAAAAGAGGAGTGTTGAACAGAGTAACACTTACAGCTTGTCAGGTTTGTGGATCAATTTTAAGATATAGACTACTAGGCAATTGACTTACACATGCTGTACCTACAGGACCACCTGCTAATGCATGGTGATGATCCTGAGCTTTGATGTCAAGTTTCCTCCTTGGGTTATCCACCGAGTACTCCTCATATGAAATGATTGTAGAAGGAGTCTTTGTGAACACGGTTGCCTCATCAAACTATTTCACTACCTCCTATTGAGCCGTTTGGTGCTGAGAAACGTCACGATTTCCAAAGGACTTTGCTTGAGAAACATTCCGGTCTCCACTAGCTTTGGGAACCGGGAGCGCCAGGGTGGGCAGAAGGTCAGACTCATGTAATATGTTGATAGTTCACTTTGGTGTTTGAGTAATTGTGACGCCATAGCCCCAGCTGGATTTCACAAATTTGGAAGTGGAGTGTCTGCAATGACAGTATCGGCACAGCTCCCTTTCATTGGCAGTGGAAACCTTGTCAGTACCCAAGTCTTATGGCAGCAGGCTTGGCCTTGATGTATGACTGCCTGATGGCGGTCCAAATCACCTTCTTTGATATTGGTTGACAAGGTGGACTCTCTGGGGTCCTCAATTCTGTCACCACTGACATTGCAACCACAATTGTCACCATCCTGCTTCATAAGAATTATAGTGTGGACAGTAGCCATCTCCAACACAATACTCAAAGGCTGGGTTAGAAGTTCAATCATTTCATCAGCAATGATAATTGGCTATCATGTTTGACATAAGTGCTTGTGCTCTCACAAGGTGTGCGTATTGATTCTTCTGTGAATTGTGATTACGCACCTGGCTGGCCATAGGTTCCATGGTGATGAAGTGAAGATAAAAGTTGGAGAATGCAGAGCCAAGTATATAAGGGTAAATATACTATGAGGATTAGTAGAATAACAGGAAAATCGGGCAAAGAGGTAACGCTTGGTCAAAGAGGAGGGAATATTGAAGTAAGCTGGGATCTATTCCTGAAGGTATTTCACATGATGATATTTGTATCATCGATGGTACTGGATTGTTATGATTGAGGACGGGTCAAGGTGCAATGGATTAAATGGATATCTCATGACCCGTATTCAGAATGTTAGCAGTCGTACCCAAGTACTGCTATTGATGCAATAAATGGATGTCAGTCTAAGCTATCATATCTAGATTCAAACCAGATGCACCTGAAGATCTCAACGCATCGGAAGAACTGAAGATATTAAACAGATTTTGTCAGTAACTAATGGGCAGGCCATATTGACTGCTGAGAAATGGAACGATCAAGGTTGCCACTGCATATGACTTCACCTAAGGCAGGTTATAATGCCTCTATTTCGAGTATAGGAGAGATGACCATGTGGCACAAAAGTGTGGGTGTGCTGGGAATCTACCAAACTTGAACAGAAGTTGGGACCTTGGTGAGTGGAACCAGTTGAAGATACAAGAGTTCACACAGAGTTTGTTGTGACTGATAAGAGAGAAGTAAGAATCAATCAATGCGGTATACAGGCCAAAAGGACACCCTATTTTGATGATATTTGGTTGGTTCACGATTCTGCAGCAAAGTTAGTGGACAATTACGCAATATGGTGGACAGCACTTCACTTTCAGCGGTCTGTATCTGCTGTATTCACATTAAGTATTGTAGTCAGTTTAAGACATCAGCAAAATGTAAATTGGTCTGGAAGCCGCATGCAAACCTCCTAGATACTCTGGTAACCCTCACCAGTTCTTCAAAGTACTTCCAGATGCTCCCAGGCCCCCCTGGAGCTTTGCAAAGTGCTCTCAGACTCTGCAAGAGCATTCTCAGGTGCACCTGAAAGCATCTGTAGTTATGGAGGTGCATTCAGGATGCTACGAGATTGACTATTAGGATAGTCAAATTTTGGAGCTGATGAGACCTCTGCACAGGTCTGCTGGAGACTTCGAGAGCAGCTGAGACCTCTGTGCAAGCTCTGTGTGCGACTTGGTGCCATATTGTCACAGCAGTGGTTCTTATGGTCAAACAACCACAAGGCATTTAATTTATCATATTCGTCTTGGTTTCAGTCACAAGATTTGCTACATCATAATATGGCATGGATTATCTAAGTCTCTGTATATATAAACATACGGAGATACTGGGATAATGGAGATGGACTCCGCGACAGGGAGTACATATTTGTGAGACTCAGGGGTACATAGACATCATTGCATTATACAAAATACACAGTCTATCTTTCCCAGCCCTTGCTCTCACGCACCCTTGCCAAGCTTTCATAGATCCACCCAATTCGTGTGGTTACTCATGCACTCTTGCCAAGCATTCACAGATCGAAGCAATTTGTGTGGTTGATCATGGCGGGGTATCCCATCATATCCTCTCACCCTCGTTCTATGCTTGTGCAGCCTGAACCGCTCATGATCAAGAATTCCCTTTGGATGGCATGTGAGGTGTGGCCGAATGTTGAAGATGGGCTGTCTTGCCTTGTTGTTCAACCGTTTCACCGCATTGTGATCGAGCGAGTTTGGAGATTCACTTGGAGGCCGTCATCAAGTCAGTTTGGAGATACACTTGGAGGTCGTAATCAAGTGAGTTTGGAGATACACTTGGAAGCTGTGATCAAGCGACTATGGATATGCACTCCGAGGCTGTCATCGAGCGAGTTTGGAGATGCACTTGGAGGCCGTGATTGTGCAAACTTGGAGGCCCCAATCGGGCGAGTTTGGAGACACACTTGGAGGCTGTGAACGGGCTAGTTTGGAGATGCACTTGGAGGCCTTGATTGAGCGAGTCAGCAGATGCACCTGAAGGCCATGATCGAGTGAGATTGGAGGTGCGCTGGGAGGCAGTCAATCTGGAGGCGGTAGTTCGGGAGGGAGGCGCGATGGGAGGTGAGACTCTAGTCATTGGTTGACTTGCAATTGTGGGAATGTAGAGAATTGAGTGAAACATGGTTTGCCGAGAGACTGGCTGGGAGCGGGAGACAGTTGTTGTTGGGATGATGCAGGATGCGGTGTATGCAGCACTCAGTGTATGGAGTACTCAGTGTATGCTGTACTCGGTGTATGATGTACTCGGTGTTACTTCTTGATCATTGCATGGAGAGATGGAGACGGATGACGTAACTTGGTGTTCCTTGGTGATGGTAGATATGAAGACGACAGAGAGAGAGATGGGAGGAGATGGGACAAATCATCATGAGAAAATAGGACTCGAGAGAATTTCGGATGAAAGTCAAGTTCCCATCCCCGATATGGCGGGCACACATCCCGATCTGGTGTGTACTCACACCGCTATGAGGTCTCCCCAACCCAATCAGTCAAGTTGTACCCCTGATTTCTCATATCTGCCTGTATCCTCCCCATCATTCTCATCTTCATCCCATCTCTCTCTTTCTCGTCCACAATCTACCATCATCCCGGAACACAAAGTCGGGTCATCCCTCACTTTCTCTGCATGCCATGATCATGAGTTGACACCGAGTACAGCATACACTGAGTACAGTATCCACCCATGACTATTCATCTTCCCTTCATTCTCATAATTACCAGTTGACCCCTAAATGTAGCTTCAGCTTCCGGCGTCCCTCCCTACATGATCGACCGCCATCGGCCAGCTCTCCATGAGAGCTCACAGGTCGAGTAAACTAACTGATGAATACAGTCTCAGCGGCTGGCGAGCCGTCCATCGACCGCCTCCAAGTCCCGGTCCAATGTCACTCAATCACGGCCTCCAAGTGTATCTGCAAACTCGCTCGATTAGGGCCTCCAAGTGCATCTCCACCTCGCTCGATCACAGCCTCCAATTGTATCGCCACATAGGCTCTTTTAAGGCCTGCAAGTTCGCACGATCATGGCCTCGAAAGTGCATGTCCAATCTCGCACGTTTCCGCCTCTAAGTACGCACCATCATGGCCTTCCACTGCATATCTCCAAACTCGGTCGATCACAGCCCTCAAGTCCATTTCCAAACTCGCTCCATCACGGCCTCCAAGTGTATCTCCAGACTCGCTCGATTCTGGCCTGCAAGTTCGCACAATTATGGCCTCCAAAGTGCATCTGCACAGTTGCTACCTGACAGCCTCCAAGTGCCTATCTCCAAACTCACTCGATCATGGCCTCCAAGTGCATCTCCAGACTGGCTCGATTACGGTCTGTATGTTTGCATGATCATGGCCTCCAAGTGAATCTCCATGTTTGCTCTATTACAACCTGTGAGTGAATCTGTAAGTTCACTCGATCACGGCCTCCAACTGCATCTCCCAATCCGATCGATTACTGCTTCCAAGTCCATTTCCAGACTAGCTCAATCACGGCATCAGAGTGTACCTCTGAGTTCACTGAATCGTCATTTTCCGGTGCACCTTGAATAGGCTCTGAAACACCACCTGCAGCCAGTCCAGACATACCATGTGTAGATGGGTAGCTATATAGATACATAGATGAGAATACAAACTGAATACATGAGTTTTGAAAATCGTTGAACAATAAGTAGTAGCTATGATTTCCAGGCGCACCAGCAGCATTCCCATAGAAGATGTCGTTTTTCCCAGACTGCTCTACTGTGATTCGAGGTGCTCCCCGACTTGTTGCCGGGGCTCCCAGGCTTGTCATTGGTGCTCCCAAGATTCTTGTTGGCGCATCCAGGCTTGTTGCCAGCGTTCCCAGGTGCTCCCAGGTGCACCAAAGTACTCTCTGGCGCTCCGAGGTATTCCCAAACTTATTACAATCACTCCCATTGTACTCCTGTACCAGTCATCAGAGATCACAGTTATGATGAAGGCCAGCAGGAATGCCCTCCTAGGGTCTGATACTCTCCTGAAATTGACGCATCTAAGTTTACACTCCACATCCTCTCAGACCCTCCTGGAGGCTCCCAGTAACTAAAATACATTTTGCTGATGGAGGGAGAGAATCTGGGTTTTTAAGCAAGAGATATAACATAGAGAAACAATGATAAGTAATAATGAAGATTCAGGAGTAATCTAATTGATTACAGTTCTCGTCAATGCTGAGATTTCTAATGAATTGGTCATAAATAGTCAGTCACATTCAGATGTTGTGTATTGTATCTAGTAAACACCACATCATTTAATTTCAAACTCAGTATGATCTTCACTTCGACAATATAGACTTAACAAAAATATTTGGGTTTGAAGTACGATAGCAAAGATATGAATGCATCATGAGACTTCATCTGAAGGTGGGAAGGCAAATGATAGGATTTGGTTCTGGTGTTTTCAGGTGCAGTGAGCTCTGATTTGCAATGTAGGATTCAATCTGACGCCTGGGATTGCAGACCTGGCCTACTTTGAAAGTTACTTGCACTCTCAGAAGCTGCCTTTTTTTAACTTGAGCTTCCATCAGGATTTGTTCATTATGCACTCTTGGGATTGGAAGTTGGCAGAAATCAGATATAGTCTGTGAAGTATTTGTCTCAAAGTGAGGTCAGTCAAGATATGTAGTGGGCAGGAGCTACTGGTTACAGATTGAGTCACTGAGCAGAGACTCCCTTCAGATGGTATCTCTTCAAGCTCTCGAAATGGTTATTGGATCACATAATCAGTTTCAAGATACATTCTTTTGGCAGCCCAAATGTACCAGTTAGTTAAAATGCAGTTTAGACTCCATTACAAACATAGCAAATGGAAGCCGTGTTGAGGAAGTGCAGTATAAATGATGAGCGGGAGTTGCTGGTCATCTGCAGAGTCACTGAGCTACAACTGCCATGGGGATTGTATCTCTAATGCTGCAGCACAATTAAGGAGCCCCAGCGATTGAAGTCATTTTAGAATGTTTGAAACTCACGTCCAAATATACTGTTTAGTCAATATCCAGTTTAGTGTGGTCACTTATAGCCCAGAGCTGTGCATTGAAGGTAAGAATCTGGTGGACACAGTCCTCCAAAGGATTGGTTGACACGGAGCATGAGGTTTATGGCATTTTTGCTGCAGCCTTCCCATACAGATGAAGTATAGATTTATGTATTAGCTGGGGCTGAGTGGGAAGAGCCGCCTGCACATACAAGTTGACTGTCCGAGAGATGACAATCTGTGTGTCTTTGCAGTGCCAGATTGAAATGCATTCAGGAAGGAAGAAAATGAGCTTGGAATGAAGAAAATCAATCATTCAAGGGTAAAGTGAAGTGGGTATACACTCCAGTGGCGTAGAGGCATGTCTGGACTGAAATGCAATCTTAATAATGACTGGTGGCTTCCCAAAATTGGCCATGTGAATCGAATAGGCATGTGGTGTCAAATCTGAGATGATCAAACCCAACAGTACAGTGGATTTGAGGTGTGGAGGAACTTCAACCCCAAGTGAGGAAATACTCAGCGAAATATTGTTTGGTTAAGTCTGGAATACACCAGCTGTATTTTAGGGTACAATACAACAACTAGAACTTTCCTAGACAGTCCCTATATCCCAGGATGATGGGAATATTTTGTGCAGGATCTGTCAATTGAGAGTCAAGCAGAAATAGCAATTCTCCGGTTCCATTCACTGTAAATGATTCAACATTTTTGATTTATTGAAAATCCCAAACTCTTCCATGACTTTAGTTTCCAGTAGCCTGACATAAATGAGCAGCAAATGTTTTCAATCATACTTGGAGGCTGCAGTGTACCTGAAAGTTCGAATCCCATTCGCAGATTTAGGTATTACAATTCTACACTGACCATACAATATGATGATGAGGAGCATCTAAAGCTTTGATGTGTAACTGGCTCTGCCTCAGTCCATTCAACATTACTAAGGTGTGCAGTTTTCTCCAGAATCCAAACAACTGTTTTCCCACTCGCCAGTCAGGATCTTGTAATTTGGATTGTCCGGTGTGCCGGATCCTGTTGAGCATTGTTGTATTCAGTCTGGATTGCATGCATCAAACTTTTCATCATGGAATACAGTATGTCAGTACAGAGATTTTTCATTACTGGATCATCCTCTGAATTCCCAGATGCACCTGAAAACATCCACATCGTCAGATAACAGCAATCGAACAGTAAATGGAATCCCATTGTTGCCGCAACTTGAAGATTGAATCCAACCCAAGCTTTTATCAGATTTCACCAGCAACTGTAATTTGTCTTGTACCATTGACATACATCAAATATCTGACAACTCCTTGACCAGTATACAAATTGGCTGTTGCTTGAGGGTTTTGCTCTGGATGGTAAGGTGTGAATTGAAACAAGGTGGATATTCCATGTGATGTTCGGCTTGTCAATACTTGTGTTTAAATCCTGATGGGTGAGATTCACATATTCCTCATCAAACAAGTTTAGATGTATCAATCAATCTCATATCTCATCTCGTCGATGACACACATCAAGGTCACTGCCACTCCAGGTATTGTAATCACCACGATTTGTTGCATGGATGATGTAAGTGCGGCATGCTCCAGAGCAGGAGTTGTCTGGATCTCTAAAAGGCGGTGGGGCATTATATTCTGTCTCTGCAACAAATGCCAGTCTGATTCTTCAGTGATAATTCTTTGTTAGCTGTTCTGAGTCATATTCACCCATTCTTCCAGTGTATTCCCCCACAAAATTATCAGTGACAACCCCACAACAACCTTCTGAGTCAGCACTGTATATCAGAGCCATTGCCACAGAGAACAATATCTTTCCGAGGCTGATCACATCACCCACAATGACTTCTGCCATATCTGAATCCGAAACTCATCTTGTCACAATGAACCATATTGATGAAACATTGTGCACCTGAAATATGGTTCCAGCCAGGCCTGGAATTGAATACGTATCGCCTGGAACGTGGTCATCTATCATTTGGTGAATTAGATAGGCATTCAGCAACCTGACTACCTCATCAAGGCACTCATGTTCCGTTTCACAGTTGACTGTATTGTGAACAGTACTTCATGCTGAATTGGTGATATCTAGGTCAAGGACCTCCTCAGCGTCCACTTCTACCTGAACCTCGCATGCACCTTGCTTGGTGTACCTTACATCCTGAATAACTTCGTTCAGTTGCTCTAAGGTAAGATGGGCTAATTGGGCACACTTTGGTACTTCTGAAAGTCATCGTGATGTGAGGAATTTTGCAGATAAGCATTTGGATTCAATAAATATGTGGAATACAATCAATTCCATTCACTGAATCAGACTGTATATTATTACTATGATCAATCTCTTTCCAAACTAACTCCTGATCCTCCCATGTTTCATTTTCATCTGATCCCTTTGAAGTCTAAGTATTCTGATTAACAGTGGGTAATATTTTACAGTTACAAGCCTTGTGAGGATTATCTTTGCCAGTCTACTTACATGCTTAGCAATATCCATCCCAGTTGCAGCCTTCATTTCTAGCAAATCTAGTTTCAAATTGTGTCTTAGTTTTGACTTGAACAGATTCAACAGTATAGACTTCATCCAATTCTTCCTGTGACAAGCTGGATTTGGATATCACAGTCAGCCAGTATGGTCGTTTCGGGCCACAACTTGTTTCCATGAAATTGATCAACTCATCCCAGTGCATTACATCTGTATATAAGACCTGGAGTTGCTTGCTGAATGTATGGTCACTGTTGCTGTTTGGGACCTGACGAATCACAGCCCTGGAAGTGGTATTTTGCAACTGTAGTATGAAACCTCGTGCCTTGTTGCCCAAGAGCCCTCTGAAATCCATTGCCGGTGACTTGTCACCATGCCGTCCCTTCACTGTCGCCTCGGTAACGTCACTAGCACAGATTTTCAAAAACACTTCGATCCATTTTCACTGAATTCATGCTGTATTAGCAAAATGTTGCCCAGGCAGCCAGTTCTGTACATTCACCAAAAAATCTGCAATGACCTTCTCCTGGGGCAGGGATCCATCACGAAGCGGGTTGAAACAGTGCTGTCCCCGGTTCATGTAGTGAACCTTCTTCTCCAGATACGCAGTCAACAATACTTTCTTCCACTTGTCGAAGGTACTAAAGTTGAACTGCCCCATCCTGTTCACTAATTGTTTCAAGGAGAATTCTGTCAGCTTCAAGCTGATTGGGACATTGCCTTTGGAATGGCCCAAGACAGGCAAAAAGTCAATCGCATTATCTGTGTCCTATACATACTAGGAAATATCTCGTACTAGGTGGGGCAAATCGACAACCCTGCAACATCTGTTCTGCGTAGTTATGCAGCCTGCTGCAATCTTGTCATCTGGAGGCTAGTGAGGGGACTCACAGGTGTACCTGAAGGTTGCCCTAGAGGAGAAGTGGCAGAAGATGATGACTGAATGACCAGAAGGTTTACAGGCAGCACTTGAGGCACTCGAGGTGTACCTGGGGATGCCTGCCTTCGCCCTGAGAATCGCTAAGGGGGGAACACTTGAGGTCCTCCATTACCACTTTGGGGGAAATTATATGCTAGCCATGGTGGCACATAACTTGCATATCCTTGGGTTGCACCACGGCTTGGTTGTGATTTTAGTGTCATGTTGAATAGGGTAGTGCGGTAGAACTAGTGTTGGAAACAGGTCCTGGTGACCCACCAGCAGCTGGGATGTGGACTGTGAAACCAGGTAGGTTCGGTTCCAGACCTGTCCACAAACCCGACTCACTGACTCTTGGCAGGCCAGACCCAGACCAGTTCAGGTCAACCCTCAGGATTTGCTGGGTTTGAATAGACCCTTCGGTTCCAATCTCTGGTTCCGCGTTTCGGGTTCCACATTGATGGTCGCATTCAGATATGCTACTGTTATTCGTAACATCTTGACATGTGTACTGCGCACTGTGTGTTTGATATATTGGCCGCCTAAATGATCAAAACAAACATAGGCACGTGCCCTACCACATCCTAAACATCAGCGTCGACAGAGCATCAACGATTGTTATTCATGTATCTTGGGTACTCTGGGGGGAGACAGGTTACACACGGTCAGAAACACAGTATTGGCTGCCTTTGTAGCCAAAAGAGAAAGCGAAATGCTCCCTACCCCATCTTGAAAATGACTGTCAATGGAGCGTCAATGATTGTTGGTGTTGAATCTTCGGTAATATGAGTGGCACTTGATCACAAGCATCCATAGACAAGGATATGTCAGCCGTTATAGGCAGATATGTACAGGATAGTTGCGCCACATCCTCTGGGACAGTAAACACTTATTTCATGTGTTGAGCTGATTGGAAGTACGGATATCACTATGCCAAGGACTATGATGTAACTTGCCTCTTTTGTAGTTAGCACCATTAGTCATCGATCGACCTTATGTCGATGCGACATGTCTCGTTACACGA
>Ga0307515_10019788_pt1 | contig 12077 bp, 3 predicted proteins | sample 17_EM_MG_FD_194513 | JGI IMG/M metagenome (GOLD analysis project Ga0307515, IMG submission 194513) | Populus trichocarpa ectomycorrhiza microbial communities from riparian zone in the Pacific Northwest, United States - 17_EM | ecosystem: Host-associated > Plants > Roots > Unclassified | place...
AAAGCTACTAACGCCCTATTTAAGAAATTAAGGCTTATTATCTAAGGTTATAATAATAATGGTAAAGAGATAATTCTTATATAATCTCCTATAATTTAATAAGCTAGTCAGCAAGTTATTATTATATTAGCTCCCTTCTTAATAAAGAATAGAATAGCGGTTTATTTATAAGATATTACTTAAGCCTACACCCAATTAGAGATATACCTTTAGCGCTTAATATTAGTATACCTTCCGGAGCAAATTTGCTACTAGTATCCTAAAGATACAATTATAGTTGTGCTTAAGCCATTATATAAAATCATAGAGGTAGGAACTCACTAGTAGGCTACCTACAGCAAGCACTATAAAGAGAAGCTTTTAATAACTACTTCTATATTTAATCCCTATTTCCTTATTATAACTACAGAAACTCTATTTGGAATCATTAGTATGCAAACTAATAATATAATTATCTTAAAAGATAACCAATTCTTAGCCCTTAAAGAGGATAAGCTAGTAAAGGCAAATCTTATAGCAAAGCCAAAGGAAAAGCTTAATTTAATAACACTATTACTTTTTAATAGATGCATCCTCTCCCTAAATAAGGATTCTATTGCTTTACGCCAGAAGGGTTAAGGTAAAAAGATTAACGTTATTAATATTAACTCTCTAAAATAAGGATATATGGAGTAACGCGCTTGCGGAGCTTATATTGCTTCTATCTATTAACCTAAGGCTTTATTTAATCTCTTTATTACTACCTAATACTAGGAACTAACTAAGGATGACGTTCTTACCTTAAATAAGCGTCTTTTTTAGTAAATAAACCATCTTAATCGGGGACTACTCTACGTGCTGGTTAATCTTCCCACTGCTAAGCTCTTTGTATTTATTAATAGATCGTTTATAAATAATAAAGATTTTAGCTCCTAGCTAGAATATAAAATTATTATCGCGAACAAATCTACTAGAGAGAATAACTTTATAATCTACGGCAATCTTATTTATTAAAGCTTAACTAAGAGTAAGCGTATTACTTAGAGCGTTCTAGCGTTAAAGATATATAGAATAGTTAGCGGAGTTAATATAGCAATTGCAATTAAAACTACCCTAAAGATAATTATAGATTAACTTAAACTTCCTATTATCCCTATAATCGTATGCACCAACTTATATTCCCTCTATAAGTATTTAGTTAAGCTCAGTACTATAAAGGAGAAGCGCCTTATAATTAATATTATGGCACTTTAGCAATCCTATAAGCGTTAAAAACTCTTTAAGATTTAATGGATTAATAGCTAAGATAACCTAGTAGATGTGATGATAAAGGCGAACCCAAACAAGGCACTAGAGATGTTTGTTAATATAAATACTCTATATATACGAGTTAAAGGTTGGGTTAAAAGGAAGTCCCTAGAAATACGTAAGGTCTTAAGATATCTAGGAACTTTAACCGGCAGTTAAAGTTATCTAATTAGTTAGATTCTCTTGCCAAAACTTTTTAGTATAATATTCTATAGACCCTAACTTAACCCAGCCAATTAGGATTTTCTATCCCCGGGATAGAAAATCGCTATTAGCTTACTTACGACTAGCGCCTTAGCGGCCCTAGCACGATGTCCTCCTATAACTCCAAGTAAGAAAGCACTACGTACTAAGAGGCAACTTTTAGGACAGCGAGACTTATATTATAATGGCAATAGTAAGTAAAAAGGATTAATATTTGTTACGCTAGTTAAGCAGTATTTATATATAGATGGCAACTATAAAAGAAGAGTTGCCAGTGTCGGGAATAAGGCATGCGGTCGTTACGTGACGCCGCGGCACTAGTGTGGCGAGGAGTCTTAAGCCCCTCGCCCTTCCTCATTTAATAAAAGAGCTTTATTAACTAACATCACTGTAACCCTACTTGAGTAGTCGTTATTGGTAAGTCACCCTATGTGACCAACAAGCAGAGATATATTAATAACTTTTCTATACTATATTCCGCTTATATAAGAATTGCGGCTATTTAACTTATTAGAGTTATATCTATAAACGTGGATTTTATATAGCTCTTATAGATATAGATAGGGCGCAGGCAAAAGGTATTTTATAATGCATATATATTAAAGATATTACTAAAATATATTAGGGCTTAGCCTTTATCTAGCAGATATTAACCCCTTATAGACCTAGTAGGGCTATATAAAGTCCGCAATTATATATTACCAAATCCACATTCTTCGCAGTATTTATTAGGTTATTAGAGCCGGAAATATAGGCTAAGATAGTATTGGGTAATACATGGCTTTAATTATAGAGGCTATAAGCCACAAGCAATACTATAAAATTTTAGACATAATTAAAGGTATAGAGATATTATTATCCCTAATTAATCTATACTATATCTATATTCTAACATTTACGGTTATAAAAAAGTACAGCAATAACTATAAAATTATAAACTGGTGTTAACATAAGTAATTGTATAATTACAGCACCTGTCGTACCAACCGCGTGCTTACGCGTTCGGTACGCCGAGTACGCGTTTACGCGTTTGGTGCACTAACCACCCGCTTACGCGTCTGGTGCACTTCTGAAGCACTGACTAATTAGGGGGGAGGCGCATCTGTATATAGACTACGTAGTCTGCTTTATACAATTGACAGTCACCACTATCCCAAAGAGCATACGATACTATACGTATTTCGTGCCCCGGGATACGACTCACTCGTGCTATTAAATTAGTACGAACAGTAATATATATATATTATATCTAGAATAAATCTATATTATAGTAAAATAGACAATAATATATTCTCTATAATTATAAAGAATATAAACGCCGTTAAATGCTCCTATTTTTAAGCGAATAATCTTAGGCGTTAATTAAGCCTTTTAGCTGCTATTTTAATGTTAGTATATCTTATATATCCGTAATATAGTATTATAATAATATTTATAGTGGACAAAGAATTAATATTTTTAATTTTAAAGCGTGGAAGGCGTATTATTAGTATAGAATTTTATTGTCACGGAACCCGACCGTAGGGGCCTCTATAGGAGAACCCCGTGCTCTCGCGTATACCTCGCGTATAGCTTATGTCAGCTACGCGAGGGTATATCACCTCCTTACGCCCTTGACCCTTACGATTGATCGCGCAACGTCTTGTAGACTCCCCGAATACATACGCTTTGTAGCCATTGCCCGCGTTCCGTGACATTACGTTGCGCCTTTTTCTTTACCGACGCTTAGCCTACGACCAATTCTACGTCTCTATGATACCGCAGACACTGCTAGAAGCAGCGTGTTTACGATTTACCTTACTTCGTACTCCTAAAGAATTAACAATAGTAAGATAAAATTCCTTACTAGCTATTATGTTAAACTTAAAGAATAACCTAATACCTATATCGAAACCACAACACCAATTAGTTCCAGGAGGATTTGATTTGTTAGCCCTAGCCTTAACCCCTAAAGGGAAGCCTAGTGGCTTAAAAGACTATAACAACTATAAGGGGGACATTAATAATGTTTTATCCTTTATTAACTATATAACTACGGATAAATAAGCTAAAGGGCTACTACCTATTAAGATTAAGATATAAGACGCTAAGATGTTTATAAAAATAGTAGTATAAAAACCCAATAGATACTACCGCCTTTTATAAAACTACTATCTAAAGCTTATATAAGCTAAGATGCGTACTACCTAAGATTACAATATTATCTAAGACCTATAAGCTCGTAAGGCGCTTGCTGACAACACACGCTAAGAGATTAAAGATAACCTCCGTACGTCTAAACACGACGTCTAACGATTAAAGAAGGCCGAGATTATACTTATTACTACGGTTACTAAAAGAGAGGGTATAATTAAATACCTATAATCTCAGCTTAATAAGCATATTAGTAACAATACTAGACACCTCTTTACTATATATAACGCCACCTAAGTCTCTACGCCCCCAGCAACCTTACCTACTTAATGCTTAACGAAAGGTTAGCGCTAAGCAGCTTCACCTAACGGGAACCCTTATTATAGCAGCGGCGATGATGAAAGCTATAATAATTAAACCTAAACTACTACTATAGGGTCTAATATACGCTACCTTAATCCCCTAATTTTTAAGGGTAACTATAAGGAATACAGCTACTAAAAGATATAAACCCGCAAGAAACTAACCTAGAGCGCCTGCCTTTTCCCCATAGAAGATACTAAGATTGGCTATATTATCGGACAAATAAAGGGCATTCTGTTTAATAGGCTTTTTACTTAATAGGAGACTAGCAGTCCCTAGAAGTGGCAGTCCTATTAGGAAGTCCTTAATAACCTTAATTAAATGTACCGCGACTATAACCTAATGGCCACTAGTTAAGCTAAACTACGCGCCCTAAAGATAAGTTCTACTAAATTATTTAACGAGTTCTATATTAAATTCTAGGAATATACTAGAGTTCTCGCCCGAGATAACACTAAAGACTAAAAAGATCTCCTTAAAAAAGTCACTTATTGCCTTAGTTACGTAGCCGCTAGCTATAACTATAACAACGTTTATAATATGGTAGCAGCCCTATAGAAGATTAAATGACGGCTAAACTAGATTACTACTGCAAACCTCTACCTAAAGACCTCCCTATAGAAGCCCTCCGGACCTACTAAACTACTAACGCCTACTACCCTAAGTAACACTACTAGTCCTAATATCGACCTCTCTATACTAGCCTTCCTAAAGAAGCTACTAGACGGAGAGTACGAGCTACTCTAAAAGCTAAGGCGTTACTATAGATGCTGTTAAGAAGGCTATTATAGCTATAGCCTAAACTGCCTAATGGCTAGGTTTAGCAGCCGCCGTTAAATACCTAACCCTATGCCCTAGATACTAAATATGTTGCTACGCGCCGCTACTATATAAGATAAAGATATAGTAACAGTAGTAGAATTAGACGCGAAAGCGGAAAACGTAAAGTCCTAGCCCTAAGTTGTAGGTTAAAATACTCCGACGATAGAGGGATCTATATATTAGCTTACTTAATAAATAGCTTAGTAAGAATAAAAGGACGGAAGTAAATAGTCTTACCTATAGAGGGAACTACCGCTAAGAAATAATATAAAACCCGTTCTATAATTAACTGCGGAGCTACTAATAAATTTGTAGATACCTAATTTGTGCGTACTTATAACCTACTTATTTTACCCCTTACTAAAGCCCGCGCCCTATAACTTACTAATAGTAGTTATACTATATAAAAGATTACCTATATAGTATAACTTTACCTAAACATAAACGGACACTAGGAGGAGCTTTAGGCCTATATTATACCACTTACAAACTACCCTATTATCCTTAGAATAAACTGGCTTAAATAATATAACCCCGCTATTAACTGGTAAAAGAGAGAAGTAACCTTTAACTCTAAATACTGTAGAGAGACTTACCTAGGGCACGGCCTAGCCGCCTCTATTTACTCCCTAGGATATTAACCTAAGGAAACCCTTATTACCCTACCTACGACTAACTACCACTATATAAGCGCCGCGGCCTTCTACCGCATAGCATATAGGAAAGGCTAGACCGTTGCTGTAGCCTCCTAATTATAACTATATAAGCTTAATAAAGATTAGGACTACGTCCTCTATAGTAATAGGATAGATATAGTTAACCTTCTAGAAAATAATGCCCCCGTAAAACTCTACGGACTTTTACCCTTAGACTTTAAGAAGTTTATAAAGCTTAAAAAAGGACTTACTAATGAGGAACTCCGTAAGCTCCTCCCTAAGAGATACTATAACTTTATTGACATATGCTTATAAAAGAGCGCAGATATACTGCCCCTATATTGACCTAACGACTATACTATTAATATTAAATAAGGAAAAACGCCGCCCTATAAGAGACCCTACCTAATATTAAAAGATAAACTCCTAGTTATTAAAAAGTATATTAATAAGCACCTTAATAAAGGGTTTATTCGTCCTAGTATATCCCTAGAAGCCGCTCCTATCCTCCTTGCTAAAAAGCTAAAAGGAGGTATTTAATTCTGTGTTAACTATAGAGGACTTAACGCTATTACGATTAAGAACTAATACCCTATACCGCTTATACGCGAGACCCTTAAACGGCTTAGCTAAGCTAAAATTTATACTAAACTTAATATTATTGCCGCTTTTAACCGCCTTTAAATACAGGAAGGTAATAAATAGAAAACTGCATTTGTATTACGCTTTGGCCAATTTAAATACACTATTATGCCTTTTAGCGTATGTAACGGCCTAGGCAGCTTTTAAAGCTATATTAATAATGCCTTATGGGACTACCTTAACGACTTCTGCTCCGCGTACCTGGACGATATACTTATTTATAGTGATAACCCTTTTAAGTATACTGAGCACGTTTAAAAGGTCTTATAGTGCCTTAGAGACGTAGGATTTTATATTAATTTAAAGAAGTATGAATTCTTAGTTATAGAAGTAAAATACCTTAGACTAATTATTACTACTAAGGGTGTCCGTATGGACCCTAAAAAAGTATATATAATTACCAGATGGCAAACCCCTACCTATATTAAGGACGTATAAGCCTTTCTTAGTTTTGCTAACTTTTATTGGAAATTTATATATAACTTCTTGGGTGTTATAGCACTATTTATAGCAATAATGCGAATAAAGGGCTTTTCCGCGAAAGGAAGAAAAATATATTTACGTTTTATCTGGACGCCTAAATACAAAAAGGCGTTCTAAGACTTAAAAGATATGTTTACTAAAGCACCTATCCTAGCTTACTTTATACTAGGACGATAATTTTATCTTAAGACTAACTTCTTAGACTATATTAACGCGGGCGTCCTTTTCTAGATGGGTAATAACGGTCTCCTCTACCTAGTCGCATTTTACTTATCTAAGCTTATACTATAAGAATATAACTATAAAATCTATGATAAGGAACTCCTCGTAATTATATAAGCGTTTAAGGAATTTTAACTGGAACTCTCCTTAGTAGAACCTAACTAGCTAACTAAGGTCCTTATGGATTATTGCAATCTTGAGTACTTTATAACTACTTTATAACTAAACTAACGCCAAGTACATTAGAACGAGTTCCTCTCTAGTTTTAACTTTAAAATTGCATATAGGCTAGGAGTATAAGGTACTAAGCCTAATAGCCTAATACGCCGCTTATAAGACCTTCCTTAGTTAGAAGATAACCCTTATAATTAATTCTAATAACAAATAATCCTAAAAGTACGAAACTTAGCCCTAGGTATACTACCTAAGATAGAACTAACCGCCCCTTAGCTTTATACCATAGAACTAGAGTTACCCCCTAAAATTGATAAACTTATTACCGCAGTATATGACACCCCTATTAACCTATTATTGTATTAACTAATTGCCGTAAAGATCGCTGGCACCTATATACTGCCTACTAACCTCTAAAGCTTAGGCTAGATTGATATAGCAGCCTTAGAAGTAAAAGAGAATAGGCTCTATTATAGAGGCCGTTTATTTATCCCCGACTTAGAAGACCTATAACGGCAACTAATCTAAATGGCCTATGACCTCCGATTAAGCGGCTACCTAGGTAAAGGAGGAACCTATAAGCTTCTTAGCCGATACTACTTCTAGCCTAAAATAATAGACTTAGTTGAACGCTTTGTAAGCGCCTGCTATAGCTGTAAATATACTAAAGTATTTTATATAAAGTACTAAGGACTGTTATACCCTCTACTAGTACCTATATAACGATGGGCAGATATTGCTATAGATTTTATTGTTGACCTACCGCCTTGTAAATGATATGGCCGAACCTATAAGAACATCCTTATAATAATATGCCGACTTATAAAAGAACGCCACTATGTCCTAACTAAAGGCGTAGCCGTAAGCGACGTTGCTGACGCCTTCCTTTGCGAAGTTTACCAACTATATAGGTTACCCGACTCTATTACGTCTGACTAAGGCACGTAATTTAACTCTAATGTATAGAGGCGGATCTGCTAACGCCTTAGTATCTCCGTTAAGATGTCTATATCCTTTTACTATAAAACTGTGGGATAACCGGAAAACGCTAATGCTAGTATAAAGGCGTACTTATGATAGGTAGTCGCCTATAGTTAGGATAACTGGGTAGACTACCTTCTGCTAGGTAAATTTGTAGTAAATAACTACGTTTTAGCCACTATAGGACTTACCCCGTTCTTTGCGAATAAAGGATATTACCTATAATCTAGTATAGAGCTACTAGAGCCTATTAATAAGAAACTGCTATATGGAAAACGCCTTAATATGCTATTTACTAATTAATATATAGACCGTATAAAAGACCTACTCGACTATTGTAAAGGAGAGATGGCCTGGGCCTAAGTAAAATAAGCTTACTTTACTAACCGCTATAGAATACTACCACCCGAGATGCGTGTTGGTGACTGGGTATAGTTAGATGTACGTAATATCTCTATACAGAGACCTATAAAGTCACTCGATTATAAGAACCTTAGCCCCTACTAGATTAAACGAGTTATTAATAGAGGAGCTGTATATAAACTAGAGCTCCTACCTGCCTTAGCCACCCGCGGGATATGGCCTATATTTTACCTATAGCTACTATACCTTTACTAGCCTAACCCTCTACTAGGATAAATATAGCCTAAACTCCTATTAGTACTAATCTAAGATAAGAACGAAGACAAGAACCACGAGGAGTGGACCGTTAAACAAATTATTAACTCTAAATACTCTGGTAAAGGTAGAGGACGGCGGCTCTACTATAAAGCTACCTATATAGGATTTAATATAGATTAGCCAGAATGGCAATTATGGGAAGATTTTAAAAACGTAAAAGATCTAATTAGTGATTTCTACTATATAAACCCATAGAAACTAGGCCTAAGCAGAGATTTCGTACCTAATCCCCTATAGGAGCCATTACAGCTAAATCGTTATATATTACCGTTATGTGACTACTCTAATAAGATGTTAAGGAACTTTAACCGCCGGTTAAAGTTGTCTAATTAGTTAGATTCTAGACGCTAAGGAGAAGCTAACTAATTAGGATTTTCTATCCCTGGGATAGAAAATTACTATTGGCTCGCTTACTACTAGCGCCTTAGTAATACCCTTACACCTTACCAAGTCCCCAATAGCCCCCTTCCCCTCTATAGCCCAGTACCTTCGCATAGTAGTAACCTATAAGCTTTAAGTTAAAAGCACCTATATAAGCCCGTTACACCTATAACGATATTCCTTCTTCTAGATACCCTAAGCATTTCCCCCTATATGTATATAGCAACTACAGCGTCGCCGGAGCTCCGCCTTAATAGGAGGGGGGGTAGTGTTACGGAACCCGACCGTAGGGGCCTCTATAGGAGAACCCCGTGCTCTTGCGTACACCTTGCGTACAGCTTATGTCAGCTATGCGAGGGTATATCACCTCCTTACGCCCTCGACCCTTACGATCGATCGCGCAACGTCTTGTAGACTCCCCGAATACATACGCTTTATAGCCATTGCCCGCGTTCCGTGACATTTATATATATCGCGAACTACATCTATTGCTAAAAAAAATGGTTCTAGTAGAGAAGCGTAAATATATAGATTTATTATAGCTCTAATATAGATATATCGCTAATATAATCTGCTATAATTCTATAAGTTTTAAAAGAGTTAGAAAAATTAAGAAAACAGGCCTATACTAGCAAAGGAAAAGCTAATGCTATATCTATAAGTATTAAAAAGAATAAAGATTTTAATTTTAATAATATTATATTAGATATATTATCTTCTAGAACTAGTATATACCTATAGTCGTAATTATAAAGTTCGCGAAGTGTATAATTAAAATCTTGCTTGCAGTCTCTTACCTTTATTTACTCCGGTATATTATATTCTAAATCTTACCAAATTCTATAAAGCTAATATATTTTTGTTTCCTCTATTACAACATTAAATAATAGTTAGGTTTTGCTCTCTCCTAGGCCTATTTTACCATTAGGTAAGATTATCTAGATATATCCTTAATATATTTAGCTTATAAGCTAACTGTATCTAGGATATAAAAGTAGCTTATAGTCCTTACTTTATACAACTGTTACTTAATAAGCTCAATTCTTATAATAGTTAACGCTATAGTAATCCTAATTAAATATTTATAAGTAAAAGACTTAGGTTTTATATATAAAAGCTAAAGTAAAAGTAATTAAACTATAAAATTAGAATAAGAACTTAGTTAATACAAATTTTTATATTCACGAGTATAAAGGGCAGAGGTTATATTAAGGTAATTATCTAAATAGAGTAATATTATAATATCTAAGAGAAAGCCTAACCTAAATTCTCCGCGCTATACCTATACTCTATGCAATATTCCATAGCCCGCGTATAATACTTTATAGTGTCTATAATATAACTAGGATATAACTAGTATATATCTAAGATATATAAACGCCTTAACCTATTTAACTCACACAGTGTAGTCCTCCTTAGTATTAAACAACTCCTTATTATTAAAGTTATCTATAACCTTTAGTAGTGTTATATTAGGTAAAACAAAGTTCTATTTATAATTAGATTATAGATATATTAGTAATATAATTAAAAACTATAAGCATATCTTATTAAACTAGATATACATACCCTAGTTAAATAAGTATACTATTTACGTTAGATTTAAAATATAATAGAAATATAACTAGCAAACTTACTCTTACTATTAGTCCTATATAAAAAATATTTCTAATTCTTAGGCTTGCTAATAACCTTAAATATTATAACGCAATTAGGCTATATTAAAGTTAGATTATAGTTATATAGTAATTATAACTGCCTAAACTTACCTTACCCTTAGAGGTTAATAGAATTCTAAAATAGAATATAATACATATTTACTTAACTAGCTCCTTTATATAGTCCGGTTAGATCTATAATATAATAAGATTATAAATAATAATATACCTAGATCTGCTGAAGTTACTTTATGTTTTTTACGACCTTTAGCCGTTAAAAGTGTATTTTTAGCTATGGGGGCTAAAATATATTAGTAATATATCCTAGATAAAAGAATATTAGTTTAAACCATTATAATATATTCTAGCCTTTCTTACTGCTTTACTAACAGGGCATATAACCTACAGTTCCTTCTTTATATAAATAACTCTATAAAGTATCTTCTAAGCTACTAAGATAAGTTAGATTTAGGATATAATATAGATATATAAATAAACATACTATCTAAATTATCTAAATTTAGTTCTTTTTAACCTCTAGGCTTTATACTCCTAATTATATAGCCTCTAACTTTCTATATTTTAAGGTTAGAAGAAGGTTATAATGTAGATATATTTAGGATCTTACTAAAAAATATAACTTAATATACTTAATTAATCCTCTATAACCATTTGCGAATTTTTTTTCCCAAGCACAAATAGTATACTTAGTATTTAAATCCTATTATAGTTAGATCTAAGATATAACAAAGATATATAGCACTTATAACTTATAGTCTTCCTAATAGCACAATCCTATCTATAGAAAATCTCCTTTAGTAAAATATAGATGAGGAAATATTTACTATAGGGCTATATTTAGGTTATATCTTAAATAAAAGCTAGATATATACTAGATATTACCTTAATATAAAAAAACGGAATCTACCCTAGGCGCTTATTAAGTCTAAGGTACTATACCTTAGTATATTAAGCGGGGGTACTAGAAATGCGCCTCTTTATAATATTTAGCTAAAGAGCAGCATTATAAGTGCTAGAATCCTCGCCCTTACTACTATCTAAGTCTAGATTAGAATGTAGCCTAAAAGCTACTACTTTATTCGCTAGAGTGCTATATATAGCCACTATAGTGGCATCCGGATCTTATATAGAGCCGCTAGGGCTATTAAGGACTTCATTAATAATCTATTAAGGTTAGATTATAGATATAACGTGGTTTTATCTAAAATATAACTTATATCTTTTACGACCTCCATCCTAGTAAAAGCATTTACCTTCCTATTTTATAGAAAATTCTCAGTTTATATCCTAATTAGATCTTTCTTATAACTACTAAAAGTTACTTTACCTTATTACAAAATTGCGTGTTTAGACTATTAAGTAGTGTCTA
>Ga0307515_10019789_pt1 | contig 12077 bp, 13 predicted proteins | sample 17_EM_MG_FD_194513 | JGI IMG/M metagenome (GOLD analysis project Ga0307515, IMG submission 194513) | Populus trichocarpa ectomycorrhiza microbial communities from riparian zone in the Pacific Northwest, United States - 17_EM | ecosystem: Host-associated > Plants > Roots > Unclassified | place...
CCATCTCAGTGTATAAGATTTATCCTTTTCGGCAGAGAAAATGACGTTCACAAATTGCCTGCTGCAAACTTTCCAGATGCTCCTCTGGACTCATCCTGGCTCAACGTCCTGCAACGCGCACAAGACGGCTTCTTCCCGAACTGCCGCATGAACCCGTATGGTTAGAAATAGAAGGGATCGGATATCGAGGAGCGTGAGCCCAGTTTGGAGTTTACTAGACCTTTTGTCTCGCCCCTTTGGCCACAAGACGACGTCGAATATTTGAACGAGAATCAGGGCAGTTCGAGAGACAAGGAGAGGAGATGTGTATGATACGGTTGGTGTGTAAATTTGGGATGCGGTACTAGAACGCAGAGTGAGAAGTTGAGGGGAGTGTACCAACATTTCGATGAACGGCCGGAGGAAGGGAAGAAGCGGTTCGATTCTTGGATATACTTTTAGATGGGTTTAGAATGAGGACCATTTTGTTGCATTGCGTTGGGACATACGTACGGTTTACACAGAATCATTGCATACAGTTATGAATCGGATTGAGGAGATTTGCAGTTCTGGTAGGGGTCATGAAGAATCCAGAGAGAAGAAGCAGTAGACAGGATGAGAAACAAGGCACACCCTTGAACATAGAAGATTAAAGCTCACATCTCTGCCATTTTCATTTACACTATACTTCCTTTTTGAACATCAAGGCTTCTTGGATGGAGGTGAGGGGTCCAATTCTTGACGGTTTCGGATCTCGCTTGTAACCTCATAGGTCCACCATCTGCCATGCATACACCAGATATGCATCTCCTCCTCATCAACGCTCTTAAATTTCGAACAGCACCCCACGAACATGTTCAGAACCCAACCCAAGGCCATTGCGTAAATGGCTCGAGAATCTGTGCAGCATACATTACGTGTTTCTCCTTACCAGCTGTGGCTTCCCCTCACGGGATCCTGTTCCTGTCACGCACGCGACCCTCGGTTTGACGTCTGAGAACAAGGTTCTTACACTACCCGCGACGTACTGGCGACGCCTTGACAACTCTCCTTCAACGCATCGAAGCTGCAGGGCCACGCTGGGATGCACCAGCTGCCAACACAGCATCATCTCTTGGATGGATTTCGGCTCAGAAGGCCCCGATCGGGAAAGTTTTCCCCTCCATGGCTGCTGTTTCACAGACAACTGTCTACTAGAGAGGACAACTCTTGCGCTCAGCCCTTAATGTACGAGTTGAGTCTCAGTGACTTTGTCCGAATTGCTTCCTGTTTTCCCGGGCAGAAATGCCTCGCTCGTCATTCCTTCCCTCTTTCCAGTAGCCTTACATTACACTCGGCAAACCTCCCATTAAATTCTCCCAGGGTTACACGCCTCCAAAACCGACGGCGTCATTCGCTAGCCAACTTGCATTCTGGGACTGGTTTCTTAGCTTCCACGAGGAAAGTTTTCCTTGCCCTGAGAAGTGTCTGTGCTGCGATTACGGAAGCGAAGAGTCATTTGCTCGCTCTTGTACTCTGGGTTTCCTTGCTTTCACTCTTCTCCTTCCTTCATAGAATTATAGATTAGAGCATAGACAGATTTCTTTTCATCATATGGGTTATTCTCTTCGAGTTTCAAGCAGAAAGCAGGACATACGTCACTGAGAATTTTCAAGATAAAAATTTCTTATCGACCCCACTCCTACCCCGCCATCCCACCTTTTATTCAGCGCAACCACCATTGATCGAAGCAGTGCGGATAAATCAAGAAGGAGTAGATACAGGAAGCAGGATAGAAGGAGAGAGTAGCAGCAATGGGCAAAACAACACTGCATCTCGTTCGCGTAAGCAACTCTCCCATTTCCTCCCCATCACGCCTCACTCCTCTCTTGCACCTCGACCCTGGAACTAGATTCTGGAAACAACACTGACTCTCTCGAAATATAGCACGCACAAGGCTACCACAACCTCAATACAGCAAACCACTCTCTCCCCGATCCAGACCTCACCCCACTCGGCGAACAACAATGCGCCACGCTCGCCTCCACCTTTCCCTTCCACAACCGAGTCACACACCTCGTTGCCTCACCCCTCCGCCGAACACTCTACACATGTCTCCTCTCCTTCCCTTCCGAAGTCTCAAACGGCCTGAAAGTCATCGCATTGCCCGAATTACAAGAAACCTCCGACCTGCCCTGCGACACCGGCTCCTCCCCTTCGAAACTACAAGACGAGTTCAGCGAGGGCCGATTCGCAGGAGCCGTGGACCTGCGCCTCATCCACGAGGGCTGGAACTCGAAGAATGGGAAATGGAGTCCAGCATCCTCCGCCATCGAGCGACGCGCTCGCGAAGCGCGTCTCTGGCTGCGAAATTTGGCATCCCGATCCGAAGGCGATGTTGAGATCGTAGTTGTGACGCATGGAGGATATCTCCATTATTTCACGGAGGATTGGGAGGGTGCTGAACGGGGGACGGGCACGGGGTGGGAGAACACTGAGTGGAGGAGCTATGAGTTTGTGGAGGGAAGTGGGGAGGCGAGTTTGAGGGAGACGAGGGAGAGTAGGGAGAGGAGACGCGGTACGGAGAGAGGGCTGACGGCAGATGAGCAGAGGGAACTTAAGGCGAGTAGGGAGAGGGAGTGGAGGGAGAGTGGGTTTCAGAGTGATGCTAAATTATAGATGGAGGTTGAGATTTAGATGGGAAATAGAGATTAGACAGAGATAGAGTTGTGTTTTTTGCATTGGATCTGGGTTTGCATAGAGACCCGAGCATAGAATAATAGACAAGATATATCTGCAGCCAAAGTCCGGTAGTTTACTAGGACTTGAGAGGATCACCCATATCTTTGCGGCGGGAAATAAATTTCCTGGTCTTGGAACCCACCATGTGTACAGCACATTGTTCCAGACAGCGAGGTTCTTTGCTCAATTTGAAATTGAAAGCTCAAACCGCTCTATCAGTCTGACTTCGTTACTGCTATTCAATGGATTACAAGCCCCGGGCTAGGGTATACCATGCGCCATGCCGTCCCATCTACTTCACAGTGAAGCTTGGGTTCCCGATTATTCACTCTCATGGCTAGACCAATGACCGCAACGAATCCCTACTTTGGACTACAGCCACCTCAAAAAGTCCCTTACCTTTCCCAATATTTCCAACCCTTGGCATCCATTCATCTTCCCAATACCAAGCATGCACCATCCAACCCCAAAGCTCCATCCAGGACCCTGGTGGTCCTTCATTCCACATATATTGTTCCTCCCGCTCCGAACGGGTTCCCCAGCTCTCCCTTCTCCTAACCATCTTCTCTAACTTCTACTCAGGATCAGACATATTTTCAAATGGCGTTTGCTTTCACATCCAATGCGATCTGCTCTTCGAACGTCGGGACTATCTTTTTCTTTTCAGCTATACCAAAATTTTCAGTGTTCGTTATACTGAATCTCGTTTTTTCATGCGCTTGCCGTTCAGAGAGTGGTCGAGGATTGACGGTAAGCTCCCAGCGGATTGGAATTTCTTCTTTCAAGTGCTGGCCTTGGTCGCCGAGGTGACGCAGGTGGGGTGGTGTGGTTCATGGGTAGGAATGAACTGTTGCACGGGTGGGAGGTGAAGATGGGTGGGATTGCGAGGAGGATCAGGAGGGAGTGTTTTGCGGCTTGATGGTGGGGGACGGCGTTATGTTTTGGTTTGTCCCAGCGCATCAACTCGAGGCGCAATATCTTTAGGAAGTCGAACAGTCGATAGCTGAACGAGGATTCACACGAAGGCCGAATCGCGTGCGTGGGGGAGCGTTTGAGAAAAACGGGAAGGAGGGAAAGACATACTGGGTGCTTCAAAATATGAAAAGGATGGGAAAGGATACCAAGCAGTCAGACTTGACCCTTTGAGCAGTGAAAGGCCGTGGTAGCAGAGAGGTTTCAGGTTTTGCGTTGTGAGGAGCTAGCATATTGTGAAGTAATGATTTGATGAGAGCAGGGGGAGAGAACCTTGGGTTGTGGGAAATAGTAGTCGTGATGAAGAGGTGTAGATTGTTGTCTAGCTAAGGTTGGTCAAAGGGCGGTATTGATGCTCCAAGAGCATTAAATTTATGGTCACGTGCACCACTGGCTTGCCTTGGGGAGGGGGGGAGTTATGCGCCGGTGTTCAAAAACCCCTGTCAACTCTCAGCACAACGCCCGAGTTTGCAGTAGACGCCCAGGTTTGCCAATTGTGAGTGCAGGCTGACTCTACCTCTTGTTTCCTGCCCACATTTTACCTCTGACACTCTTCCAGGCTTCACCAACATCGTTACACTGCAACGGCAGCAACAGCAGGCCCCAGTAAAGCTTGCCCGGTTGTACACCTGCAAGAAAATAAAATCGGGCAGTTGTTTGGGTTTGCAAACCTGGCATCCCAGTCATCCTTGAGTCTGTCTGGACCCGCACAACTATGGAGGGGGCAGAGCTAGATGCACCAGATTACCCAATGCTCAAGGCAACTGGTCCCGCATTTACCCTTCCGCAGCCATTACCTCCAGTCAAGGCCAATTGTTCGGCTTTATATCAACCGGACGTGCTCAAATTCCCAGGTTTCGGGAGTCGAGCCTACACTCACTGGACGGACTCGGAGCTCAACAGTAGTCCCCAAACTGAACGTGAGTCTCTCTCGGCACCCCCAACTCCTTCTCTATCATCATCTGGCATCTCTAGCATCCAAAGCAATACGCATGAAGCCTGTCCCACTCCAGAAGCTTTCACGAGGACCACTCGACTGCCTCTCCGGGGCAGTAAGGCCAAGCAACATGACTTTTTCGGTGCATCTGAATTTGGACGTTTGATGCTCGTGGACTCGGAATATGAGCCATTTCGCACGGCAAGCAGATCAGGTTCTAGTATGCAAGTACCAGGACGCTATCGGATTGCAGATCCCCGTGGGAGAGTCGTCAATTGGACTCATTGGGAACCCACAAAGTTCCAGTGCAGCTTCTGTCAGGAGAGATTTCTCAATGACTTTGACCTTCGAACCCATCTACGTACGCACAAGAGGTACCGGAGGCTCCTGAAAGAGGAAATGTGCAACAATGACTTGGATTCCTCCCCTGACCCGGTGGATGGTCCTACCCAAGCCTTGCGTCATGCATCCTTGGCTTCCCAAAAGAGGCTAACTCTGGATGACAGCTGCACGCCTTTCCCATCTGGAGACATCTATTCTGAGGATACTAGTGCCATACAGAATAACTCGAGCGATGGAGCCAGTGGCGTTGCAAGTCGAACCAAATCCGAACGAGATACGCGCTCGACGTCTTCGGATGAGAACGCGGACCTGTGCGCCGACATCCACCATCTCCCGGAAGGTACGACTATTGAGAGGGCTCCAATTTCTACATCGCCTCTGCATGCTAGACACCCTCCTCCGCATTTACTGCTCACAAAAGGTGTCGTGGAGGACACAAAGAGTAGCCTTCGGAGCTACGTAGATTGCTCAGAAGACGAAAAGGAAATGCTTGGCAGCAAGGACCTCCTTGGCTGTGAAGATACGCCGATTTTTGATCTGGAGATGGACGGAGTTCAAGGAAACGACAAGGTCGAAGGACTTCTTATGCTGAGGTCATCATTGGCATCTATGAAGCGAAAGCTGATTATCCATATCATGGATGAATTTATGGTCCTCTTGAGGCAAGATTGGGCTGCCCGTACACAAAACCAAGGGAATACGCCAGGTGAGGCACCAAATGGCACCTACCAGTCTAAACCAAGAACACCTTCTCAAGTTTCTTCGAACAACCGACGCCGACAGTACAGTGGAGAGGACAATGATAACGGAGGACCCGGTGATGGTGATGGTGACGGTGATGACGATGATCAGAGAGCACCTAAAAGGGTTAGAGCTTCTTCATTTCCAGCAAACGACAACGCAAAATTTGCCTGCCCTTATCGAAAGTACGATCCTCGAAAATACTGTGTCCAAAATTGGCGTCCTTGTGCTCTCACCCCTCTTGAAAACGTAGCTCGGGTAAAGTTTGTTACTCGCTCCTTTCCAAAGCGGTTTCCTCACTAATTTGACTGCTTACAGAGCGCATTTATACCGCCATCACCGTATATTCCAATGCAAGAGGTGCAAACATCTCTTCCTGAACCAGAGCGTGCTTGATGAGCACATTTTGGCTCTGGAGGGCTGTATCCCCAATCGAATAAATCTTGCAGAAGGTGTCACCGCGGAGATCGAAAAAAAGCTGCGAAGCAGGAAGAAGACGTATCCATATCAGACGGAAGCTGATCGCTGGGAAGAGATCTATCGAATGTTATTCAGCACACCAATCATACCTAGCCCTTGTATGTAAACTTTTCTTTGATCTGACTGGTGTGCTCTCTCGCGTGAACTAAAACCTCTAGTCTTTGAACCCGTCGAGGAGAGCGTTAGCCAACAGTCTGATTCAACAAAACTCGCCGAATTCGAAGAATATACACACAATGAGCTGCCCAGGTTATTCTGGGCTGCGCTTGAAGAAGTCGTCACCAAGGAAATGCAGCCAGTTGAGGAACGACTAAGAACCCAACTCATGGACATGATCCAGAATTGCCAGCACCAAGTCTTCTCGACTTATCAATCTATGGTCACTTCCACTCTTGATACCTTGATGGGCGACAACTTCACCAGGGATAGGCTGCTCAACCAATTCGAGCCACTATCCCGAATCACAACCGGTGAAAACCAGCTTGCCTCCGCCAATGGCACTGCCAGCGGCAACAATCTTTCTGCTTTCAATTCCTCGACCACTTTGAGCAGCATCTTCAGATCATCTACGACACTGAACAGCCAATTTACGTCATCTACTACATTGAGCAGTATTGCCAGCTCTCAAACATCGCCCCAGATCCAGCCAGCTGGGAGTGACCTTTGTGGAGAGGTGGAAGAGGAGGGTACTGGAGCTTTTGGTGCTAATGATAAGACCGTGGCAACGACCGACATTGGTCCAGACGATCTCTGGACGACGGACATAGAGGACATAGACGTCAGCAAATTTGGAATGGACAACATGTGGGGAACGGGAACTTGAGGAAAGTTATCACTTTCAGCATAGTGGAAGTGCTCGGGTTAGCTGAAGTGCGCAAAAAAATACTACAATAATTAACGTGAAAAGGAAATGCAGAAACGTTCTAGATTCCCCCTGATCACGACTAGGTGCGGCTACAGTGACATTCTCATGAGTAAGATGCATGCATAATTGAGAGGCAACAACCAACTTCACCCCAAGAAGTTCAATCTTTCCTTATCCACACCTCGCAACAACATTTGTAGACCAAACTAAAGAAGAAGAGTACGGAGAAGGAGGGTATGAAGTGAAGAAACGTCGCAATAGAAGATAGTATCAAACACGCCGCTCAAGCAATTAAACATCGTAAAATTCATTGTCCTATTCTCTTACCACCTTTGACTGCACTTGCAACGAGGAACAATATATATTCTTGTGGATTGATTTGAATTAATATGTGAAGTGGGAATTGAGAAAGGGCAGGGGGGTGAAGGTGTGAGTGACTGGCTAAACCTCAAGCTCAGGTTGGGTGCTGGACTGGTGGCTACCCTAATACTTGTGAGAACTTCAATACAGCTTAGGCAGCAAGACGAGGAAACGAAAGATAAATTCGCTGGGAATCTATGATGTGCACCCACGCTAACGCCTTTTCAGCCCATAAACTTTTCTAACTGGCTCCAAACGAGTAGATGCACCACCCTAAGCAAATCCAAACCCCTTGGAATTCTCCAACGCCATCGCCAGCTTCTCCCGTAACACCTCCTTGCCCGAGTACTCCGGCAGCAAAAGGATCCCATAGCAAGTATAACTAGTCGGCAAATGCCCATCATCGACCCCATTCCTCTGTATCGTGAACGATAGATTCCGCATCCCGCCAACTGGTATCCTGTCACTTGCCGTCACGAACTCGAGTAACTTCCTCTTCTGCTCAATATCATATCTCTTCACTATGCTCCAAAAATCGCGGATTGTCTTGTGGGTGGCTTCCCCGCCCCACCCGACATACCGTGTTACACGCCGCAATTCGGAGACGTCGATTTCTTGAATGCCCTCAACGACCGACTGGAGGGTTTCGGGGTCGAAGAGAGAGACGGAGCGGCGATCAATGCAAGCGAAGAAACCTTTCTTGAAAGCCTCAAATTGTGGGCGGATAGAGATGTCAGTTAACCAGCGGATATAGTCGCTCACATAACCGTTCCTGTTCTCATTCGTTACAAGTGGTGCGTCTTCAGGGTTTGTCGAGCTGTGTATGTCGGCGAACTGGGGCCACTGTGATACTTTGCCCATTTCACGACTTACGAGCGTACCGAATTGCTCAACGCTAAATTCGTACGTTCGTGCGAAAATGTCTTCTACTAGGCCATCTTTCTCGTCCCATTCTAGTAGCGAGGTCAAGCCGTTCGCAAGATCCGGCCACCCATCGGAGATATGATGCAGCTCTGTAACCTCTTCGTCAAGCAGTTTTCGGTATAACGCCTTGGGGAAAGTGACGGGCAAGTTGAGGCCATTATACACAGCCAATGAAACAATCATTCCGATGAGCTCGAACTTCCATAAGGGTTCTGGAGATCCTGGCTGGAACCAAGCCATCTTAGTTCTGCCGTCGATCGTAAATGTACCATAGTCAGGATCAAGAGCCTCCGCAATGGCAAGTCGGAAGAACTCTTGCTGCACACCACCAGAATCCAAGCCCTCTTCTCCGCCATCTTCCCCAAGACGAATCTTCAGAGGCCGCATCAGCTCGCGCTCTTCACGCCTCCAAATTGAATTGAAGGTATCTACGAGAACATGATCTCGGCGAATCTCAAGGACTGTGAACCTCGAAGCGGCTGTTCGAAGGCGCTCGTAGAGTCTATCTCGCCGATGTTTATCAGGCATTAAGCTGCCCGACCCCTCTGCTATCGTGTGATAGATCAAACGACTTGTAGCTTGTGCTGCTTCGAAGGATTGGTTCATACGTGAGTAGTTGATTGCACGGAAATAAGTGACCAACGTCGAGGGGTTGAACAAGTACGGATAGTCGAGCAGGTGAACGTTGCGTTTGTTTTGGTTGTAAGAGAGCCATTCTACGGGCATGTCGACAGGATCCAAGCGCTCAGCAAAGTACTCTGTGCGGAAATGTATGTCACCAAGAAGAAGCGATTTTCGATTCTTGTCTGATCGTGTTAGCGGCGTTCTTGTACTGGCATAATTAGCTTACATATTGCAGCCATAGTGGCTAAGGCGCCGCCGAATGGCCCATCACTGGGCACCTCCGCGGCGCCTTCCCATTCCTGGAGCATAACAGTCCTCGTCCAATCGAGAATTAAAGTCGGCACTCTCTTCTCGTGAAGGTCCCTTTCATCATCTGGAAAATTGATGATGGGGGGAGTGCCTAAGTCGAGAAACTTCAAAGTCCCTAGGACAGTCTCCAAAACATCCGGCTGTGGTTTCTCATCCTTCCGAATATCAGTTTGAAGGTTAAGTAGATCCGTAAATCGTCGTCTCGTTGAGATTGCTGCAAAGAGTCGACGTGCAAGTCTAACCGCAAGGTCATTCGTGAACGCATCTTCATACTGGAGGCACAATGTTGCCGGTTCGAGGGAAGACGCTTCTCTGCCACGCATAGCTAACCCGTAGGATCGAATGCGAGACATATTTGCCAACTGCCGAGCATCTGAGACGAGTGGTGCAGCCGCAACCAAGGCATGAAGACAGATATTTATTGCTTGAGCTGCCTCATGATTCGATAGTGCCTTTTGGGACGAGACTTCATGGGACTGGAACTCTTTAGCCCACTCATGTGTTGCCTCCAGTTTATGAGGTGGCTTGAAAAGTGTTCCAGCTAAATTCCATAGAGAGTCGAAGACTAGCGATGGAGCAACTCGGGTCATTCTGAGCATGAGATACCATATCGTCTGAGTGTCGAATAATCTTCCTTCATCGTCGCTGAAAGATCTCAGGAGAGACTCAGGTCTGCTGAGTACATCAAATAAGCTCTGTTCGATGAAAGATCGCCACTGCTGCTTGACTGACGATAGGTATGGAAAAGATGTTTGTACTGATATAGTTCGGGATAGAGGAACTGATTCGTTTCGCTGTCTCTTGAGGGTTTCGTCAAGTCCTTCGGGGTGTAGAAAGTGTTTCTCAAAGGTACCGTCAGATTGCAGTATGTCGCACAATAGTTCAATGGTCTCTATCGACAAATAGGATAGAGACTGAGGTAGCGAGACCTGTCTTTCGGATGCAAATTGGGAAAATCGAGACTCCTTTGGAACGCTCTGGGGTTTATTACGTACTGCTTGAACATCATGAGAGGCTTCGGATTCATCGTCTTTCAACGAAGGTGATTCCGATTCCAAAATCCTGGCTGGCGGCAGAAATTTAAGCTCGTGCAGTGCAGGACCTGTGTCCGCCATTTGCATTTTTGGGCTCGTGATCAGAGTTTTTGACATCTTGCGTCTGGGCATCGAGTTACCGTGAGAAGACAGCGTTGGGTTGACATCAGCCATAGGTTCAGATGCCATTTTATTAACAAGACTTTTTGGAACTGGCTCCAGAGGGTCGCTCTTTGTCCGAAGGCTTGAGGGACGCTTCGAGTGAGAACCTTGATTCGACCCTCTTGGGGTTCGTTTTTCTTCTGCTCGAGAATCCGTTCTGGGGTTAGTCGAGGTTGGCAGTTCAGATGGGGGTGTAGATGGGATTTCAGGAGAGGAAGAATTCTGGGCAATTTCCTCTTGTGAATGTTCGATGGTTAGCTCTGGTGCACGGAGAGAATGATTTCCAGACTCCACAGATATTTCCGTTCTCGTTGAATCATCGATCGGGACATCTTCAGCCGGCGCGGACTCTTTTACAGTCGTATTCTTGCCCTTCTCCACACATGTTTTTGTTTCCTTTGAACCATCCATCAGGACAGCGTCAGCTGGTGACTCTTCCTCCACCATTGCGTTTTTGTCCTCGGATCTGGCCAGTAGATCAAGATTCCTCGGAGTGAGCCATTCAAGCATTTTGAATGCCACTGTTCCAAACACGTTCTGGACAAAGGATCTATGATCTGTTGGAGTATGCTCCTCTAGCGAAGTCAAGTCGGGCCAAGCTCTCCTGCTGATCGCGTCTCCCATCGACGATTTTCGGCTGGATGGCTTATCTTTCCTGTCAGATTCCTTCGCATCATTATCGTCTTCCTCTGTTTTCTGGCCAGTTTCAGTACTCCGCCTCCGGCTTCTCGAGTCCTGCGGCCGAACAGGTGTAGTTCTCAAAACACCCGGGACGTCCTTCGATTTTAAAGGTCTTTTGACCTCGGGGACTGGTCGTGGAGCGCTAGAATTGTGGCAGAGGCCTTGCTCGGGATTGTCCTGGCTTGCCATGTATATGGCCAACGTACGGGCACTCGTGGCATTATATCTTCGGACTGGGGCTGCGCCAGCAAGCCGCTTTCGACAGGAGAAGCATGTTGCTGTATTACAGGTCTTCGATTGGCAACCGTATCTGATCTGGAGGATGTATCTGCGTGCCGTCAGCGTGAATTGCAAGGGAAACATCCAAAGGTTGCAGATGGAGATGTCTAGGCAAACCTCTCAACTAATATCTGGAAGTGGTGTCGCCGACTGGCTCTATGTATGGCATAAACTCGTTTCGGGTCATCAATATCAATCGCAAACTTCTTCAACTCAGGCGGGGCATCGTCTGGAAGTCGTGGAAAGGAGGCTGCAGCCCAGAGGCTTGCATACATCTCGGCATCACTGACAGGTTCGCGGTCATCGTGGACTCTATACGTATCTCGAGTCATGACATTGGCAGCGAAGTTAGAGCCTTGGGGGTGCGTAGCGCCTCGGATAGGTCGTCATGTGCAGGTCGATGGTGAAGGCAGAAAGTGAAAGTGATGTTTGTAAATTATGTTGCACCGCGCAGGAGAGATCGGTTGACCTTCAAATGGCCTTGCCGTGCCTTGTCGCGGTCCCGGACGCGGCTGAGAGTCTGAAAAGTGATCGTGGCAAGCACTTGCCTTTTTTGTGACTAGCGCGTAAATTGCGACTGTGACGTTTTGGTTTGCAATTCCAAACCCCCACCAAGCAAAGAAAAAGCCGAAGGCGAAATCTCGAAATCTAGTTGACTCAACACAAC
>Ga0307515_10019790_pt1 | contig 12076 bp, 10 predicted proteins | sample 17_EM_MG_FD_194513 | JGI IMG/M metagenome (GOLD analysis project Ga0307515, IMG submission 194513) | Populus trichocarpa ectomycorrhiza microbial communities from riparian zone in the Pacific Northwest, United States - 17_EM | ecosystem: Host-associated > Plants > Roots > Unclassified | place...
AAAGCAATCATCTAGGAAAAAAATAAAAAAAAATCAACAAATCTTTTTTTCAATCTTTTTTTTTAATCTTTTGAAATAAAGTAAATAACAAAATTTGAAAAATAATCTTTAGGTATAAATAAATTAAAATTTTGCAAAAAGTTTAAAAATCTTTTTTGTTTTGTTTTTTTTTAATTTTTAATCTATTTTTCTTTTTTTCTTGGAATAGAAAGTTAATACATGTCCTCCCTCTTCTTTTTTTTAAGTAAAAAATGATTAAAAATTGGGTTGATTATAGACAAATGGACCGTCTAATTGACAACCATTAAAATCCAATTGTTCAAATTGAAACCAAAAGGATATTTTTGTTAAAAATAATACACCTATAATGTCAATAAACCAAATTTACTTATAAGGCTTGAATATGAAGAAAAAAGAACATACAAGTGAGTATTATTAATGTCTGGAAATTGAGAAGTGATTATTTAAAAAACAAACACAAAACTTAGTAGATTTTCTTGGTCAACCCTCCGAGTTCCATTTTATTTATTTTTAACAATTATATAAAAAAGTAAAAAAACTTACAAAGAAATTTAGCTCGCAGTTAAAGTGTGTAATACAAATTTGACGTTAAATTTAAATTTTTAAAGTTATTTAGATTGTGTGATGGAAAAAAACTAATTTTAGTGTAACTTGAGATCATCATTATTTCTAAAAAAAAGTTGCATATTATTTTTAACAAAATCATATAACATCATAATTTTAAAAACAATATTCTTTGATATGATAGAGTTTTAATATATTTCTAAAAAGAAAATATTAGTAATCAAGAATCAAATTTAATATATTGTAAAAAGTAGGTATTTGTTCTTTTCGCTTTTTGTCGGATAAATATATTTCAAGAACATAGATTAGGAAATTAAATGATATAGAAGTCATTAATTAGATTAGAAAAAAAATGAATAAATAAATGCAAGTTGTCTCTCAACATATAAGTACTTCACTCATTTAAGGAGGAGAAACAACTCAAATCACATGCAACGCACGAACTGTAAGAACTGGTTAGGGAAAAGGAAAAAAGAAGAAGAAACTATGGTGTTCAAATGGATAGAATTGAAGCTGAGATATTCAAAAAATAAGTTTATATAAAAAAAAATAGATACTAAATATGCATTCTCCTTTTCCAATCCGATATCAAATTTCTCAGAACACCGACACACAGCCACAATGAAATGTAGACAGCTGCCGCTGAATTAACCAACGAAGCTGGTGTAGAAATAAAACCTTTGTAATAGGAGCGGCAGTGTCCTGATTGCATCTATTTTTGGGTTGTTTCAAGATAAAAGAGCCTGCAAAAAGAGAGAGGGTTAATTTGTACACTTCAAGTCATGCTTGTGCCCTGAACATGTAGATCCTCCATGCACAGTTTACAAGGGAGAAATAATGCTATAAACAAGAACCACATGCATTAAAACCCACATCAAATGCTACTCTCTCCAAACCACTTGAAATTCGAAAGCAAGTTCACTCTAAATAAAAAAATATATTGTAGCTCAACTGGTCATGTTTTAGATTTGCTCTCTAAAAGTTATCAGTTCAAGTCTGATAAATCTCAGGGTCATTGAAGACTTACATGGTCGTTAACTTCAGGACCCGTGGGATTAGTCGAGCTAAATGCAAGCTGACCCAAACACCCACGTTAATAAAAAAACAAAAAAAAATACATCTTATCAACAGCATGATGCCAGATTTTCTTGAATTAACACACCTGTAATCAGCACAGATGGATGGCATTCAAAAGCCCTCCTCCTCCAGAAGGGGACTAGGACCAGTCAAGCTTATGATGCCTTTTTATGGCTCATCTAACTGGTCCTGCTAGTAAAACCATTATCCATAGTTATTGATCCATCAGGTTTTGTAGTGATACAGAGAAACCATAGCCAATTCTGGCAGAAGTATTGTTGACTTACAAGAATTAGAGAGAGGCACCAACCTGGACATCTGAAGTCCAAAGTGCTGTCCTTGCACGATTCTTCTCCCAAAGTGCAGATCTAGCTTGGCAATGGCTTTCTCAAATGCCTGCACAAAAACATAGCAAGGAAAACTGAAAGGATCTTGTAACATATATTCGTGAATACTATGACTATATAACCTTAAGCAACTCTGGTTGGCATATAAAAAAAAAGTAGGACCTTGGTCATTTCTAAAAGACAACGGAAGAGAAATGGTAAACAGCTGAAACCAAACATTGAGACAGGCATTGATGGTGAAGAAATGCTAGGAACACTTCAGTAACTAATTTGAGTTTCAGTTAAGCATTGTGTCTGTGTACACGAGCAAGGACAAATAGTGCAGCAAACCACATCATTAAGCCTGGGCAATTTAAACTACTTCGAAAGGTTTACTATAGTCTTAAACCTTTTAAGTTTATCCATGCATCAATGAACACTCTGATATAGTCTACTAGATTTTGAGGAGCATTTGCCCATTCAGAACTTCCAGTTCAGTTTTTTATGCACGGTAACAAATGCTGAGATGAGAAACAAACATCATGAAGACATTCCTTACAATAACTTATTCTACTATCAACTATATCTTGATTTGGCTTTAAAGGACAGCCAATCAATAGCTAAATCTGTTAGATCAACATATAAACAACCAGTGACGGATAATAGGTTTGCCTTGGTCAAGTAAACTGAAGGGTGAATATATTTGGATGTGAAAGAGGGCACCTAGCATTGCATTCCAGGCACGAATAAATCTGCAAAGAAAATTCATGCCAGACCTCTGATTGTAGCAACATACCCTGCAAATATCAAGGTCATCCATTTTAAAAGGGCCAATGGGGAGAAACACAATTCAACGATTATTAATTAGGGTCATTTCTTGGTCTAATGGTAAAAGCATTGACCTGTCAGGTTTCAGCACAATTTCCATATCTCTGTAAACAGATAAAATCTGCCAACATGAATTCTATTGAAAGAACAAAACAAAGATGGGTGAGGAAAACTCTTACCATGAACTGCCCTTATAGATTACATTTAATGGGAACCTGTAAACGAAACAAAAGGCAAATATATCAAAGAGAAGACAAAAACTTTATTGTCTTTGGATCTTTTCTTGAGACTTGTCAGGGACTAACTCTCAAAGAAGTTACTGCATCTAATAAAGTCAGTATTATTGTAACTTTGACAGTAACGATATCTATTAAGAATCAGAAACTAAGTAGACAAGAAGAGATCTCTGAGAATGTCTGCAAGATATAAATCACTGAGCAAAAAGCTGATTTTATTAGAAATATAAAATGTATGTACAGGAGGCATTGTTCTCTGATTTGTAAAAGCTACAGCCAGGATACAGTGTTTGCTAACATGTAAATTATAGGACAAACTAGCTTGTACCTTGAACAAAAGATCTTTATGGCGAAGGTACCAACTTAATACAGGAACAAAATCCAAAGCATCCAAAAGGTTCACTTGAAAATCTTGTGAAGTCTACAAAAGAATCTATATAACCTAATTGTGGACCGGTGGCCGAATGACCATCCATATAACTGGTCATTTTTTGACAACAGTGATTATGTGTTGTTTGTCAATAGTATAATGAACAAGACTATACAGAGAAAGACTTCAAACCATCATATTTAGATCTGAAAGGTCATCCATTGGAATTTCAAGGCCCATGAAATCAATGTCACCATGCTCTTGTAATCCATCATCATCAATGTTCAGCCATGAACCCAGATCCTGCCCTTGGCTGTCATCTAATACATCTATTCCTGGCAGCTGCAGGTTGGACAAATCAATAGCATCATCCAACACATCCAAGCCAAACCTATCCTTTTCCTTTGCTTTGCTATTACTGTTGTTTTCACTTGACTTTGCCTTGGAAGGCAAAGTTGTTTTAGGTTGCTCCGATATCTTGCCAACAAGGCCATTCACAGAAACAGACAGTTGAGTTGTTTTTTGCTTGGGCTTCGTTTTAGTTTTCCGCTCCCCCTTTTGATTAGATAATGTTGGTCGACCAATTTTATTAGATCCGTTTCTAGATAAAACCTCTCTGTTGTGCCCCTTTCCTTCCCTGTCTCTCTCACTCCTCTTTCCTTTTGTACTGCTCGATAGCGAACCTCCTATTCCTGATGGAGCACTTGATGGGCTACCAACAACATCATCAAGCAACAACTCCCTCTTCTTCATCCTGTTTGACCACGTATCTTCGTTACCAGTAATTTGTTCCGATAAGCGATTAACAGGTGGAAGCAGATCAGAAGGATTTGAGATGTGGCTATCCCCATTCTGACCCACATGTAAAGTTCGAGGACTTGGCTGTGAACCCATGGAAGCTGCAGAAAACAAAAATAACAGTCCAAAATTGTTCCATGTGACTGGAAAACACAAATACAAAGGGTAAAACGAAACATCACAGACAACAAGAACCCATAAAAAAGAGATTTAAAGAAAACACATCCACACATGAATGAATTCCAGAAGCAAATTCTGAGACATCAGAAAAAATACCTGAAACTCTGGCTTCCAAAGAGCGGGTTGAGGTATTGCCATACAACTTTGCAGATTCACCATCAGTAGGAGTATCCACTGATTGTGCACCATTTAGGCGGGCAGTCCCAGAAAGGAACATATCCCTAAAGGAGGGCTCACTGAAGCAGCTGTTTCCTGTAACTTCAAATTTATGACATCGCTCTAAAGTTTGTTTAACAAATGCTAAGGCAGCTTGCTTGGCCATTTTGCTACTGGAACTCTTCCCACCAGTGGCATTAGGACCCCAACAAGTCTATTAAATAATGCTGTGTTAGCTAACCATCAAATATATATCCAGAAGTTTTTAAACAATAACCTACCAGCCACCAGCATGAGTTCAGATATATTGGGCATCATAGCCCTTTGGTCCCCAGTCTCATTATACCAATATATTCATACCCAAACATGAAAAGAAATGTGAATGTATGAAGTATAGGAAAGGAGAATAAAGTGTGAAAATTACCATGTACTTTTCATAAGCCATTGTGACGAGTTTGTCATGAGCACGTTGTTCAAATTCCCTATACAGTCATGTAGTATCATGAGTACATTGTGAGAGTTCAAGTGAAAAGGCAAAAACACACTTGGATTTATAGCAAGAATTAATTCTTTACTTTTCTTGGAGTTCTTTCATTTCTGAGGCATGTTTCAACAGCTTGTCTAATAAACCTTTCTTCCTTGAAACCTATCATAATAACAAACAAAACCATGAGATGACCTCCTTTAAAGAATGAATTCATTGCAGGATGGAAAGTTCAACAGTATGTTTCAATGCAAGCAATAGATTCATATTTCAACTTCCTACTAAAAATGAAGAGTTAAAAACTTCACCATTCTGTAGAATATTGAAAAACAATCATATGACATCAAAAAGACAGGAAAAAGTGGAAAACAAAAGAGAAACATAAGTCTTGCTTGACTTAATATAAGAGATGTACATAATATAAATACATATACAGAGAGTGAGAGGGAAAGAGAATTAATGGATAATTGATTGAAGTCATTTGCTATTAAGGCTTTTACAGTAAAATCAGAAGTACCTGCCCATGTTGATTCTCCTCTAATTTGCTGATGTGCCCACAGATTCCTTCATCATCCATCGGCATGTCAGGCTGTTTAAGGAAGATTATGTAATAAATGGCATACATTAACAGATCTTAGTGCTGTTGCAATAACATTACATATGACATTCGAAGGCAATCCCAGAAACCATTGAGCCAAATCCCCCCGTGCTCCCACCTCCCCACAACTGAGAGAAAAGAAACTTTAAAAAGGGGGCAGAAAGAAGAAAGGGAAAAGGAAAATAAGCTCCAAAAAAACGTTTCATTTAAATCCTGACTAAAGAATCAAACATCTGAAGCCATTATGCTGCTGAAATTAGACGATCCAACACATTACCCAGCCTCATGGTCCAAAGACAAGTCAAATGCAGGAAAAGAATGATGAAACAGTGAAAAGAATAACGTTAATGTGGAAATAAACCTACCATTGATTCAGGAAAAATTCCCAGACTAAGAACCTCCAAACGAAGTTTTTCTTCTATTTTCATATTATCATATTGAAATTTGGAACAGGCCATCCCTGGTACCAATGCATGGTCTGAAAGGACACCATTTATGGTATTTCTGAAGCTTGAGTCAATACCCATGTTTGGGATGCCTGAAATATCATTATCTGTCTCGTCGTGGTCTGGCTTCCCACTCACCTTGCAACCACTAAATGCAACATGTCCAGAAAACTGAAAATTATCTAGGTGATTCACACAATTTGATTCCAACTCCTCATGTAGCTCGAAATCAGTTCCATATGCATCAAATTCCAGGTCTGCATTTCCAAGGGTACAATCTTCCTCTGAGGTCAGGGCTGCCAAGAGTAACTGAGAAAGGGGAATTTCTCTATCTACAGGCATTAACTGATCTGGAAGAAGTTCTGAAGTCCTAGTTTCAGCAGCAAGCTCAAGCTCAACCTCCCTATCATGTTCAAATAACCCATACCCATTAGGGATAGTACTGTAGTTGTTTGCATCAGAATGGACTGGTGTTGCTGACGGTGCAGTAAACACAATACTTCCCTGAAAAATAAATCATATGGTTAAGGAAATTAATATAACTCGCAGTTTTGACAAGATTTTATATGACAAAAAGAGGCCATCACTGGCACAAAATAATATAGGGTAATACTTCACCATAATATTCAATAATCAATGATTATAACTTTGAGCATTAGAAAGGCATGAGTGCTGCTTGTAACATTCTATATAGAGTACGGATGCTCCACAGAGATATTACAGATAGGTAGAACCCTAAAAGAACTAGCACATATATATCTATGAATATGTTTGGTGAATATAAAAGAGAAGGAAAACTAGTTTTTCTAGAAAGAAATATATTATAATCCGTTATGTAGTTAAAAGTATCAATTTATCAAATATACATGTGAACATTGTCTAATGTGCAAAATAAATTAGATTCTAGCAAATTTAACAGATTGAAAGCATCAATACACTACTGCACAACATCCATTCCATGTTCAAAATCAAGAAACATAAATCTGAGTTCATTACCATTTTAATATCAATCAATCTTCCAAATTGTTGGTTAGGAGATGCAAAAAAAATTTATTTACTCCTCGTCTCAATCAAGATGAATGAAACCTTCATGAAAGAATACAGAAGTTTACTAAAAAGAGATTCCAAGAGTCAAGACTCCATACATGGTACTGCTGCAGGTGGAGAAGTATTTGTGAATGGCTGATAATGGTTGAATTTCAAAGATATAAACCATTTGTTATTGATTAGCAACAAGAGCTTAAATCAATATGCGTAATTTTATCAATGGGCTTGTCATCTCCCTTAATGAAGAATTCTTCTTTCTCTACCTACATGCTGCTTCTGCTGAACTAAATGAATGAATCTTGCTGAAAACAAGAATATAATTCCATCTAATAGGAAAACATTAAAATGATAGAAAATAGAAAGAAAGAAGTCCTCTACCATTAGCAACAATAGTCTAAACATTTTTGCAACAAATATCCACGAGTAATACTGCTGGATATGGACACAACCACTGAAATTTGATAAATATAGAAGTCTATCAACAATTTTGGACACACACACACACTTAAATTAAATGAAGGTCAAACAGGACTCACTTAGCTGTATGATTAAGCTATTACTATTAATACATTGAATGATCATGGCTAAGATTATAAAATGCTGCTAAGTGGAGGTGGAACAATTTTAATGCATCCTACATAAACTAAATTGAAAAACAAAAGGCTTTACCTGTTGTTTCAAGTGAGCAATGTCTACATCAGATATAAAACCAAAGAATGTCTCCATTTGCCTCCAAAATGAGCTCAAAAGGGCTAGGTCTGCAGTGACAATCAAATCAATTAACCAACAAAGACAGAATTCAAGCAATAAAAGGAACAAAAATTTTCAGTGACAAGTACCAGGATTAATAACAGCACTTGCAGCAGCCAATAGCTCTTCATGCCCATCTTCTGAACCAACTAAAAAAACCAAAACCAAAAGTAAATGGATGGAAAAGAAGAGAAATGGAAAGAAAACATTTAGGGTATCAGAAAATTATCTGAGGGACTTTAAAGTAAAGTACCAAGAAAATCTGCTGTTGCATTGACTGTTGTATTCTTTTGGCGTGTATAAGCCTTACGATCAGAGAGTTTTCTGGTTGGAGGACGGCCTGTCTTGCTGCACAAAAATATTTCTTGAAAATATGAGTTTCCAATCTGACATGCAGCAATGCTAGATAAAATGAAGACATTTCATGGATAACTAGAAAATTTGATGCAGAATGTTGACCTTTCATTTTTATCAAAACCAAGTCTGGCACTTCTAAGCTGTTTTGCTGTTCCAACATTGCCCAGTTTCTCAACTGCTGTTGGCACAAGAGACCTTGTTGAAGTAAAACCCCTCCCAGTCCTCCCTTGCCTGCGAACACCATCTCCAATATCTTCACCTGAAACCAGCTTGTTCTTTCTTGATGGAAGGCCCAAAGGTGATATCTTTTGAACATTCTGCCCAGCTTTCTCATCTATCTCATCAGACTTTCTGCTCTTATCTTTAGATTTAACCTCTGTAGCCCCTGATTCTTCACTTTCTGATAAAACAGCTGACGATAAAGTGTCACCTTTTAATTTAACTTGCTGAGGAGAATTGCCGCTCAAGCGCCTGGCAAATCCCACCCCAATTTCATTACCTGAAACATCAGATACACTATCCAAAGTGGGACTTTCATCATTGTTAACAATGGGAACCAAATTTGTTCTTCTAGCTGTTCGATAGATCTTCTGTGGCCTCTGACCAGCCCAGTGAGCAACAGGTGGAGACGAAGACCGAGCAGATGCTGTGCGTTTGCGGTTGTTAGCTCCAACAGCAGGCGGCTTGTTCGTACAATGAGAGAGCTCCCAATCATTGGGAGCAGTTGCTCTATGGACAACTGGGGACAACTTGGGCATAATGCCTGAACCTGATCGGGGAGCCCGAATGGACGGATTCATTTTTGCACTGGAAGTGGGACTAGCAGAATTAAAATCATCCCGAACAGCCCTGAGCATTGTAGAGAAACAAAGGATAGTGAATCCATGCACAGCCTGATCAAACATATTAACGGTGCAAAAGAAGGGCTTGATAAAGAAAAAGAAAGTTTCCTATAAAATATTCGAGGAAAAAACAATTCAAGGAACAAGAGATTTTCCATTTATCCAAAGAGAAAATTCCAATATGATAAGGAAAGAAACAGAGCTAAATGAATGGAATATAAATAACAACAAAGGTATGTGAATGAATGTGTTAAGGATGCAGTGCATACTTGGTAACAGCTCTGATATTCACCCTTTCCTTATCTGAACCAAGAGGGCGTTCTCTCCTATCATTTAGAAGAGAACTGTTCTCCAGGTCAGTCCTAGGGGTCATCGATCGCACGCTCAAGCCTGTTGGTTGTGAGATACCATCTATTTTTCCAACTCCAACAGCACCATTAGAAACTCCAGGCCTATAGAGAAATACAAGTTAATCTTGCCTCACAAACTGGAGATTGCAGGATGTAAAGCAATTACCAAAAGTATATAACCGAACAAATCTTCCTCTAAAGTTAAATTAAGCTGAAAACAAAAACAGAGAAAGGATTCTAACAATAATTTAGCATAACTGAATTTACTTCTGATTATTGTTTCAGTGAAAGCAAAATCATTTTGACCATCATGAGGCCAAAATCTGGACCAAAATCCTTTCACCATTCCCAGAACTAGTGATGGGTTTTGATCTTAGTAAAGAGTTGCAAGAACTTCACAAATCTTTACAGCTAGTCAAGCACATCATATACTAACCACATAATCGTTATAGCAATCCTCAATGACAACTACTTCCACAACTGAAACAAAAGGAAAATTGTATCATTGCAAAAAAAATCTTGATGTGAAATTTGAGATAACCAGTATATTACATCTCTACAAAGTGTGTTTTTTATCTCCTTCATAAATAGGCATTCAAGGCTGTAACTGTGCATCTCAGGAAGGTACGTGTAACCAAATGTGCTTTGAATTTTATTGCTGTTAACTGAGTTGTTTTTCTTCACTAATTCCTTGAAGCTAGCCCATATAAGAAAAATACAGCACAGGAAAACATCATATATAGGAGAGATTATCACAGAAATTAAAAGAAACAACTACATTTTACCATAACGGTGTGTCATTTTTCTCCCCCTTTTTTTTAATTAACACACCCTTGGCCCACAACAAGTAGTGTAAATGCTTAAAATTGATGTTGGCTCCCACAAAAATTCTAGACCGTAGACTCAACCATAAATGGAAAGAGGATGATAATGAAAAGGAAAGAAACAACAGTGGCATAAAATAAAGATAGCATTATAATATCATGTGACAAACAATAGAAAACTGCATGAGTGTTTGATACAAATCCTCCTATTGGAGTAAAGCAACCACAAGGCTCAAAAACAATAATTAGGAGATAACAGAGGTAGCGTAAGGAACTCAACAATTATGGAAAAATGATAACTAAACGAAATGGTAAAACATAGTGGGGTACGTTCACGGGTGCTATTGTAGTCATCGCATGCAGGTAGAGAAATAGATCACTTTCAGAAGGCATACCTGAACACATGGGAATCAATATTCAATCTTGAACGAGCATCAGTACCAGGTCTTTGCAGCGCTCCCTGTTTTGATTCCCGATAGCCATCTGAGGGTTTAGTTGACACCATGTTTGAAGCAACATCTGGCTTTATCCCAGAACGCTTCTTCTTCATTTTTGTCTTTTCCCAACCATCAACACCAATTGATAAACTTCGATCCTCACCTTGAACAGCACCACTATTTGCAAGCCTTAGCATTTCCCTGTCTCTGTCAACAGTACCAGATGGCCTGACCAGAGCATTACCCTGCACATCCATCTTTATTAGTCAGAGCTTATGAGGTGATCTATCTTAAGGAAACTAAGACACGGGAAAGTTCATGACATTTGGAAAACCTGGAAAGCACCACTAGCATTACAAATAGGCATTGTAAACCAAGGCGCCACAAAAAATAAAAGAAGTCAGTCTTGTACTTTAGTTGTAAATAACAGGGGTGGAATTTAAACAACATAGTACCATCCTGTCCTACTTCAAAGGAGAAGAAGAAGAAGGGGTTCGAATCCAGTGAGATTCTGGAAGGCAAAGGAAAAAAATAAAAAGGCAAATTAGCTAAAACAGGCAGGCTTCCATGTAATATTGTGGGAGATATCAAAACAGGGTCAAATGTATTACTACTAATTTACAAATGCAACCCAGAAAAGGTGATGATGTCTAATCAATAACCAACATGACAAATCATACTGAACTTTACAAGTTAATTAAATAAAACAATCATGAACGGGTAATAAAAGGAAGTTGCATACCCGCACATCCACCAAAGAAGTTCGTGTGCGCTTGTTTGGAACAATATTTTTGGTCCGTTCTTCTGACTTTTGCTGTTCAAGTTCAAAACCACTGGTGGCAGAATGATTTTGAATTCCCATTTTACCCAGGCTTGGAACAAGGACCGACCGATCGCTTGATACTGAAGCATTAGGCCTATCATTAGAATAACCTTCTAATCTAGACCTCTTCCTTGACGGTATGGTTGGGAAGAGCTTGTTGAATGCAGACAAGGCTTCAGTGAAAATCTTCACACGTTCCCTATTTATTTAATAGAACTTAATTAAACTAGTGAAAGGTACTATGTAAAATGCAAAATATTCAAAGAACTACCTGCCCTTGGCAGAGCTTCCACGCAGACCATCTCTTACTCGCTTGATTTCTTCAGGTGAGGGAGACAATACCACCTTGCCTTTCAAAGAACCAGAAGAGTCATCTGCTGAAATTCCAAGAGCAGCATTCATGTGTCGCTTAAAGTCCCCTTGACGACTAGATTTATGGTCTGCAGCCACCACCTTTGGATCAAAACGCATGCATTGGAAGAAGTTCACCACGTCTCCCTGCGCTACCACAGCACTACTTCGAGCCATGTTCGGGACAGAAGATAGGATTGGATTCTCCATA